>Ga0209099_1000535_pt1 | contig 44672 bp, 41 predicted proteins | sample AD_JPNHW2_MetaG_FD_184430 | JGI IMG/M metagenome (GOLD analysis project Ga0209099, IMG submission 184430) | Active sludge microbial communities of municipal wastewater-treating anaerobic digesters from Japan - AD_JPNHW2_MetaG (SPAdes) (version 2) | ecosystem: Engineered > Bioreactor > Anaerobic...
TTCCATTTCTGATTATCTCATCGTGAATAAAAACGATCCGGTAAATGCTCGACATGTCAGACCTCCTGAAAAGAAATCAAAAGACTATATCAGAAAAAACTCGTCCCGACAATATATGTCGTAACTATTTCCTTCCGATAAATTCTCTTTCCGCCTCTTCAAGCTGTTTTTTTAATTCTTCTTTGCTTGGCAGATAAAGTTGATATTTTGAAGCATAGATATTTGCATCTTTCGGGAGTGTCAATTCAACGACTGCATCATTTTTGCTTTTGCACAGAACAATTCCAATTGTCGGATTTTCGTCTTCAGTTTTTGCATAACGGTCAAAATAATTTACATACATCTGCATTTGTCCAAGATCCTGATGAGTCAGTTTTTCGAGTTTCAGATCAATGAGGACATAACATTTCAACAGCCTGTTATAAAAGACCAGATCAACATAAAAATGATCTTCATCAAATGTAAACCTTTTCTGCCGGGCTTCAAATAAGAATCCTTTGCCAAGTTCAAGCAGAAAACTTTCAAGCTTATCAATTATTGCTGTTTCAAGCTGATTTTCAGAATATTTTGATTTTTCTTCAAATCCCAGGAATTCAAGAACAAATGGATTCTTAATAATATCAAGCGGTTTTTCAATTATCAGTCCTTTTTGGGAAAGCTCTTTTACCTGTTCTTTATTTCTACTCAGACAAAGCCTTTCATATAAACCTGAATTTAATTGTCTTTGAAGCTCGCGAACTCCCCAACTGTTTTCAGATGATTCAATTTCGTAGAACTGTCTTTCTTCAATATTGTCAATTTTTGATAAAGTAATATAGTGAGACCAAGTTAATGTGAACCTTTTTAAAAGCTCTCTCGTTATATTTTGTAATATCATAGGCGATTGTTTTTCTGAAGCAGATTTCCAATAAAGAGTCTCGGAAATTGAATTCTGAGAAATCCGAAACAGTGTCTCGGAATTTTCAGAAAACACATCAATATTTTGATATTTTAAATAAAAACGGCGCATTAATTCAAGGGTGTCAACTGAAAATCCACTACCTATCTTGCCTATCAAACTATTAGAATTTTTTGTCTGTCAAACAAATTTTTGCCATGGGAACTAATATCAGATTACATTCCCAGCAGAAAAGTCACAAGAAAAGGGACGAGTATTGTAAGAACTGTTCCGCTGAATGTTTTAAGATCTAGAACCGATCACATCCTTCATTGAATATTTCCCTGGCTTTTTTCCGGCAAGGAAAAGTGCGGCTTCAATGGCTCCTGTCGCAAAAATATCTCTGGTAAGTGCACGGTGTGTTATTTCAATCCTTTCACCCTGAAAACCGAATATTACGGTGTGTTCTCCTGGAACATCTCCGCATCTGATACTGTGATATCCTATCTCGTTAGACGCTCTTTCTCCTTTTATGCCCGATCTTCCTTCGACAGGTTTGAGCTTTCTAGTGCTCTGCTCGCTTGATATTATCTTTCCAAGCTCAAGTGCCGTCCCTGACGGAGCATCTTTTTTCTTGTTGTGATGGGTTTCAACAATTTCAATATCAGCATCGCCTGTGAGCGCCGCCGCTTTTTTCATTATTTCAAAAAGTATGTTTACCCCTTTGCTGAGGTTTGAAGTGTGAAGAACCGGAATCTGAGCTGAGGCGCTGTCAAGACCGACCAGATCCGATATTTCAAGTCCTGTGGCACCTGAAATGAATGGAACTTTATTTTTTACCGCCCATCTGAGAGCTTTGCCGAAACCTTCCGGAGAACTTACATCAATTATTGCATCAGCGGAGTTCAAAGGAATTTCATCAATATTTTCATAACCTTGCACAACATCAACTTTGTGTGTCACACGAATTTTCCCTGTTTCTTCTGCTATTCTGATTATAGCTTTTCCCATCCGGCCTGAAGCACCGTTAACTATCACACGAATCATTTACACCTCCGTATGAAAGAAGTTCGTCTTTGAGACTTCTTGTCATAAGCGCTTGGAAATTCTCAAGAATATCTGCTTTTTCATATAAAACCTTATAAAGGGTTTCCGTGATTGGCATTTCAACAACGACCTTTTTTGATAAATGATATGCCGATGCTGTAGTAGTTACACCTTCAGCAACCGCCAGCATACTTTTCATAATATCATCTATTTTCTCGCCTTTCCCAAGTCTTATTCCTACCTGTCTGTTACGACTGAGATCTCCGGTACAGGTAAGAACAAGGTCTCCTATTCCGCTAAGTCCCGAAATTGTTAAAGGATTCCCGCCCATCGCAATGACGAGTCTAGTTATTTCCGCTATCGAACGGGTGATGAGTGCCGCCTGAGTATTTTTTCCAAGTCCCATTCCTTCAAGAATCCCGACAGCTATTGCAAAAATATTTTTCAATGCACCGCCGAGTTCTACCCCGATGACATCGGTCGATCTGTAAATTCTCATGTAATCGGTATTAAAATATTGTTGTACTAAATGCATATCCTCTGAGTTATAACTTGCAACAACAGCACAAGTAGGCATTTTCATTGCAAGTTCGCGGGCAAAAGTCGGCCCTGAAAGAATAAAAATATTTCTGTGAAGACCGTGTGGAAGAATCTCTTCGGCTACCTGATACATCATTTTTAATGATCTGTTTTCTATTCCCTTTGATGCTATAACAATAAAAGTTTCCGGGTCAATTGATAAAGCAATCTTTTTCAGTACATCCCTTAAATACTGTGCCGGTGTTGAAAGAACAATCATATCCTTCGATCCTGCCGCACCAGTCAGATCATTTGTTGAAACAATACCCGCAGGAAGCTTTATACCGGGAAGAAACAGTGTGTTCTCGTGTACACTATTTATACTCTCAACTATCTCGGGTTCTCTTGCCCATAAAGTGACATCATATCCTTTTTCAGACAGGAGTGCCGCAATTGCAGTTCCCCAGCTTCCTGCTGATATTACGCCTACTCTTAATTTCATTTTCAACCTCCTGCAAAAGTTAAGGCAAGCTATTCTACTATTCAAAAGATTTATAGTCAAATTACAATAAAAAGTTGCTTTCAAACAACTTGTCTGTATAATTCCGCACGGATTTTGTTTATTAAGGAGGGTTTTCCCTATGGCTAGAGTAACTGTTGAAGATTGTTTGGAAAAAGTTTCTAACCGACTGGAACTTATTATACTGGCTGCAAAAAGAACCAGACAGCTTCTTGACGGAGCGGAGCCTCTTATCTCCAACGCTAAAGGCAACAAAGAACCTATAATTGCACTGAGAGAAGTTGCTGCAGGAAAAATCAGGCTTGTTCATACTGAAGCCAAGATCAGGAAACATGTCCGCAGACATCGCAGAATATCAAGATATATCAGGAATCAGAACGAAGACTAAATGTTTGTTTTTCCGGGATTCAACTCAAATATTGAACACAGAAATAAAAATTATCATGTACAGACTGAAGTAAATTCAGTTGCCGGGAAATACAGGGTGAATACTCTGGTTTATCTTTCCGGAAGTATATACAGCTCCATGAGTTCGGAACTGACATCTGAAGAAAGCCTTAACCGTGAAACATCGGTCTCCGCAATAAGAAAACAGCATAACAAAATTATCAGAGATTTGATATCAGATCAGCTTGATCCTCAAAAGAGCAGCACAGACAAAGAGTTACTTGATTTTGTAAATCTTTATAAAGATGCCGGACTGTTCTCCTGTGACGGGAAATGTTTTTCCAATGCCCGTGAAACTTATAGAAAACTTCTCCTTCCTGCCGAAGAGGAAATGGCAGAAAACAAATAGGAGATCAAAGATCATAAAAAATTAAAAAAAGGTTGACTGTTAATTCAAAATTTGATAAGCAGTAGGCGAAGATAGTTTTTGGTGTTTAATTGGATAATTTTTTGATAGGTAGAAAAATGAAAGCAATTACGAACTTACTTATCGTTGTTCTTGTTATTGGAATTCTTACCCCGGCATATGCTCAGGATAAACCTCAGCAGACCGGAATCAATCTCAAAGTAGGAGAAAATTTCTATTTTGAGGGCAACATCAAAGAAAACGCTGCCGACGACAAAGAAGAATCTATGGCCGAAATCCAGAAAACCCCCTTTTACAAATCAACATGGTTCATTACTGTTGTTTCTGTAGTTGTTATTGCAGGAGCAGCTGTTGGTATTTATTTTGGAACACAGGCTGATGAGCCCGAAGGAAAAGTCATTGAATGGAATAATTAATAGATAAAGGATACAGTTAGGAGGATTTTAATGAAAAGAATTCTTTCGTTGCTCATGTTCCTGTTAGTCGGAACATTGGTTTCTTGTGAATCAGGTGATACCGGCAACTTTAAGATCAGTTTGAAGCTCCCGATAGACAGCGATGCTGTTTGCAACTATCTGCCCGAAGAGGAAGATGAGGATGGACTTGATTTCACATATTGCATAAATACAACCGATCAGATAATGCTTTCAATCTATTCCAAAGCTGATCCTGCAGAACCGTATAGCATCGTTGATCGTAAGCTTATAAAAGTTACTAATAACTCCGGAGGAAAGTCCGAATTTATCAGGTCACTTAAAAAAGGAAATTACTATCGTTTTTTTGTTGAAGTAACCAATTCAAATGAAAAGCTTAAACTCACCGGTGGTATCGATGGTGTTTATTATGATGATAATGAAAATTATAAAGTTGACATTTTCCTCGGTGCCATAGGTGATATGGTAAGAGTTGTCGGAGATAGAAGCAATGAAAAAAATGACTACAATTCTTTAAAATCATATTTTGACACTGCTGGTTCAAAAGGCGCTGCCGCTGTTGCTCTTAAAAACGGAAAAATTTATCTTTCCGGCGGATACAGCTTTGACTATGATAAGACTATGAAAAATTCTATGATTTTTAATATGGGCAAACTTTCTTCTGATGGAGTTAAAAATCTTCCGGTTCCTCTCATGGATCACGCCGTTGCACTTCTTGATGACGGTTCGGAAACAGGTATTGTTGTTGTAGCTTTCGGATCTAACGAGGAAGGCAACTCAAATTCTATCCTTGCATATGATCCTGATTCAGATAGTTACAAAACTCTCGGGCTTAAAGAAAATTCTACAGGAGCAAAAGCTATTTCAATTGACGGCGATGTATACATTGTCGGCGGATGTAATGGCGATACAGCTTATAACAAAATTTATAAAGTATCAAAAACCACTCTTGCTGTGGAAGAATTTGCAACTCTTAAAACCGCTCGCTGCAATCAATCAATTGCAGATGTTTCAACAACAAATGCAGACGGAATAATAGTGCCTAGAATCCTTGTTATAGGCGGATCTTCCGATCAGGATGGGAAAAAACCAGTTATGGGTAATGCTTTTGCAGAGCTGGTCACTGTGAGTGGAAGCACCGAGGTCACAATATCTGACAGAACAGGTGGAGACAGCTCTGATCTTCTCACCGGTGGACTTATATCTGGCGCTGCAGCTACTGTAAGATTTGACGACCTTGAACAAATTGAAAAAGTAGTTCCCATTGTCGGTGGATATTTTCAGGTCGGAGAAAGTGAAAATTTAAGTTACGATACATACCAGAGTCTTTTTGTTTTCAGCGAAACAGGTTCCAACAAATGGGTTTATGATGTTAATGTTGCACCTAGCAAATGTGCAAGACCTTCAATGGTTGCGATCGGTACAACTGAAAAAAGTGCTGCTCAATATGCGGCATTTAACTGTGGAGCAGAAACTTTTTCAAGAGAATCTGATACAGATCAAAAAATATATGTCGTTCAAATAAAAAGAGCTTATAGTGATGAATTAGGAATGAATATTTTTAGTGCATCTGTTAATGAATCGCTTATGAATAATAGTGATGTTGACAGCGGCAACATGATAGTTGACGGACCTATTGCTGCTAACTCACTCGGACAGGCTTTTGCTTTTGGTTCACTTTTTGTTTATCAGATCAGCGGCTATTCAATACCATACTGATCTTATTTAACTTAATAAAGTTTCAGGAGGGGGTTTTGCCCCCTCTTTTTTTTATTGAAGTCATTTGAAATATGTAGTTGACATCTTTCATTCATTTACTATGCTGTTGATGTTTTTTTACGAGGTGAAATGAAGCGATTTTTCATACAAACATTCGGTTGTCAGATGAATATCTACGACAGCGAAAGAGTGAGTGCAATGCTGATCAATAAAGGTTGGATAAATGCACCTGATGCCTCATCTGCAGACATAATTATAATCAACAGCTGCAGCGTCAGGGATAAACCGCTTCAAAAGCTTTTCAGCTGTTCCGGCAGATATCTGCCCCTTGTCAGAAAGAAAGGAACCAGAATATTCATTATGGGATGTGTCGCTCAGCAGCTTGGCAGGGAAATTATTGACAAAATACCTTATATCAGCGGTGTTTTCGGACCTGGAGCGGAAGATATGATCCCTGATGTCATTGCAAAAGGGATCTTTCCATTTGTTTCAAACAGAACCGATCTTCTTGAAAGAGAAGAAATTTTTCCGCCGAATTCTAAAGGCAATTTTTTTGAGCAGTTTACTTCCTCAATAACTGTAATGCATGGATGCAATAATTTCTGCAGTTACTGTATCGTTCCTTATGTAAGAGGGCGTGAAGTGAGCCGTAAAGCCTCTTCAATACTTGATGAAATAGATCTTCTGATATCAAGAGGCGTTATTGAGATCACTCTTCTTGGACAGAATGTAAACAGTTATAAAGATCCTGAAACAGGAATGGACTTCACTGAACTTCTTTACAGAGTTTCACAGAAACCTCAAATAAAAAGAATAAGATTCATGACCAGTCATCCTAAGGATTTCAATGAAAACCTTGCCAAAACATTCCGTGATATCCCTCAACTTATGCCGCATCTCCATCTTCCGGCACAATCAGGATCAGACAGAATACTGGAATTAATGAACAGAAAATACTCCACGGCCCAATATCTTGCCAAGCTTGAAATGGCACGGAACTATGCTCCTGATATTGCTTTGAGCGGTGACTTTATTGTAGGATTTCCTGATGAAACAAGATTGGATTTTGAGCAGACCCTGAAATTGATAGATACTGTAGGGTACGATGTTATATTTGCATTTGCATATTCTCCCCGTCCCGGAACTGCCGCTTCAAAACTTGTAGATAATATTTCCGAAGAAGAGAAATCATCCAGACTTAATGAAGTTCTTGAACTTCAGAGGGAAAAGATCAAACAGGTCAGAATGAGATATCTCGGCAGGACCGTCAAAGTTCTGGTAGAAAAAGAAAGTCCTAAAAGCAGTACTTTGATGGGTCGTAATGAACACAATCTTGTAACCCACATAATTGATGCTGCTGATTCAGATAAAGGCAGAATTATTGATGTCCATATTGATGAAGTTCTTGAAAATACTCTCAGAGGAAGAAAACATGAAAACAGTTAAAATGAAAATTGCCGGTATTTCAATAAATGACGGACTTATGAATCCTTTGATAATCCTCAAAAGCTTCAAAGGGGAAATATTTCCCGTTTCATTGGAAAATCTTGATAGAAAAACTCTGTTTAATTCAGTAATTATGAAAAACTCCATTCAATCAGAGCTTGTTTCAAAACTTTTATCCATGTCAGGAATCAGAATAAAAAAGATCGTTATGGACCGATCTGGAAATAACAAACTTGTTTCAAAAATATTTACTGATGGAAAAAAAGAACCGTCACTTGAAATGTCCGCCGGCGCAGGAATACTTCTCTGTCTTGAAACAGAACTTGATATTACAGTCAATACTGAACTTTTTAAAGACGCCTCTTTCTTTAAAAACAAGATCGATGAAAAAAGAATATTTGAAGATCTGGATAAACTTTTCATCAATGAGTCAGGTTTTGATCAAAATTCAAAAGTACCCAATACGGTCAAAGAAATTGTTCAGTAACAACTGCTTAGAAAAAGTGATTTTTAATCAGAATTGCTTATCATAAACCGTTAAATTAAGTTTTTTCCGGAGATCACAATGCGACTTATCCATCTTAAAGACATTGCTACGCTCGGCAACATTGCTATCGGATTTGGATCATCAATTCTTGCTATCGAAGGACATATCACAGATGCGTGCTATCTGATGATTGCCGCTTTTGTTTTTGACATGCTCGACGGAAATATCGCCCGCTGGACCAAAATGAGCAATCAATTTGGAAAAGAGCTTGATACTATTGCCGATCATGTGACCTATTCTGTATGCCCGTCATTTATTGTTTATGCTTTTTACAGAGAGCTGGGGGTGTTTATCGCTCTTACAATGGGTCTTGTTCCAGTAATCTTCGGGTGTATCAGACATGCCAGAAATCAGGTTTATGATATCAGTTTCCCAAGATTCTGGCTCGGAACTCCCAGACCTGTTTCAGCTTTTTATATAGTTGCTGTTATAGGAACGCAACTCGCCGGAATTATTCCTTATTATAAGTGGATTGCTATTCCTGTCATTTTCTGGATAGGGTATAACAACCTTTCATTCAGACCATTTCTTGCTCATCACGGAAGAAAGTTCAATAAACCTTTGAAATTTTTTATGTCTGCCGCAGTACTTGTTCTTTTTTTATCCGGAGTGGCAACAGGAATTACCGGAAAACCATGGCTTCTGGACTGTCTCCTCTTTGAAATGATAGTTTATACTTTTTTTACACCGCTGGCGTTCGACCCGTGGGATCTTGACGGTTACGCCGAATATGTAAAAAAGAAAAAAGAAGAGATCGCAAAAGATATGCAACCGCAGATTTGAGGTAAATAAAATGATCAGACAGGGGGTAATCCTTGCCAGCGGGCTTGGCAGCAGACTGAACAGTGAAGGTAAAAACGAACCGAAACCGCTTATGACAGTAGGCGGAACAGCTTTGATCGAAAGAGTAATATCTCTCATGAAATCAGCCGGCATTGAACACATTGTGATTGTTCTGGGATACCGCAGCGAACAGATAATAAGCTTCATAAAAGAAAGAAAACTTTCCGGAATCGTAACTGTGATCAATAATGAATTTAACAAAAAGAACGGCATATCACTTCTCAAATCGCGAGAGGCTTTAAAACATGATGAACCTTTTCTGCTTTCGATGGCAGATCATATATTTTCAAATAATTTCTTTTCAGAATTTGTTAAAAAAGCGGAATTGGTGCTTGACGAAAATTCAGTTGTGCTTTCAGTTGACAGGAATATTGAAGGTGTTTTTGATCTCGATGATGCAACAAAAGTATTTACCGAAGGTGAGAAAATAGTGAAAATAAGCAAGGAACTTAAGACCTATAACGCTATTGACACCGGACTTTTTCTTTGCAGTCACAATATATTCGGACATCTTGAGAAAATATATAAATCTACCGGTGATGTTTCGATCTCTGACGGAATGAAGGCTCTTGCTGATGAAGGACGGTTTCTCTGTACGGATATGACAGGGCTGCTCTGGCAGGATGTTGACACTCCTTCAATGAAAAATGAAGCGGAACAGCGACTTATAGACAACTATCTGAACTCAGTTCAGGACAACGATTTCTTTTCAATATCGTTCTTCAACAGGATTGCCAAAGAAATGGCTCTGTTCGTTTTCAAAAAAGAGAATCTCGAATATAGGATAATTGAACCGGCTTTTTTCATTCTTGCTATTTTTATATCAATACTTTCAGCCAGATTCCAGATTATCTGGCCTTCAGCGTTTACGCTCTGTCTTGCTGTGATTCTTAATCACTTCAATATGATAAAAAATGCTGTGAATCTTTCCTCAGATGAAAACAAAACTCAATTTATCTATTCATTCGAGGTTTTAATGGCGATCTCTGTGTTTCCAGCTGTTTTTGATACCTATCTCTTCTTTGCACTTATAATCGCATTTTTAATGCTTTTTCTAATCATTTCTCCATTTACAGGATTCAGCGGAATAATGTCACAACTTCTTCCTGAAATTCCTGAAAAATATAAAAACACTTTTTTCTCACCGTCTTTTTTCGTTATTGTCTATACACTTTGCATCATCTTTTGCATCCCTTCTTTCATTATCGGACTTTCTGTTCTGACATTTTTAGCTTTTTATATCAACATTAACAACACAAAAACAGCAAAATGAACTTGAAAAAACAGAACAACATAGATTTCAGCATAGACATAAGCCCTCTCGTTGATGTCCTTTTCACACTTCTCATCTTTTTCTCTCTAACAAGCACTTTTGTTAAAGAATCAGGCATAAAAATAGACCTTCCGGAGGCTTCATCATCAACGCCCGTGATGTCAACTGAAAAATATGAAATAGCTATCAGCGCCAATGGAAATATCAGCCTTAACGACATTCCTGTTAATTCAATTGCGGAAGTAAAAGAGATCCTTTCAAAATTTGACTCTTCAATGCGCTTAAGGTATGTTATGGTTATTAAAGCTGATACAGCGACACCGCATGGTAAGGTTACGGAAGTACTTGATATTTTGAAGTCGATGAAATTTGAAAATATAGCGGTTGCAACAAGGTCTAAAGAATGAAAAAAAAGATTGCTTTCTGGACACCGTTTTTTATTTTCTCTATTATTGCTCTCTATTTTATTTATGACATAGTTGTAACCACTGCCGGAATATCCAAAAACAAAAAAATAATTGAAAATATTGAGACCGACACAAAAAAAATAGAGGCCGGAATACTTGAGACCAGACTGAAAATGGAAAAATTTCAGAAGGACCCGAAAGCCGCAGAATCAATATTAAGGAATAAATTCGAAATGTTAAGAAAGGATCAGTACTATATAAATGATAAAAATCATTAGCTCCAGACCATTCTTCTATATTTTTACACTGATATTTGCAGTGACATCTTTCTATGTAGGAAACAGTCTCAGCCTGAACATTGCAGTATGGGGTATTTATTCGGTTTTTGCACTTTATATGCTCCTTGTTGAGCAGATAAAACCGCCGTTGCCTCCTTTTGCCATTGTAGTGGTTATAATTACCGGAGGAAAGGAAAGTGTTTTTCTGCCGCTTCTGTTTATTATTCTGCCTTTTATTGTGAATCGTCTTGATCAGATACACTATCTCTGTTTTGCTATTTCAGCCCTTGTCATAATTGTACTCACAGGCGATTTCTTCAAACCTGCCGACTTTACACTTTACATTTTCTTTATACTGTCTGCTTTTGCAGTCTGGTTCTATCACAGAAAAGATCTCTGGCAGCACTTTTTTGCAGAAAAGACCGGACCGGCTCCGGTGGAAAGAATAGCCGATATCGTAAGCGGAAGTATCATTGATGATCCGTTCAAACCTTTAAAAAACTATCTTTTAAGAACCAGTTCTTTTCAGGGAATGAAAGTTGAGATCCACCTGATAGAGCTTCTTCCCGGAAACAGAGCAAGAAAGTATAATACTGACAACATGTTTGAACTCAGAGGACTTATTCATAGAGTTGTACATGATAAAATAGAACTGGCATCTAAGATTCTCCTTGCCGAACAGGAAGATATTCCCATGATGGCGGATTATAATTACAGACTTTATTATCCCATTAGCATGTTTGAATACGGTCCGATGCTCAATGAGCCTGAATATGTTCTTGCTATTGATGTCAAATACAGAGAAAAGAACGGAACCAAAGAAGTTTCTGCTCTCAAACAGGAACTTTTGAATGATTTCCGGGTAATGAAAAATGATATTGTTGAACTTGTGCGGCAGGGCGAAGCATTCAGACAGATATCACTTGAAAAACAGAAAAAGGAGAGTCTATACAGCGGAACTTCCGGAATTGTTGACTCATTCAGCCGGGAATCTTTGTGTCAGGCTGCTGCTCTTGCAATATTTAATGTGGCTCCCGAAGTTGCCGCAGTTTTTGTGACAGAACAGAAAAAAGAGTGTCATATAGGTCATGCATTCAGAATAAAACAGAATGCCAATACTAACGAAACTCTGAAAATCGAGCATATTGAAGAATTCGGAAAAGATGAGATCACAGACCCATCATCTATACACTCACTTATGATAAACGGTAAACTTGACAACAATTATGAACTCTACGGCATAAATAAGAGGAAAGATAATCCTGTTTTCATTAATCCGCCTTTTGCCGAATTGAATAAATACGAAAATATGACCGTCAACCTCATAAAATACAATAATGACATCAAGGGAACAATAACTCTTCTGACAAAAAACAGAGCTGATTCCGACAGTCTGAAAAACAACAGCACTCTTACCAGAATGATCTATAAAGTGGCATCATCAGCTCTGAACAATATTGAAATGTATGAAAAAGTTGAAGAGCTTTCAAATATCGACGGACTGACAGGACTTTACAACAGAAGATTTTTCCAGATTACTATTGACAGAATGGTCAGTGAAGCAAGCAGGACAAATGCAGCACTTTCTATTATAATGCTTGACATCGATCACTTTAAAAAAGTCAATGATACTCACGGACATAAAGCAGGTGACGATGTAATCCGGTTTCTTTCAAGGACTATCAGAAATAATATCCGAAAGGTTGATATTGCTGCAAGATACGGCGGTGAAGAATTTGTGGTACTTCTGCACAACACAAATATTGAAGGAGCGGCAAGACTTGCTGAGAAAATAAGGATACTTGTAAAAGATGCGTCCATCAATGCAGACGGATCTCAACTTAACATTACTTCATCATTCGGAGTTTCATCATATCCTTCACTTTCACTCAGCGCCGGACAACTTGTCAAGGATGCCGATCTTGCTTTATATTATTCCAAGGAAAACGGACGGAATATGGTCACATTATTTTCAAAAGAGATCGGACAGCCTTCAAAGAATGAAGATGACACCGATAATTAAGATTGGACAATAAAATGAAAATTCTTATTACAGGAACAGCCGGATTCATTGGATATCATACAGCAAAAAGATTGTTTGAAAGAGGCGATACTGTAACCGGTCTCGATATTATCAATGACTATTATGACATAGATCTTAAATACAGCCGTCTTGCGGATTCCGGCATAGAAAAGCACCGCATTGAATATGGAAAGAAAATCAAAAGCACAAAATACACCAACTATTCGTTTATCAAGCTGGATCTGAAAGATAAAACCGGTATCGACACCCTTTTCAAGTCTGAAAAATTTGATGTTGTCTGTAATCTTGCTGCTCAGGCCGGTGTAAGATATTCACTTACCAATCCCGAAGCTTACATTGATTCCAACATTGTCGGGTTTATGAATATTCTTGAAGCTTCAAGGCATAACGGGATAAAGCATCTGGTCTATGCATCGAGTTCAAGTGTTTACGGCGCGAACGAATCTCTTCCCTTTTCAACTTCAGATAATGTGGATCATCCCATAAGTCTTTATGCGGCTTCAAAAAAGTCCAACGAACTCATGGCGCATGTTTACAGCCATCTTTTCAGAATTCCTTCTACCGGACTCAGATTTTTCACAGTTTACGGTCCATTCGGAAGACCCGATATGGCGCTCTTCATTTTCACTAAAGCCATACTGGAAAACAAAACTATCGACATTTTCAACTATGGCAAAATGCTTAGAGATTTCACCTACATTGATGACATTGTCGAAGGTGTTGTCAGAGTTATCGCCTCTCCACCTGCCGGAAACAAGCTCTGGGATGGTAAAAATCCTGATCCGTCTTCGTCAGGAGCACCCTATAAAATTTATAATATCGGCAACAATACCCCTGTTAAACTCATGGATTTTATAGAAGCAATAGAAGAAAAGCTCGGGAAAACCGCTCAAAAGAACATGATGCCGCTTCAGGCAGGCGATGTCCCTGAAACTTATGCAGATGTCCATGACCTTGTTGAAGATATGCACTATAAACCGTCAACCGATATCAAAACCGGCATAAGTAATTTCATTGACTGGTATCTGGAATATTATAAGAACTAGATCCCTACACCGGAATATTTAAAGATCTTTCTGATCGAATCGTCTGTTGAATAGATGTTCCTGAGATCAAAGAAAAAGTCGTCTTTCATCAATGATTTTGTTTTTTCAAGGTCGAGTCCTCTGAACTGGTTCCATTCGGTGAGTATCACAACCGCACTGCTTCCGTTGGCAGCTTCGTAACTGTCTTCACAGTATTCAATGTTGTCAGAATAATCAGCAAGCCGCCACTTTGCCTCTTTAAATCCCTGAGGGCAGAAAACTTTTATTTTCGCGCCTTTTTTTATAAGTTCAGGAATTATAACAAGGCTCGGGGCATCTCTCATATCATCAGTTTCAGGCTTGAATGTAAGACCCAGAACACCGATAGTTTTTCCTTTTACAGAGCCCATCTCATTGATAATTTTATCGACCATTTTCATTTTCTGGATCTCGTTGGCTTCAATTGCGGCTTTTATGACTCTGAATTCCAGACCGTTCTTGGCAGCAATATCAACTATCGCCTTTGTATCTTTAGGAAAACAGCTTCCGCCGTAACCGCAGCCTGCATGAAGGAACTTCGGACTTATTCTGCCGTCCATACCCATCGCTCTGGCTATTTCCTGAACATTGCCGCCCACTTTTTCTGAAAGAAGCGCCATTTCATTGATAAAAGATATCTTCACAGCCAGAAATGCATTGCTTGCATATTTTATCATTTCGGCGGTTTCAATATTTGTGGTCACAAACGGAGTGTTATTTATGTAAAGAACCCTGTAGACCTTTTTCATTATATCTTCAGCCTTTTCAGATTCACAACCGATAACTATTCTGTCGGGATGAGTAAAATCATGTATTGACTTGCCTTCTCTTAAGAATTCAGGATTGGAAACAACATCAAAATCAAGCTCAAGACCCCTTTTCTCAAGTTCATCTTTCACGGTTTTTTTTACAAGTCTGCCTGTCCCGACAGGAACTGTGGATTTATCAACAATGACCTTATATTTATCCATGTGCTTTCCAATATCTGAAGCGACCGCCAGAACATATTGAAGATCGGCACTCCCGTCATCTTTGGGGGGCGTTCCGACAGCAATAAAAAGAACTTCCGAATTCTTCACAGCATGATCAATATCTGTTGTAAAACTAAGCCTTTCGTATCTGACATTTCTTTCAACAATATCATCAAGCCCAGGCTCATAAATAGGCATAACACCTTTTTTCAGATCATCGATCTTTTTTTTATCAACATCCATACATATTACTTCATGCCCGAAATCGGCAAGACATGCACCTGCAACAAGCCCGACATAACCTGAACCAATTACACCGATCTTCATATTCACCTCTTGAATGTGAAATTAACAAAAATAACCGCAGGATATTATCAGGTTGATACATGAAGTTCAAGAAAACTGCTTTATCTTCCGAAGCATTTTTCTTACAAAACCCGTAATTCCTGGAGACAGCCCGTGCATTTTCAATACTTTTATCAGACAAAGGTTGGAATGCAGAAAATTTTTTATAGAACTGGTATTCTGTCCGCCAGATCTCATTCTTACAAGGGTTTCAGGCAGATAGATTATTTTGGCACTGTCATCAAGAAAAAGCCTCAGCATCCACTCATGATCAGATGCAAACGAGAGATCAAGACTGTAATATCCGTTCTTTTCATATACAGACCTTTTCACAAAGAGTGAAAGATGCGGCGGGATCCACCACTGGTTCTGCAAGTTCTTCTTTTCATAGACCCCGGCTTTCCAAACCCTTGAAATCTTTCCGCTTTTCTTATCATAGAACTCTGTATCACCATAGACCGCATCGGCTCCTGATGACACAAAAGAATTTACTATCCTTGCAACAACATAATCGTTAGAGAATACATCTCCGGCATGTAAAAGAGATACTATTTCTCCTTTTGCCGACATTACACCGCGGTTCATTCCGTCATACATTCCCGAGTCGGGACCGGGCAGAAAAATGAAATTGCCGCTTAGATTTTTTATTAATTCAACAGTTTCTCTTTCCGAGCCTCCGTCAACAATTATGTGTTCAATATTTCTATATTTCTGAGAACTTACACTTTGAACTGTTTTCTGAAGCCCGGCAGGGTCGTTCTTTACAATTGTTATTACAGAAACTTTCATATCTTTAGATATTCCAAACCGGGCTGATTATCAACTTATTATTCAGCAAATTATAAAACAGAACACCCGCAACCGGAATCTTTTGATTTTATTTCAGGATTATCGTCAGCAATATCAGCATCTTCATCAGCATCAACGGTCACATCCTCATCTTTCACAATATCGGTATCAGCAACAACAGCATCCTCGTCATATTCAATGTCTGAATCCATATCGGTATCGGGAAAAATATCATGATCAGGCTCATCATCATTATCCGGCATAACATCATCATCGGAAATTATTTCTCCATCGGTAATGGAAATACCGTCACTTTTTTTCCAATCGCTTTCATATCCACCTGCATCAATAGTTTTCACAGAAAGATAGAGAACATCGCTGACTTCAACTTCAAGTCCGCTGAAAACGACCTGATTTGCACCTGTCACTTGAGTTTCTCTCAAAACGGTCTCATCTGCCTTAGTAAGCCTTACCTGATATTTCAAAGCTCCTGTGACAGCCTGCCATAATCCGCCATAACTGCTCCCTGTTATCATTTCGTCAATATCAGCTGTTCCCGATATATCCCCTTCTATATTAACTTCGACATCTCTGACAAATGAAGGAGCCGTGACTTCAGGCTTCTGCCCGATCGCATAAAGATAACCGTCACCTGCGCCAGTTGCTATTTCAATCTTTCCGTCGTTATTCACATCAGCAAGAACAGGATTGCCTATCGCACCGTCAAATTTCATTGTCCATGCAAGTGTACCGTCTTCGCTGTTAATAACATAAAGGTTTCCCTGCTTGTCCCCGACAACAAATTCATCAATAGAATCTCCGTCGATATCGCCAGTAACAATATTTGAAAGTGTTGTTCCGCTGCAAAGACCGGATGTCGGTATCATGCTGACTGAAATATCTGTACTTATTCCATTGGAAAGGCACCTTCTCCAAAGCACAGAACCGTCAGCACCTGAATAAGCAGAAACATCTCCGAATTTTCCGCCAAGCGCTATGTCATAACCTTCATCTGCATCGATCTTTGATATGCCGGGATAAGGAGCATAATATTGATACAACGAATCTTCAGCCATACTTGTATCTATTTTCCATATTTCATTTCCTTCAAGATCGAACGCCTGTTTTTGATCTCCCTGTGCCTGATTTGCAAAGATATCAACTATTCCATCACCCGTGAAATCAGCAACAAAAGGATTGTGAGCCCATCTATTTACTGCAAATTGAGTTTGTTTTTCTATGGAAATCCCGCTTATGATGTCTGCTCTCGGTGCGTGAAAAATAATCATATCATCACTTCCGTCACCATTTATGTCCCCTGTAATTACTGAAGAATAGTTATATGATTCGCTTTCAGCTGGAAAATAGCTCCCGATTTCATCTCCACTTGATCCTTTCAAAGAATATAAAGCGTCTCCTTCCTCTTCAGAAGTAAAGGTAAAGGCAATATCTTTAAATCCGTCTCCGTCGAAATCACCTGTTAAGAAATTTGAAGGTGCAGTTATAATCTTTCCTGAAGTCCACCCCCACAATAAGCCTCCGTTTGAACCGTGAAGGTAGATATCTGTATAACCGTCGGAGTCAGTATAAAGAGAAATAAATTCATGTGATCCGTCTCCATTGCTGTCAAACGAAAAGAGCGGCTGACCGTATTGATTGATCTGTGACCACTGCATTTCCGGCTGGTTTATCGCCGATGCCTTATCGAGATCAAGCAGAACATGAGAATAAGTGCTTGAAGTTGTTAATATCTTTCCACCGTTTGATGAATTTATATATATTACATCTCCATTGAAGTTCCCTGTTTTTACTGTTTTCTCATTACCAAGTGCCGGCCCTCTGTCAAATATGTGAATATAACCTTCATTTCCAGAAAGAAAAATATTCGAATCTGTAGCTGAAATAAATCCGAAACTTTTACCATCAAGCAGATATGTGACATCTCTTGTGGAAGCACTTGATCCGGTTCCGCTCATTGAAAACAGTTTATCTCCGATACCGTCAAGGTTTATGTCTTCAATTACAATTATTCCTCTTGCAATTCCGATAGAAACTGTTGCAGGAACATCGGTAACATATGTAACTCCGGCATCTTCAGTGTCTTCAGGCATTATTTTTACAACTTTCAACTTGTCTTTTGACCAGAATTTCCTGAAATCACCGTCAGCAAATCCATAAGCCGAAATTGTTGAATATTCTCTCATTTTCTTTGATGCATCAGGAACGCTTTTCAAAATGAATTCCGATGTTCCATTCCCGTCAAGGTCTGCGATACCCTCAAGATACATATTATCAATCTTTGCCTGAAGCAATCCGTTATCGGCACGATATATCAATGTGGTCCATATATCCGGAACATTTACACCATCAAGATCAGCTGTTCCTTCCATTGTATCGTTAAAAACTGAAACGACAACATCCATAATACCGTCACCGTTAAAATCGTCTATCGACCCGGGAACAATCCTCAATCCTTTGTTTGCAGTATTCTTTCCGTATTCATATTTCCATTGAATTGAGTCTTCGACAAAATCATAAACAGCAAAAACATATGAGCCGTTGCTTGAAGAAGTGGAACTGGTCCCTGTAAAAATAAATTCTTTCTGAACATCAGAATCAACATTGATTATCTGATTAAGACCATAAGCATAAGCTCCTTCGAGCACTCTGGGTTTGTCGCGCAGAAGCGTCCCGTCTGATGAATTAAAAACAGAAATAAGTCCTCCGGTAATTCTATCCATTATCATTTCTTTATTTCCGTCATTATTAAGATCACCGACCGCTATTTCCAGACCGTATCTTGGAATATTTTCGTTTATCTCCCATAGAAGAACCGGCAGAGAAGACCCGCCAGCAAAGCTGTATGCCCTCAACTCTGCAACACTCCATCTTCCCCTGACAATTATTTCTTCATAACCGTCATCATTAATGTCCGCAATTTTTACAAAAGATGGATATTCACTTGAAATTACAGAAAGGATCAAACCTGTTTGAGCTGAAACTATCCTTATCCCTGAAGTCCCGGAAACAACAAGTTCTTTATCTCCGTTCTTATCAATGTCTGTAATTTTAAAAATACGACCTGCCCCGAAATTCTCAGTTTCCCACAGTTTGTTGAAACTGCTGTCAAAAGCCCTTACAACTCCGTTGATTGAAAAATATATGTTTCCGTTATTCACAACAGCGTTTGGCGGAGAAACATATCCGCCCCGATAATACTTCCACAAAATCTCGGGAGTTGATATGTTCCCGTCTACATCAGATGTTCCTGTACGAAAAGAGTTATCTTGAATTTCAGTCCAGAAACCATCTCCGGAAAGAAGAACCGTCCCGCAAATTACCCACAAAAACGCAACAAAAATCACATTTTTTTTCATAATATAAAACCTCTCAGTCCGAAATTAACTTATTGATATTATAGATTGTATCGCCATAGAGTCAATAGAACAACTTCCGACCGTGAACCATTACTCAATTCAGTCCGGCAAATTGCGTGGGTTCCTTGCATTCCATTACCTTTTTTCTATAATCATCAGGTATTCCAAGTCTTTGCAGTGGAGATATAATGAAACAGATTTTACAGAATTTGAAAAACGGAAATACTGAACTCGCAGAAGTTCCGGCTCCTATTTTAAAAAAGGGACATATTCTAATTGAAACTTCAACAACATTAATCTCTGCCGGTACAGAAAGAATGCTCGTTGAATTCGGCAAATCCGGACTTATTGATAAGGCAAGGAGCCAACCGGACAGAGTAAAACAGGTACTTGAAAAAATAAGAACCGATGGACTTATGCCCACACTTGAAGCAGTGAGAAGCAAACTTGAACAACCGATTCCGCTTGGTTATTCAAATGTCGGGAAGATTATTGAAACAGCAGAAGATGTTCACGGATTTTCTGTCGGTGACAGAGTGCTGAACAATGGAAATCATGCTGAGATCGTATGCGTTCCAAAGAATTTATGTTCAAAGATCCCCGAGAATGTAAGTGATGAAGAAGCAGCATTCACAGTTATAGGCGCAATCGCCCTTCAAGGTATCAGACTTGTAAACCCGACAATCGGCGAAACGATTGCAGTTACCGGTCTGGGATTGATAGGTCTTGTTACAGTTCAAATTCTTAAAACAAACGGTTGCAGAGTTCTCGGAATTGATGTTGACAGTTCAAAATGTGAAATGGCAAGATCTTTCGGAGCTGAAACTGCCGATATTTCAAAAGGGCAGGACCCTCTTGATATTGCGAAATCCTTCTCAAAAGGAAAGGGCATCGACGGAGTGATCATAACTGCTTCGACAGAAAGCAATGAACCGGTAAGTCAGGCTGCAAATATGTGCAGGAAAAGAGGCCGGATCGTCCTTGTCGGAGTTACAGGTCTAAATCTTTCGAGAGCTGATTTTTACGAAAAAGAACTTTCTTTCCAAGTTTCCTGCTCTTACGGTCCTGGAAGGTACGATCCCAATTACGAACAGGCCGGAAATGACTACCCTTTCGGATATATAAGGTGGACCGAACAAAGAAATTTTGAAGCAGTACTTGAAATGCTTTCGAATGGTTCTCTGGATTTCAAGCCATTGATCTCACACAGGTTTTTATTTCAGGAAGCACAGAAAGCATATTCAACGCTTACAAGCAGTGAAAAATATCTCGGAATCATTCTTAATTATAAAAACAGGGAAAATAACAAGTTTTCAAATTCCGTCACCTTTCCGGGAAATAACAACAAAACTTCAAAAGCCGTTGTCGGATTTATAGGTGCAGGCAATTATGCCGGAAGGACTCTTATTCCTGCATTTTCTAAAGCCGGAGCACAACTTCAGGCTGTTGTTGCCTCAAGTGGCATCAACCCGGCTTTTTATGCCAAGAAATACGGAATACCTGTTGCCGGCACAGAAACAGAAATTATTATTAAAAACAGCCTGATAAACACCGTTGTAATCGGAACTCGTCACGATTCCCATGCAAAATATGTTATTGAAGCGCTCCGGGAAGGAAAACACATTTTTGTTGAAAAACCGCTCGCTTTAACCATTAAAGAACTTGAAGAAATTGAGAATGAATATAGATCATTGGGAGATAAAGCACCTCTGATGATGGTCGGATTCAATAGAAGATTTTCGCCCCAGATCAGGAAAATGAAAGCACTTCTTGAACAGACGAACGCTCCTAAAAGCTTTATTTTAACCGTTAATGCAGGAGAAATCCCTTCTAATCACTGGACTCAGGATATAAGATCAGGAGGCGGCAGAATTATTGGAGAAGGATGTCACTTCATTGACCTTTTAAGATTTCTCGCAGGCTCTGCTATAAAAGAAATAAAAACCGTTTATATGGGTGACAACCCCGCAGTTGACATAAAAAGTGACAAAGCATCAATAACTGTTTCATTTAAAGACGGGTCTTTTGGAACAGTCCATTATTTTGCAAACGGACACAAAAGCTTCCCGAAAGAACGGCTGGAAATTTTTTGCAACGGAGCAATACTCCAGCTTGATAACTTCAGAAAATTAAAAGGTTACGGGTGGAAAGGTTTTTCAAAAATGAATTTATGGAAACAGGATAAAGGTCAGTTTGAATGTGTTGCGGAATTCGTTAAAGCAATTGAAAACGGTAAACCGTCACCCATAAGTTTTGAAGAATTGATAGAAGTGAGCAAAGCATCTGTTGAGGCATCAATTTGAATCTTTCAAGGTTTTTTTCAACCATTACACATATGAAACCTATTCAGATTTATTACAGAATACATTATTTTTTCCGCTCAAAAACAGGGATGACAGGTGAAACAACCAATTTTACTTTGCCGGAAAACATTTCTCACCTCAAACTTTCCGGATCAATACCTCAAATACAGTCATATTCTGATGACGGAACTTTCCGGTTTTTGAATAGAGAAACTAAGTTTTCATCCGGAATCGACTGGAATTTTTCCGATCATGGAAAACTCTGGCTTTATAATCTGAATTACTTCGATTTTCTGAATCAGAAAGAAATGAGTGACAACAAAGGTCTTGAATTAATTAACGATTTTATTAATAATTATGATAATATCAAATACGGGAAAGATCCATATCCTTCAAGTTTAAGAACCGTGAACTGGATAAAATTTCTAAGTTATAGAAATATAAACGATAAAAAGATCGACATATCTCTTTACGCTCAATATCTTCGCCTGATAAATAATCTTGAATATCATCTTCTGGGCAACCATCTTCTTGAAAACGGGTTCTCTCTTCTTGCAGGAGCTGTCTATTTCCGTAGTGACAAAATATATGAAACTGCCTGCAGAATATTGAGAAAAGAACTGGAAGAACAAATTCTCCCTGACGGTGGACATTTTGAACTCAGCCCGATGTATCACCAGACAATTCTTTTAAGAGTGCTTGATTCAATAAATATTTTAAAAAACAATGATTTTAGAAAAGACGAGCTTCTTCTGCTATTAATTAAAAAAGCTTCGCTGATGACCGGATGGTTGGAAAACATGACATTTTCAAATGGAGAAATTCCGCTTTTCAATGATAGTTCAAAAGAGATATCCCCGACAACAAAAGAACTCCTTTTTTATGCCAAAAATCTTGAAATTATTACCGGAAATAAAACTCTGAAAGAATCAGGCTACAGAAAATACAAAGGTGAAAACTATGAAATGATCGTTGATGCCGGCAATATTGGACCGGACTACATTCCGGGACACGGTCATGCAGATATGTTTACTTTTGAGCTTAATTTTAAAGGAAATCAGGTCATTGTTGACACTGGAACTTCTACCTATGAAATTTGTGAAAGAAGAAATCTTGAACGGTCGACTTCTGCACACAACACTGTTACAATCCAAAATGAGAATCAATCGGATGTGTGGGCTGGATTCCGAGTCGGGAAAAGGGCGGAAATTAAAATAACGGATGAGTCTGAAAACGGCATTAAAGCTTCACATAATGGATATAAAAGGTTCGGGATCATTCACGAAAGATCATTTGAATGCGAAAAGAACCGCATAGTTATCACTGACAGGTTGATTTCCGAAGGTTCTGGAATTGCAAGATTTCACTTTGCGCCTGAAACGAACCCTGTTTTGGGAAAGAACACTATTTTAATTGACGGGATCAAGTTCAGTTTCGAGAATGCCTCAAAGATAAAATTAGTTGATTTTGACTATGGTTGCGGGTTTAACTTTACTAAAAAATCTGTTTGTGCTGAAATAGAGTTCGACAATGACTTGAATACGGTGATTGAAATATGAAAATCCTCTTTATTTCAGATAATTTTCCGCCGGAAGTCAACGCTCCAGCCACAAGAACAATTGAGCATTGTGCCGAATGGGTTAAAAACGGGGCAGAAGTCACAGTCATAACCTGTGCTCCTAATTTTCCTTCCGGGAAGGTATTCATTGGATACAAGAACAGACTTTGGCAGAAAGAACAGATCTATGGAATAACTGTAATAAGAGTATGGAGCTACATTTCTTCCAACGAAGGATTTATAAAAAGGATTCTGGATTATATGAGTTTTTCCTTTTCAGCTTTTCTGGCGGGTCTTTTTATAAAATGTGATATTATTGTCGCCACTTCTCCTCAATTTTTCACAGCTCTGACTGGATGGGAACTTTCTATTTTTAAAAGGAAACCATGGATATTTGAACTTCGAGATCTCTGGCCTGAATCGATAAAAGCCGTTGGAGCTATGAAAAACGGATTTGTACTTAAAATCCTTGAAAAGGTAGAGCTTTTTTTATATCGCAAAGCATCAGGAATAGTCTCAGTTACAAATTCTTTCAAGAAAAATCTAATTGAACGGGGAATAAGTGAAGATAAAATCCATGTAATAACGAACGGTTCAAATGTCGAACTTTTCAAACCGGTTGAAAAAAATGAACTGCTTCTTAATGACCTCGGTTTAAAGAACAAATTCATAATCGGATACATCGGAACTCACGGCATGGCTCATGGTCTCGGATTTATTCTTGAGTGTATGAAGAAAATTGAAAACAAAGATATTCATTTCATTATGATAGGAGAAGGCGCTGACAAAAAGAATTTAAAGACGCTCGCCGGAAAACTTGAACTGAAAAATGTCACTTTCCTTGATTCTGTTCCCAAGGAGAAGATCTCAAAATACATTTCGATCACTGATGTATCTCTTGTTCCTTTGAGAAAATGCGAAACCTTCAAGACAGTCATACCATCGAAAATTTTTGAATCTGCAGCCATGAACAAGCCGGTACTGCTGGGTGTTGAAGGTGAATCAAAGGAAATAATTGAAAAATATAACGCCGGAATATGTTTTATTCCGGAAAATGAGGAAGCTTTTCTTTCAGCAGTAAAAAACCTTTCTGAAAACAAGGAGCTTTATTCTTCTTTCGAAAAAGGGTGTAAAAAAATGGCTCGGGATTATGACAGGAAAACGCTTGCAATTAAAATGCTTAGTATAATGACAGAGATTGCAAAGGTGAAAAAATGAAAATACATCTTATTGCAGCGGCAAGACCTAATTTCATGAAAATAGCACCGCTTTATCACGCAATGAAAGAGATTGAATCTTTTGAAATTAAAATCGTTCATACAGGACAGCACTATGACAAAAATATGAGCGCTGATTTTTTTAATGACCTTAAACTTCCTTCCCCTGATTTCAACCTCGGAGTCGGTGGAGGAACTCAGGCGGAACAAGTCGGCAACACAATGATAGCTTATGAAAAAGTGTGCATCAGCGATAAACCCGACCTTGTGATCGTTGTCGGTGATGTCAATGCAACAATGTCCTGTTCTGTAACTGCAAAAAAACTCGGGATAAAAGTGGCCCATCTTGAAGCCGGAATACGAAGTTTCGATCTCACGATGCCGGAAGAAATAAATAGAATGGTCACTGACCGAATTTGTGATTATTTCTGGACACCGTCAGCTGAAGCAGATGAAAATCTCATAAAAGAAGGAACCCCGAAAGAAAATATCACTCTTGTCGGGAATATAATGATCGACTCGCTAGAAATGATGCGAAGTGAAATAATGAAAGTAAATGCCCCTCAGCGCTTTAAAGTTGAGAAAAACAAATATGCGGTTGTAACATTTCACAGACCTTCCAATGTCGATGATAAGAAAAAACTTGAGAAAATCATAGAGATACTTGATGAAATATCAGAAAAAACACCGGTTATATTTCCAGTTCATCCGAGAACAAGAAAAAACATTGAACAATCTGGACTTACTGAATTATTTGAAAAAAGCAGGATCATAAAATCAGAACCTTTAAACTATAAAACATTCATGAGTTTAGTTTTCGATTCCAAGTTTGTCGTTACAGACAGCGGAGGAATTCAGGAAGAAACGACATATCTGGGAATTCCGTGTCTCACAGTCAGAGATAACACCGAAAGGCCTGTTACAGTATGGGAAGGAACAAACATGCTCGTTAATATTGATCAAATACTTGAGAATGTAATTAGAATCGAGAGCGGAAAATATAAAAAAGGGAAGATCCCGCTCTTCTGGGATGGAAAAACCGCAGACAGAGTAAAGACAATAATAAAGAGTCTCAGTCTATGATCACATTTTTATGATGTTATTCTTTTCTTCTTTTGAAGGATAGTTTATCAGCACTGCTTTGTACTTTCCTTTAAAAACAAACAAACTGCCGGCACTTACCCCTATTATTCCGTGCTGAGAGATCACTCCGGCAATATCATTGATAGATCCTGCCCCGCCGACAGCGGTCATCGGAACATGGACAATTTCTTTGATCTTTGCAATTAAATTAAGATCATAACCCTTCATCATTCCATCATTGTCGATAGAATTTATAACAATTTCACCGACACCGAGTTTTTCAAGTTTTTTAACAAAATCAAAGATCTCCCATCCGGTCTTCTTCGTTCCATTATGTGTATAGATTTCATATCCGCCGAGCAATTTCTTTTTAACATCCAGAACGACTACAACACTTTGATTTCCAACCCTTTTTGCAATTTCAGAGACAAGTTCAGGTCTTTCAGTGACAGCAGAACTTACGGCGATTTTTTCAACCCCGAGATTAAATATCCGCTGTGCCTGATCTGCGTTCCTGATCCCGCCTCCATAACAAAAAGGCATCCGGCATTCACTTGCCAGATTCTCGATCATTTTATAATCAGGCTCTCTGTTTTCTACCGTTGCATCAATATCAAGAACAATAAGCTCGTCAACTTCTTTTTCATTAAATATTTTAACCGCATTTATCGGATCACCGACATATTTCCCATCTTTGAATTTTACAGTTTTCACAAGACCTTTGTTCCTCACAAGAAGACATGGAATAATTCGAGGATGCAACATTACAGTTCTCCGAAGTTCTTAAGCAGTTGAATTCCATTCCAGTGACTTTTTTCAGGATGGCACTGAATTCCGTAAATGTTCTCTGAATTAATTACACAGGCAAATTCTTCTCCGTATTTTGCTTTTGCGATAACATTTTGCGGATTGTTACACTCAAAATAATAGGAGTGAAGAAAATAGAACCTTGGATCGTCCGTAAGATTCTTCAATATCCTGTTGTCAGAATGAATGATCACATTATTCCAACCCATATGAGGAAGCGGTTCTTTACTGCTGAGTTTTTCAGGATCAAAACGCTTAACGACACCATCTATCCATTCAAGCCCTTTTTCAATTCCTTCTTCACTTGATTTTGCCAGCATCTGCATACCGACACAGACTCCGATCACCGGAACTTTGTCTTCAAGCACCATTTTATCAAGCGTCTCCCTCATTCCGGAATTGTTCAGACTTTTCATGGCATGGTCGAAAGCGCCAACTCCCGGAATTATTATTCTATCAGAACCTGCAAGGTCTTCTGCACTTGAAACAACTTTGCAGGCAATATTTAAATTCTTATATATATTAGCGAACGCCTTTATATTTCCAAGACCGTAATTAACTATCGATATCAACGCTTTCCCCCCTTCTCCAGTCCGAGCATTCTCATTACTTTTGCCCCGATGTTGTATATGAACATTTGATTTTTATAATCCATATATGTTTTATTCGGCGCATCAAAATAGCTTTGCAATTCTTTGACAGATATGCCGAGCTTTGTTGCAACAAACTCAAATTCATGTGCTATCGTCTCTTTGTCATACGGTAGGGTTTTGAGTTTTTCAAGAGCCTCTTCTCTTGTCATCTGACCTGTAAGAATAAGGCTCGAATATTGTACTTTTCTGGTGTCATATCCGAATTTCTCATATAGCCAGTATCCTTCATAAAACTTGGTAAACCTTGATTCAAAGTGTTTTTGCTGATACCTCTGATATCCATAATTGTCAACCATAAACTGAGCAGCCTCTTCCTTAAAATACGGCATATAATCAAGAGGTCTTATCAATTTAATACCTTTTATATATGGAAGATAAACCTTATGCCAGAGTATATTTGTAACAGGAAATTTTTTAAGCGGAATAGTTCCGAACTTCTTATGAATATCAAGAAGCTGCCTTGAATCTGACTGATAATACATCCATTCAAGAGGATTTCTGACACATTCAGTGGAATAATTTCCACCAGTCAGTATCCAGTTCACCTTATATTTTGATGCAAATTTGTACATCATTGCAAAAAAAGCATGATCCTGCGGAGCATCAATATGAGGAACTCCGGATTTGAAAAATGAAAGCTGAAGATCTTTCATCTCTTCCCAGTCAATAACTTCGGTATATAGATCAAGCCCGAGCTTATCGACAATATGCTCGATGTTATTAACCGCAGTCTGAGAGTTCCAGCCGGCATCAACATGGAACACCAGCGGTCTAAGTCCCAGTTTTTCTTTGGCAAGATATACAAGATAAGAACTGTCAACGCCACCGCTCATCCCTATTATGCAGTCAAAATCCTTTCCTGTTCCTGCAATTTTTATTCTTTCAGCAATTTTCCTGATCTCGGCAAATCCTTTTTCATCTGTGTGCCAGTTTGGTTTAATATCCCTGTAAAATGTTCTGCAATGATCACAAACTCCTTTTTCATCAAAAGAAATTTTTGAATCTGTTGTATCCATCACACAACTGGTACAGACCTGATGACTGTTTTCTCTCATATTGCATCCCTTAATACAGCATATTTATTACTCTTTTTATTGTTCTATCCTGATCGAACATTTCAATTGCCGCCTCTGATGGACTAAAAGCACCGGCAGCAACACCTCTAGCATATTTCACAGCTTCTTCCAACCAGTTTTCATTAAGAATATCAACAATATAAAGTCTTTTTTTCATACATTCTGGCAGTACTTCAACATAATTGTTGTATGTAACAGCCACACAGCAGCCGGAAAAAATTGCTTCATAGACACTACGGGGAGAAGAATCGCTTTTCGGAACAGAAATTACAAGAAAAGATTCTCTCAAAACTTTATAAAACTCTTCTTTTGACAATCTTCCGAGATCTTTATCTTCTTCAATAAACAATCCCTTCAATTCTTTTTTATATTCATCATCATGAAACGGGTATGCAAAATTTATTGGCTGTTTTGTCTTTGAAAAGTTTCTTGACCATAAAATCTCTTTGATCCTGTATAGATCGGTCATGCCTCTTACTGAAGCAACTTTAATTCTTGAAGAACTTTCTTTTTCAGACATTACTGCTGCAACATCAATTCCGTTCTGAACAACTATTGCATTCACTCCGCTCATTTCAAATATTTCTTTTTTCATACTTTCAGAATCAACTGTAACAATTCTGGCCGATTTTAGAGCTTTAACTGCAAAATATCTGTAAAGTTTCGATCGTCCGGGTCTTACAAGTATTTCGCTTCCCTGGGGGGTTCCTACAAAATTGATTCCTGATAACCAGCAAAGGAGCATATAATACATCGGATTGGCATGAAAAACACAATTTCTATTTTTTCTGGCGAATTTTCTCAAGTATAAGATTTGAATTGGAAGAACAATTAGTTTGACAATGTTCCTCCATATATTCCCGACACTTGACTGATTTTTAAACAAAAACCTGTCAATTATAAAAAGCTTTTCAACAACATCATCTCTTTCTGTGAGAACATCGAATCCCTCTGCTTTTATAAGATCGGTCAGAATGACAACCTTTCTGTCAGAGACTGTTTTTTTGACAGTCCTGTACCAGTCCATAATATGATAATCTCTTACACCACCTATGAACACGATGTCTTTCATAATTTGTTTCCGCTTAAATTTTCAACATCTTTTCATGAAGTTCGATTTCATTGGTAAATATCTCAATAAACTTCGAAATGGATTCTCTTCTTATTTTTGCCGGTTTAAGCTTTCTGAAGTTTTTTATTGCAACTGCCATTTGATCCACATTCTCAACTTCAACAACATATCCTGTTTCTCCTTCTGTAATAAGGCGGCTGATGACAGGAACGCAATTTGTTGCAACGACAGGTTTGCAGAGATACTGAGCCTCAAGAACAACATTCGGAAGACCTTCTCTTCTTGATGAAAGAACAAACAGATCACAATAATTGAGATAAGTGTAAGGATTTTGCTGATATCCATGAAAAACAACATTTTTAGACAAATTCAGCTCTTCAACAAGTTTAATAAGTCCGGACAAATTATTCTCAAAATCGGCACCGACAATATGAAGCATATAAGACTTGTCCTCATCGACCACTTTTTTGAAAGCTCTTATTAAAACATCAAAGCCCTTGACCGGATAAATTGTTCCGACAGCAAGAATATTGGTCTTGTCTTTATTAAAGGGATTATCCGCATTTATCAGTGATTCATCAATCATTCTTTCATCTACAGGATTAAAAACTGTGATCAGTCTATCTTTTTTAATTTTATAGAACCTTGTAAGTTCGATCGCCATTTCTTCGGTCTGGGCAATGACAGTATCCACTTTCCTGAAAAAAAGTCTCATCAGGTAATATCTCCAGCCTTTAAGCCGATTCTCTTTTTTCTCAATTGAAGGCATCGTAGGATATCTTGCTATTATGCGATAAGTCAGACCGATTCTTGCAAGAAAGGAAAGTATCGTTGTTCTTGAAAGTGAAGTATAAACAACATCCGGATTAATTTTCTTCATTTCTTTTCTGAACGGGAACAAGGCTTTTCTGGTATTTTTTACACCCAATTCATGAATCTTAACTGTTTTCGGTATGTAATGACCGAACTCACCGAGTTTATCTATAATTACAAGATGGATTTCAAATTTTTCACAGTCCAGAGCTCTGATAAGTGTCGTTGTCACTTTTTCAGCACCGCCGGCCCCGAGGGTATGATCTACAAAGACTATTTTCTTTTTCATTGATATCATTTTATAAAATTATTCTCGGGATGATAAATTATTGCAATAATCATTGTCAAGATCGAAAGAAAAAACATATCTATATAGGAACTCCAAGTTGAATCCATAATAAAGAAAACAATCAAGAAATACATCACACATGTTTTCAAAGTAATATCCTTTATTTTAAAGGAACCCCAAATAATCTGAAAATAAAAATAATAATAAATTAGAAATCCCACAATTCCAAGATTGACTAATATTTCAAGAAAATTATTGTGAACTGGTGAACCTAGAAAATATTTAGAGTTGTTTAAACCGACACCCAGAACAGGCTCTTCCTTCCATAATTTAAGACCGTTTTCCAACAACCAGAGTCTCAATTGCGTACTTTCTTCGGCTTCGTCACCTTTGATCGTTTCCTGCGCACTCTCAAATCTTTTTGAAACAAATTCGAGCTGTTCGGAAAAATCTGCATCTTCACTTAAGTAACTGAATACAGTAAAAAGAAATAATGAAATAAAAAGTGCGTTTAAGGTTCCCTTTACTGATTTAATATAAGGCAGAAAAAGAAGAAAAATAAAAGAAACAGCTAAAATCAACCCTTTTTTTGAACCGGTTTGAATTATTAAATAAATACATGCAGGAATATTAACAAACATAATAAATCTAAAGAAGAAATGCTTATTTCTTGCAAAAAAGTTGGTTAGAAGGATCGTTGCAAACAATGAAAATGACATTATATTAGACAATCCATTGGAATTGCCGATTGTTCCGGCAAACCGCCAAGTGTCTTCATCAACTTTAATACCGTAATATGGAAACAAGTTAAGAAATATAAATAAATTTATAAAACCGCCAATTATTATGCCCATCAGGAAATAGCTTCGAACATTATACCAGCAAAATATGTTGTATAATGAAAAAACAACTATCCCGCATAATAATATTCGCTGTTGATATTCAAGATAACTATCAGTATTAACAGTCCAGAAAAAACTTAAAACGGCCCAGAAAACAAAAATCAAATAAGCAAAAACAGGCATATTTATATGCAACGATCTCTTCTTGATAACTAAAGAATCAGTAAATGCGATTGCAAACAGGCTCAGTCCTATAATATGACCGTAAATCGGAGTTGTGTTTATAAAATAAATGTTTGCAACAATGTATATTGTCAGAAAAATGCCGACAATATTTTCAGATTTAATAACCAGATTATTCATCATATTCCATAATATTTTCTAATCTTTTCAATTTCTTCTTCAATATTGTTCGAAAAATATCTGCTTATTTCTATATATAGCGGATCGGAAAAATATTTCTGAACTTTTCTGGAATATTCTTTGTAAACTTCAAGCTCAAGTATGTCTTTTGATGATTTAATCCCTTTTTCTGACCGGAAAATTCCGAGATGAATTCCATGATGAGGTCTGTAATATTTATTTTCTGCACATTTACTCATCATTTGATCGTTTGATTCTGCTTGAGGCATCAACTCAGCCCAACCGCATTTATCGAGAATATCATATAAAAGCTCTTCATCACCGCCAACTGTTGCAAATCGGCTTTTTCTGAATTTATCAGAATCTAAAATTAATTCAGTGTATTTATCAATTATCTTTAAAACACTTTCGTAGTATGGTTTTGTCAGAACAAAATGCAGTCCGGTCGCTCTTTTAATTACTTTTTTATCTATAAAGAAATGATAAACTCCCGAAAAACCTTTGTGTTTGAAAATTCTTGCAATGTATAAAATATCCAGCATGGATTTTCTGGTAAATTTTCTTAAAACATTACTGACAGGTATTTTCATTAAAGACATATGATTTAAATGCTGCTCATATATTCCAGGACTTTCTTTAACATAAATTATATCAATATCAACAAAATAGATTGTTTCAAAATTATAAAAAGATTTATCCCACAAAATCCACCGTACAGAAGCACCTCTTGGTGCATCAAATTCATAATTTGAGAGGAAATCCTCCTTTATTTCAAAAGATCCCAGACATTTTAATATTTCAATTTGTTTTCTCACATCTTCTTTGAGTTTTTTATGAACAAATATCATAACATGGTATTCTGGATAAGATTTTTTAAGTGAATAAATCAGAAGAGGAATGTAATCCTGGTATTTATCTCCAAAAACGAAAGTTACAAAACAAAGCCTCATACAGATTCCTTTTTATTTTCTTTGATGAATTTCTTATAGTAGACATACATAAAAGACACACTTCCCAATAAATATGTGAGCGATGATGTCCATGCGGAAGCTACTATTCCGAAATACGGGATAAAAATTATATTGCCAGCAATATTGATTATGGCTGCTATCGAGAAAATAATCAGTGCAATTCCCGGCCTGCCTCTTCCAATTAAATCGCCATTAAGCATGTGAAATCCGATCATTGCAAATGTTCCGATAAGCAATACTTTAAACGGATAAATTGATGCCGCGAACTCTTTTCCATATATTAATGGAATAATAAACGGCGCAAAAAAGTAGATGAAAATTATAACAATTAAAGAAATCGCCATGATTTTAAGCGTGTTTTTCCATATTTTTTTTGAAAATGTTCTTTCATCACTGATTTTAGATGCAAAGCTGTGAGATAAAACGATTCTCATATATACATCAGGCAGGAACCAAAGCAAAACCGAAAGAGATACAGCTATAGAATAAATGCCGATTTCTGAATTTACTACAAAATGTTTTAAAATTATAATATCAGCCTGATAATTAATTCCGAAAATGAATAAAGGAAGGGCATACATAATTCCTTTTTTGAAAAACGGAGAGATAAATTCAGAGATAGCGTTAAAGTTAAATTTGAATCCATATCCGTCCACTTTTTTCAACCAGAAAAACACCACAAATAGACTTAAAAATTCAGATAATGCAATCGATATAAAAAACCATTCAACATTTTTCTTAAGAAAATATATAAACAGGACGATAAAACCAAAACCCAAAAGATTAGCCACAAACTCCCTGAGAACTAAATTCTCGATCCATTTATTAGCCAAGGCAATAGAACTGGTATTCGAAATGAATCTATTAATAAATATTTGCAAAACAAGAACCAGAACTATTGTGTAATTATTTGAAAGATTCTGATAATACAAAGCAATTACCAACACTAAACTGCTGATAATTCCGCCAAAAACAAAAACAAAAGAATGCAGCATACTGATTGTCTTTATATCCCAATCTTTTTTTGTTAAATAATATGCTGATGAATTTGGAACGCCGAAAGTGGTTGCATTAACAACCAGCGCATAAACTGCCGTAAACGCTGCAATAGTTCCATTTCCCTCTGCAAGAAGAACTCTGGCGACTATTACACCCTGGCAGAAAGTTAGTATTTTTTGTAATATTTTTGCAACAGTTGCAATAACAAACTGCTTTTTCAATTACAAGTGCCTGTAATTTATTGATATAATTATCATTCACTAAGGATGTATTTGATGTTTTGCTTAAAAACATAAATATTTTCTGCTGGATTTGTCATTTCATTAGGCGTTAAATTGTCTCCTGAATGCCCTGCAAAACTTGTTCCGAAACCCATTTCGACAGGATGTGTTCCTCCGTCTATAAAAATTCTGCTTCCAGTCCATGCAGTAACAAAAAGATACTTATTCCCATTTTTCAAATCAACAGATATTGCTCCTGTTGAATATAAAGCAGATCCTTTTGATGTTACAGTTGCAGTTTTAGAGAAAATCTTTTTATATGTTGTGGAAACTCCTTCTGCTTCATATATTGCCCAAGTCAGATCAGTATTTGCAGAAAGATTGAACCCTTGAGCAAATTCGACCACTTTCACATTTTTAGTGCAATTAAAAAAATTTCCTCTTTTTTGTGTGTCTCTTGCGGTATTTCCAGTGCCGCCGAGATCCCCCGTATAAACACAATCCTTCAATGTTCCGTCACATACCCCTGTGCCGCAATCTTTGGAAACTGTTGAACCGCCGCCATTGCTGCTGCACAATTTCAGAACATTAGAGTCACAGAAAAGTTCGTTCGGATCACAGATCATATCATGACAACTGACCGGAACTGTGGTTGTGTCACAATATTGCAGATCTGTGCAATTTGTTGATAACACATCGGTTTTACCATCAGCATTGCAAGTATAGACATCTTCATTTTTGCAGAATTTTGTATCTGGTTCACATGTCAAAGTATCACAATAGAATGTTCCGACAGGATTTTCCACACACATTTTGAGCGGATCTGAGCAGTCTTCAACTGAAATCCACTCATGAGCAACATTGCATTCAAGAACATTGTCCAGTGTGTTATCGCATTTCTTTTCGCCGATAGTGCATCCGGTAACAGTATCATCATCGGGAACTACTGCTGAATCATCGTCAGGAACAATCACGGCATCTTCATCAGGATCTATAACTGAATCATTGTCAGGATTTATCACCGAATCATCATCAGAGAATACTTCGTCAATGTCAGAATCATCTTGTGCGTCAACATCTCCTGCCGCTTCATTGTCAGTAAAATCAGGATTCCCTATTTCAACGGTCTTAGTTCCGCAAGCGACTGAAATTATCATCATAATAAAAAGTATTAAAATCTTCTTCATTACTTCCTCCGATAAATTAATCCTGAAACGCTCGGATATTATATCTGCCGGTGTTTGGAAATCAAGTAAGGATGGTTAGTTTATCTCTTTGGTATTAAAGAAAATTATTGATACCGAAAGTACTATTACAACTATGAAAAGGGCGTAAAATGATGCAAATCCTATACTGAGACCTTCCAGACCTCTGCCGTAAACGAGGTTGTCCTTGATATTGAAATGACTGAAATCCGGCAGGATATATCTCAAAGTTGTAATGACTTTTGCCACAGTTTCAGATGTTCTGCCAGTGATCGCATAGACCAGATTGTATGATGTCGCTCCGATCAGATAGAATGAAATGGTCAGCATTGCGGCAACAGCAGGCTCTGTCAGAGTTGAACAGAGCACGGCAACTGAAATTACAGTAGCCGTCTGAAGAAATATAGTATAGACCGCAGGAATATAGGTCACAAATCTGCCTATTCCGCCGTAAACGAAAAGAAGCGCCGCAAAAATAGCACACATCACAACGATCTCTAAAACTATCATAAGTATCATTCCTGTAAATTTGCCAAGAATGTATTCAGCTCTCGAAAGCGGCCTTGACAAAAGAGGATGAAGCGTTTTCAGTGACAGCTCTTTCTGAACAAGCGAAATGCCGAGAAAAATAGAAAGCACCGTAGAGAATATTTCAATTGTACCAAGTCCTATGTCACTGATAATATTGAGTTCATCGCCAATTGTCATCTGAGTTATCGCAATTCCGAGAACAAAAATGAACATGGCAAAAAAGAGAAGAATATACAAAACCTTATTTCTTACCATTTCAAGAAAAGTGTAATATGCAACATTAAAAATCCTATTCATGACCCACCTCCGATGATCCTTTGAAAACAATCTCTTCAAGCGATGGATACGAACCTCTTGCATCATGGACCGTGTAACCTTTCTTAACTATTGTCGCAAGTTTAGAATTGAAATCCAAAAGATCGGGACAATCAATCACAAATCTGTCTGTAGCAACCCGTATCCCTTTAAAAAGTGAAAAAGCCGCATCTTTCATTTCATCCGGTCCGCCGAATTCTATTGTGAATCTAATATTTTCAGGTTTCACTATTTCCCGGACAGTTCCGAAACTCTTTCTGACACCGTTTTCTATTATCAGCACTCTATCTGACAAGTTCTCGATATCACTAAGTATATGGCTTGAAAAAATGACACTCCGCCCTTCTCTTTTCAACGATCTTATAATCTCTTTAACTTCTCTTCTTCCAATAGGATCAAGACCGCTCATCGGTTCATCCATGATAACAAGTTCAGGATCATGAATTATTGCCTGAGCAATACCTATTCTCTGCAACATGCCCTTGGAATAACTGGATAATTTCCTATTTCTGTCATTATATAGAGCAACTCTTCTCAGCACTTTTTCAGCTTTGTCGATAAGGCTGGAACCCTTCATCCCTGAAAGTCTGCCGAAATATTTCAGAAGCTCCATTGAAGTAAGTTCCGAATAAAAATAAGGTCTTTCGGGAAGGAATCCTATCTTTTTCTTTATCTCGATATTGCCCGCCTTTTCACCGAATATTGAAATCTCCCCTGCCGTCGGAGCAATAAAACCCATCATCATCTTGATCGTTGTTGTCTTTCCTGCACCGTTATGACCGACAAAACCAACTATCTCCCCGGTCTCTACCGAAAAAGAGAAATCTTTAACCGCCTCAATCTTGTCCCATACTTTCATGGGATGGCGAAATGTTTTCGTCAAATTTCTGATTTCCACCGGCTTAGCCATTTTCTCCTCCTGCAAGCAATCCATTTTACCGTATTTAATTTAAGAACATACTTGAAGAAGTCAATATTAGTGATTCTATTCTATTGGACGGGCTTTTGATCCTTTCTCATTTCCAGATAATCCATGACAAGGCATCCGTTATTCCGGGGAATTATTCTGAACGAGTTCTTTCCTGCTTTCAAGTGTCCGGAAAAACTGATTATTTCTGTTCTGACCGGTCCGGGTTGCGGTTTGTAGTGAGCTTTTATTTCACCATTTACTTCGATATCAAACCCGACTGTGCATTCCGTTGCGGCTATAGCGAATTCAAGGTCGTAAGTTCCTTCTCTTTTTACCGAATGTTCAAATCCGTAATAATTCTGAGTTCCGCCTTTAAACAATACTCCGAGCGCCCAGACACTGAAATTCACTTTTTCGGAAGGATAAAAGCCGAAGTCAGTTGAAGGGGCATTGTCAAAAACTGCCAGAATAAAATAAGGTGTCCCGTTCACAGGGATGAACTTTGATTCAAATTCCGCTCTGTAAATTCCGTCATCTTCAAGAAAATCAAGCTTTTCTGCTGTATATTCTTTTTCGTTCTTATAAATTCTGTATATACCTTTATATTGTGTATCTTTGTAAAATTTCTGAATATTCCGGTCAAGAATGTCGCCTCCTGAATACATGATCAGATTGCCATGCCTGTCATAGGGCGGATCATCAGACAGAATAAGATTCGAATCAAAGTGAAACTTAAAGGAGAAAGGAAGCATAACTATTGAATTTTCTATGTGATTATCCACAATCAGCTTTTGTATTCTTTGCGGATCTTTTGAATCGTCAAATGCTTTAAAAATCGTTGCCGGAAAAATAGTCACTGAAAAAAAGATGATGGATGCGGCAAAAAGTCCGTTTAGCGACCCTGCCAGAAAAAACGCAGCACCATTGTTCTTTCTGATAAAATATTCATAAAGATCTGTAAATCCGCAGGCGGCGGCAATGAGAAAAAGTGCTCCCGATTCAATCAGATATCTCGGACCGGCATAATTTCCTTCGATATAGAATGTAAAATATGCTGCAACTGCACATAATGGCATGAAATAATAGAGAAAATACTTGTACGGATTTTTAAATATCGCCGGAATTATAAAAACCAGCATAAGCGGATAGACCGATATTTTATGGATAAAACTGTTAAGTCTTAAAAATGTTATCCCTTTTGCATATTCAAATGTCACACCTGCTTCAGGAAGGAATTCACCATGATTTCCGGCACATCCGTTACCGAATCCCGGACGGTGGCAGAATTTTCTTGTGTTGAGAAGATTAAAATAGACATCCTGAACAAAAATAAAGGGGTCATTTGTAAAATAATAGTTGTATCCCATGAGGGCAAGACCGGTAAAAACAAAAGGTACGGTGAACCATATCAGCGGTTTTAATGCTCTATCCTTGAAAATTATCAGAACAGCAATCGCAAAATAGGTGTAAAGAGCATTCTGAGTCCTTACAAAAAGCGAGATGGAAAGTATCAGCCCTGCCAGAAAATAAAGTCCGGAATTATAAGGTTTGTGAACAATTATGTATGAAGAAACCAGAACGAGCATCAGTCCGAAATGGTGAGGAAAATAGAGCGCTCCATGCAGAATATGAGTTGTAGAAAAAGCAAAAAGCATCATCGCAATTACCGCAGTACGGCGGTCTTTCAGTGCGGCAGCATGTTTTCCGACAAGATAGGTGTTGATCCCTGCAAGAAGCGGATTAAAAAGATACGGAATACCCAGTGCGGCAAACGGTGCCATAAAAAAGCTGAAACCGGGAAGAAAGATAGAAGTATACTTCCCGTTAGAGATTGTGATAAAATTATTCCAGTAATGTTCATAAAAATCAGGGGTTTCAAGAAACAGTTTCCCGTTCCAGATCATTTTTGCAAGCCAGACATAGTGAATCCCGTCTTCAGGCTGAGGAGAAACAATGCTGTAACCGTTCACAATAAAACATGTCATGCTCATCAGCACAGGTATCAGATAGAACAGTACGCCGGAAACGAACTCTCCTGAAATGTCGAGTTTTTTACGGCAGAACAGAGTGCATGATCCGCAAACAAAAATACAGATCAGCAGAATTATGTGAAATCGAGGATAGAACACACTGAAAACATTATAGAATTCGCCTTTTGCCGAAAATACAAAATAAAGCATAAAAACAATAAGTGAAAAAATTATCGAGACCGTTCTTTTCATGCAAAACCTATAATTAACTGCCGGAGTCTAACTGGATTAATGTAATTTATCAAGATATTGGCTTGACAGATTTTACCATTGGTTTAGACTGTCGATGTCTTTATTTGAGAGGATTATGAGTCTTATTGAGCTTGTTCTGGTGATAAACTTTCCGATTTTTCTCGGATGGTTTTTCAAGCAGTTGAAAATATTTAAAGAAAGTGATATCTCCGCAATAAGAAAACTGGTCATAAAAGTTACAGTTCCATTTATAATTTTTAGAAATCTATATCACGCCGATATCAACGATGTTTCACAGCTTCTGCCAGCTTCAACCGCATTTATTCTTATCTCAGTAATGTTTACAACGGCAGTATATTTATCCAGAAAGACCGTATCAGATGACATCACCACATCAAACAGCTACTGCATCACCACATTTATGGGTAATTACGGATATTTAGGCTGGGGAGTTCTCTATTATTTTTATGGCGATCTTGGATTCACCAGAGCTGTTTTTTTTACTGTGCTTTTCTGGCCTGTTTTTCTGATACTCGGTTTTATTCTGTCAGTTCTTCTGTCAGGAAAAGATCTGAACAGAAACTCCATGAAATTGATTGTGCCGGCTCTCAGGGGAAATGCGCTGACACCAATAGTTGTTGTAATTATTGCACTTTCAATGAATTACTTCAAAATTCCGATCCCTGTATGGTTTTCAAAAAGTGTTGATTCATTTGCTTCAATTACAATACCGGCAATACTTTTCAGTGTCGGACTTTCATTTTCGGTATTTATAAAAAAGGTGCACTTGAAAGCGGTTTTTTTCGGAACGGTTCTCAGGGTCGTAACAGGTATCGTTTTCGGAATAGTCGCTGTTTTTATAACATCACTGCTTTTTAATGTGGATGAAACCACAAAAAAAGTGATTCTCCTCGAATCTGTAATGCCTTCAGCGGCAATATCACCTTTCTTCTCAGATTTTATTCAATCAGAAAAAGAAGTTGTCAGCGGGATTCTCACATTTTCAACGATTGTTTCTCTTGTGACACTTCCGTTATGGTATTCAATAATTGAAAAATGGAGTCTTATTTGAACGAAAAGAGATGCTGTTCCATGCCTGTAAGAGATCTTGTTGTCTTTTCATTTGCAATTTCAGGACTTGCACTTAACACTCTGCTTATATTGAATGACATAAAACTCAGAGGATACTGCCCTTATTTGAGCGGGATACCCAGCTGTTACATAACCGCCGACGGGTTTCTGCTTATACTTCTTTCAATTTTTCTGCTTAACAGACCGCTTAAAAACCTGCTTTTTTCTGCCGGTATGGCTATGGGACTGTCCATATCAATATATTTTTCAGCCATGCATCTTTTAATGATAAATCCGTCACCTGAATTCTACGGAATATCAACAAGTTACGCCACAGTTCTTATTTTTCTTATCATTATTATGGTCAAATTCCTTGTAATAAAAAAAAAGCCTTAGCCCCTTTTCGATCCTGATGCGGAAATTGATTTCAGTATCGCCTCTTTTACATTTTCTTCGATAGATGAATCCTGAAGCATAAGTTTCAATGAATTCAGAAGAGAAGGATTTTTATCGACAAGTTTTCCAAGAAGATAGACAAATATTATCTTAGTATCCTGAATTTTGGGATCGCCATGACTGTTTCTTTCTTTAAGTATCTCAAGTATCTGCACTGTCAGTTCTTCACCGCCTGCGGTCAGAATAAGAGTTGCAATGATCTCTTTCTGTGTCCTTGAAATGTTATGAAAATCATAGAACTGGCTTGTAATGACCTTTTCAAGAAAATATACAGCTTCAGCTTTAAAAACACCTTCTTCGATCAATCCCATATCCAGACAGCTTTTAAGAAGACTGAGAGCTTCGTGTCTGTCATTTTCTCTCGGAGACAGAAGAAAAATAAGAAGAAAATCGAGTGATGGATGCTCTTTCAATGCCTCAAGTATCTTAGCTGTGTATGTCTCCTTTGTTGAATGAGACAGAATGAGATTTGTCCAGTTTGCAATGTGTTTATGAGATACGAACGGGAGCCTCGGCAGATTTGAGAAATAAAATGCCAGAAATCTGGTATCGGAATGTTCTATAAAACTTTTCATGTCGCTTTCTGCGGTATCGATAAACTTCCTGTAGATGTTTTCTGAGAGTTTAGCATTAAAAAGCCCGTATTCTTTAAAAATGTGGCTTATAAGCTCCATCAGCAGGGCAGGATCGTTACCGAAAAGATCAGAGAACATCTCGTTCAGCTCACCGCTGCTGTATGTGAGAGATCGTATGAACAGGTCGTTTGCATAGGGGTTGACAACCTCTTTCATCAGCAGATAGACAGCACCTGTTTCGGTATGATGCCTGTTCTGACTTTTCAAAAAATTATATATCACTGCAAGATCAAAATATCTTCTAGCACCGATAAGTATTACCACCATATCCTTTAAATAAGGTCTGATGTCCTTACCTGTTTTCATATATGGAAAAAGTTCCGAAACAAACTGGATATACAGGCTAAGAGGCTTTCCTCTGAAATTTTCTGTTTTCAGGCTGTCATTAGAATCAACCGCTTTTTTATAAGTGCTTAAAGTTTCAGGACTGCTTTCAATATTTGAAAAATCAACCATTAAAAAGACCTTCTTCAAAAGTACCGCTGAATATTTTTTCCGGTGTTCCGCTTACAGTTATCGTTCCGCTTCTTTCAATTTTGTATTTTGCTTCTCCTCCCGGGAAAAACACTGTCCAAAGTCCGTCATACACTATTCCTTTCAGTTTCAGAGCATGTATTACCGCCGCTCCGCCTGTTCCGCATCCGAGAGTGAATCCGGCACCTCTTTCACGAACCACGATAAAAACGCTTTTGTTCTTCACATTCAGGTCGGTGACAACTTCAACATTCATTTCTATGCCTGAACTGTTGTTGCGCTGAAAATGGTTTGCTATTGCATAAACTTTATCAGGACTGCACTCGGTCTGAGTAAAAACGACATGATGGGGATTTCCCATTGATATGGAAACTGTCTGGAGTTTCACTCCGGCAAACTCATCATCTTTTAGATCTTTCATCACTTCGGGAAGTCCGAGATCTGCTTCTACCGATATTTCAGCTCCTTCATTTTTTTCCCATTTCACAGCAAGAACGCCTCTGCCGGTCTCAATGTTCAGCGGATTTTTTGAAAAACCGCAGTCATTTATAAGATACACAGCAAAACAGCGCAGTCCGTTGCCGCACATTTCAGCCGCAGATCCGTCTGAATTGATTATTTTCATCCCTGCATCGGCTTTCGGAGTCTGGTAGTGGACAAGAACGCCGTCAGCACCTATCCCGTAATGCCTGTCACAGAGAATCTGAGCATTTTCAGGAGTGACACCGGCATGATCTGTTATGATAAAATCGTTCCCGACGGCCTGATATTTAACGAACTTCATCTTTTTTGAACCTGAAAACTAAGAATTTAGACCCGAAGAAATTGACTATCGTACCGGCAATTATTCCGCAGAAATTTGCAATATCCGGGAACAGCCATTTAGTACTTCCGAAATATTCAAGAACTTCCTTATACACAAGATATCTCGGTGCAAGGGCAAAAAGACTCACAAGAAAAAATTTCAGGAACAGGTCTGTCGAGATCTTTTTTGTATCGGTCTCTTTCTTGAAAGTCCACATGTGATTTATAACATAGTTCTGAGCAACAGCGGCCGTATATCCGAAAACAGGGATTATAAACAGGATTATTTTGGATTCTTCGGCATGAAGAACCTTTTTCATAATGTGAAAAACCGCGACATCGGTTATCAGTCCAAGTCCGCCTGTTATGCAGAACTTGACGAATTCGATCTTCATCAATTTACCCAGGAAATCTTTCATCACATCTCCACTCTGTTGCGCCCGTTATTTTTTGCTTCGTAAAGTTTTTTATCAGCGGCATCTATCAATGCTGCAGGTGATGTATAGCTATGATTATATTCCGCAAGTCCGGCACTGATTGTAATTTTTATTGTGTGCTGGTTGATATAAATTTCATTCTGTGAAACCGCAAGTCGTATCCTTTCGGTCGTAAGAAGTGCTCCGTTGATAGGTGTTTCCGGTAGAATAACTGTGAACTCCTCGCCGCCGTATCTTGCAATAAAATCTACGCTTCTGAAGTATTTGCCGAACAGTTTCGACAGATTTGTCAGCACAGCATCACCTGCAAGATGCCCGTAAGTATCATTGACATTTTTAAAATGATCTATGTCAAACATTACAAGAGAAAGACTGTGTCCGTATCTTTTGCACCTTGAAAATTCGCTTTCGAGTTTATCATCAAAAGATTTTCTATTGTAAAGTCCGGTAAGGCCGTCTTTGATTGAGAACTGATAAAGCTGATCATAATATTCAGCTTCCATGTCCTGACTCGAAATGAACTTAAAGATCGTATTACCGATCTTGATCCTGTCACCATTTTCAAGCCGCTGGATGCCGCTTATTTCGTCTTCATTGACATAAGTCCTGTTCGTGCTTCCCAGATCTTCAGCATAAAAAACCTTGTCTATTTTGAATATTTTCATGTGATTTCTTGAAACACTGGGGTCGTTTACAATTATATTGCAGTCATCACCTCTTCCAATGACAATCGAATCATCGTCAATATCACGCCTTTTACCCATGTTGGCACCATAGATCTCAAGCAGTATGAACCTGTCACCGCTGAAATCAAGGTCTGTTCTCTTGGTAAGATCGATGATCTGTGTGGATTTTTGTGTTTCCTCGTTTCTTTTACCGGCCATGTTATCTCCTTTTTAGAAGAAATCCGTTCCATTCATTATCTTTAACTTTTTTTATCAGCTCAAAGTCATCAAGTTCCATTTTTTTCAAAAAAGTATCAGATTCAGAGTCAAGAACACCGGAGAGTACAAGCCATTTGGAAGAGAGTCTTTTCAAGTCGTCACTTAAAAAATAAAGGACTGATGATATTATATTTGCAACAACCGCATCATACGGCCTTTCATGTTTAAAAAGTGGTTTATCTGAAAGAGTCACATTGCATACCAGATCATTAAGCACAACATTCTCGAAAGCATTTTCCAGAGCGTCTTTATCGTTGTCTATCCCTTCGACAGTGAGTTCCGGTCTGAGCTTTGCGGCTGCTATGGCAAGAATTCCGGAACCGGTACCGACATCTATAAGCGACTTCACGGAATCATCGGTTTTCAGAACTTCTTCAATGAGTGTTGCGGCAATCCTCGTCGTTTCGTGATGTCCAGTGCCGAAACCTCTTGCCGGATTGATTATAAGGTTCCCCGATTTTTCATCCCACGGCGGAACAACGGTAAAAGACCCCATTTTTACAGGAACAAAATATTCTTTCCATTTCTCGATCCAGTCGCCATCGTTTACCACCGACAGATCAAGCCCTTTTAGCAGTTTCTTCATTGCATCGTTCTTTTCAAAATAAAGAACCTGCACTTTTTCCTTTTCCATGCATCCGAGAAAACCCTCGATCTGATAGAACCGCTCAATTGAATAATCTTTCGGGACTATTACCTGATACCACTCTTTCACTGCCAACCTCAGTGTTAAATTATGTCATGATAATGATATTGAGCAAAAAATGCAAAAATAACAGAACAATATTTGCCCAAAATGTTTATTCAGTTACAATTCAGACGGTTGTTTACAAATTTGGAGAATACTTTGGCAAGAAAACTTGATTACGAGTTCCTTGATTGCGGTGGTGGAAGAAAACTTGAACGGTTCGGGGAAGTAATTATCGACAGACCTGCACTGGGCGCTTTTTTGCAGAAAAAACACGATCCTGAAAAATGGCACGAAAAGAACGGAATATTTTTCAAGAATAAAGACCGGCCGAACGCATGGTTCTCTTCTGATAATTCTCTTCGTGACGAGTGGAAAATAAGCATTGACGATATCAAA
>Ga0209099_1000537_pt1 | contig 44571 bp, 39 predicted proteins | sample AD_JPNHW2_MetaG_FD_184430 | JGI IMG/M metagenome (GOLD analysis project Ga0209099, IMG submission 184430) | Active sludge microbial communities of municipal wastewater-treating anaerobic digesters from Japan - AD_JPNHW2_MetaG (SPAdes) (version 2) | ecosystem: Engineered > Bioreactor > Anaerobic...
GCGGAATGAGCAGCATCTGGTCCTGTTCGTACGGCTTGAATACGGGCGCGGCGTGCTTCCGGTCTTTCATGCAGGAATTCTACCTTCGCTTCCCTGTTCCGTAAATTCAAAAAGGGGCTGCCCTTTTTGGACAGCCCCTTCTTAAGCTGGAGAATAGGGGATTCGCCCTCCAGACCTCGACATCCTGTCTCGGTCTTCCGGACCGCGTCCGCGCCTCACCGCGCCATCCATGGCGCGGTGCCCCTTCGCGCGCTCGCCGGCTTGCGCGCTCCGGGCCGGCGCTCCCGTTCGAATCCCCTATTCTCCAGCAACAAAAAGGCCCGCCGGACGGCGGGCCTTCAAGGCTGGAGAATAGGGGATTCGAACCCCTGACCTATAGATTGCGAACCAAAACTGGAGTGGTCCATGACGAGAACCTGCTTAGTAAAGCTATGCTCCATTGCAAAATACGTCAAGGCATTTTTCTGTTTGTGATTGAAAATCTATAAAAAATCTGACATTTCGTCTGACACTAAAATCAAGATAAATCGTTACATAGGAGTAAATTCCTGAAGAGCAAAAGTCAAAGACCGATCTTGTACTTGAGGATTATGAGCAGCTTAAAAAGCCTGGCGTTATTTCACGATCTCCATCGTGCCGTATACAACCGGTCCAATTTTCGTTGCGGAAACAATAGCAGCATTCCATTTGAGGGAAGAGCCATCCGAGGTCTTCCAATTTGTCATTGATTCAACCTCAGTACGAGCCATGCCATCGCAATAAGTGGCCCAGACACATGAACTATGAGGGACCCGCATATTTCTTAACAAGAGCATCCTAGCATTTTCTGCACTGACACTTTTCCCCTGAGGGCGCACTCGCAAATCTGCGGTATCAGCAAGACCGTTAGCTTTTGTTCGATACTCTGCTTGAAAAGCGACCACCATTCGCGGATGGCGAGAAACGAACGCATTCATTGACGCCAAAAGGCTTGATGTCGGAGCTACCCAGTTACGGAAATTTATTATTCCTTCCATGGTAACATCAGGTTCATTGAGTTGAGAAAGTGGCCCGCCAACGACTTCCGACATAAATGCGATTTCTGCCGCAATACTGTCAATGAGCCTTTCGAGAGTATTAGGACGCGCCGCTATTTCTCGCCGAATTCCCCCTAGGGGCAAAATGAGTTGTGCAGGCTCCGCCAGACGATGACCAAGCTCGTGGAATTTATTCCAAAAAGCCCGGTCGGTCGTCCTCAATGAATTTAGAATCGCAACCCATCGGTCGGGATCAGCATCATTAGCTTTTCTACGTTGGATAAGCAAGGCTTCAACTTTAGGGTCGGACAACTCGTCACGAAGAAAGCCAAACGCTAGCTCTTTTTGTTGCTTTAGGTATCGGTTTTCGAGAGATTCTAGGTCCTCAGGGGTTCTTACTTCCTCAAAACGAACTTGATAGCTTCTGGCAATGGAATCTGCCACTTGTTCGCATGAAATTATTGTATCTAGGCAAACCGCTTCTCTAACTTTTACCAGGCATGCTTTAACGGCCAGTGGAATTAACTCTTTTCCCCGCCATCTGCGCCCTAAGCCTAGATTCTTGGCGACTGCATCGAGGCGTAGGCTAGACTCGAGATCAAGATCGTCCATTTTCTCACTCCAAGTCGATTATATCCTTTACTCGCTCATAGAAGTTCCGCCATTCTTCCTTTGTCCTTTCTCTTTTAGCTCCACTGGTACGGCGAGCCATGAGCGCCCCTTCGCTCTCGAGAAGTCTTTTAGTAATCGAATAGGATAAGTTCAGCTCTTCGGCCAATTCGGATAAGCCGGCAGGAACACGAACTGACTCGTTCGCGTCTACTTGCATATTTGTTAATAACACTTCGGTTTCTACCTCTAGCGCTTTAGCGATACCTAGCAGTTTTTGTCCAGATATTGATGCAAGACCTCTTTCTACTTCCGATAGATATGCCTGGCTAATCCCAGAAAGCGAAGCTAATTGCTTTCCAGAATATCCTTTAGATAATCTAATCTGTCGAATTTTAGCTCCAAGTTCGGTCTTGAAAGTATCTTCGTCTGCCACGTCACACCTTCCTTGACTATCGTCAAAAAGCGAATTATATTCGCTAAAGCGATTGTAATTCGCTATTGTTATGGTAAGCTGTACCGTACGGACAGTCAACACCAAACCATAGGAATAAGGAGTACTGGATGCAACAGGAAATCCGATTCTATCCAGTGGGTAACGGTGATACCAGCCAGATCGTCCTGAACAATGGGCGTCGCCTACTTTTCGATTTCCATCATCTATCGACCTCAGAAGATAATAAAGGGCCTGAAATCAACCTGGCATCAACCCTAAGGGATGAGCTAGCCTCTGTGGGTCAAGACTACTTTGACGTTGTCGCATTCACTCATGGAGACAAAGACCACATCGAAAACAGCACAAGTTTTTTCGAACTTGAGCACGCAGCAAAGTACCAAGGAAATGGTCGCATAAAAATCAAAACCCTTTGGGTACCTGCCGCGATGATTCTTGAGACAGCCGCTAACGATGAACAGAGCGATGAGTTTGTTATCTGGCGACAAGAAGCGCGCTATCGACTCAAGCAAGGCAAAGGTATCCGAATATTTTCTAAGCCAGAGCGACTCAAGGAATGGCTGGAGGAAAATGACTTGACCCTCGAATCTCGTAGAAACTTAATCACCGATGCCGGTCGAATTGTCCCTGATTTCGACCTTACAAGTGACGGTGTAGAATTCTTCTGCCATTCTCCATTCAAGAAACACGTTGATGAGAGTGAAGAGTACAGGAATGAGGCTTCACTAATATTTAGTATTCGATTTAAGGCAGTGGATACAGTTGTGGATTATCTCGCAATTGGCGACACAACATGGGAAATTCTTGAGGACATTGTCGATATCTCCACGGCGAAAGGCAACCAAGATCGCCTCGTATGGGATCTCTTCAATATTCCACATCATTGTAGTTACTTGGCCCTCAGCGACGAAAAAGGGGAAAAGACAACCACACCGAAACCAAAGGTAATTGATTTGCTCAACTGCGGGAAGAAAGATGCCTTCTTGGTGAGTTCGAGCAAAAAAATCGGCGACGACAAAGATGCCTATGAATCAGTTCAGCCACCTCATGTCCAGGCGAAAAACGCTTACGTCGATTATCTCGAAAAAAACGAGGGGCGAGCATTCTTGGTTACAATGGAGGAATCTCCTGAAGATTCCCCCGAACCATTGGTTTTTGTCATAGACGAGAACGGTCTGTCTCGAAAGAAAGTTCAGATAGATGTTAGGGTATCCACAGTAAGCAAGCCAGCGGTTAGGGTTGGATAAGAAGATGCTATATAGTTCCATCGGTGAGCCAGCGACTGCCGACCAATCGTGCGAGGAAATTGCTCAGCTCATTAAGGCATCAAAAAAGAACTCTAATTTCAAATTTGTGGAAGTAAGGACATCGAATTTCGTAGGCGATACAGCCATCTTTGATTGTACGAGCCAAGAGATCGGAAATAAAAATATAGTCGGAATCAGTTGTAGGGAACGACTTGCGATCACTTTTGTTCCTTCAGTTGATGGAAATTTTCCTTATGTGATTCGTGCGCTTCGATCGGGGTTCCCGTTAACCATGCATCAAAATTACGTGCAGGATGGGGCTCCTCCCTCATTGTGTATGTATCTCGAGTCATGGGAAGCGCTAGAGCGAACATGGACGCCGGAAACATTTTTAAAGAGAATTCATTGGTGGTTGGTGACAGCCTCAAGGAAAGGCTTTCAAACCCAGACTCAACCGATTGAGCAGCTTTTCTTCAAGAGCCCCATTAGCGTCATCTTACCTAGAAAGCTTGGAAGAGAAGGCGAATTAACATTTTCGCTAGATAGTTCTACCTTAATCCCTGTCATTGGGAAAGACTGCTTTGTCCGTTGCACTGAAGGGAATATCGATCCTTTGAATGCATGCTATGTCATTGAGGCTCCTAGTGTCCTTGAGGGACCAATACTCCCTATGCCCTTTACTCTTGGAGCGCTTGAAACACAAATCCAGGATCGTGGATCAGGGTTTATAGAAAAGTTCTTCCAATTTATAAAAGCCACTGTTAAAGACGGACTAGAAAGACCTCCTAGTTCAAATTTCTGGACTAGCCATACATTACTAATACTAAGAATACCAATTCGAAGATCGCTAGAGAGTGAACCCGGAAAAATCGAGCAAAAAGGTTTTCTCATAGATTCCGGAATGCTCGAAATCGGTATCGCAGGTGGTGTACTTAATACCATCGATAGGAAGCACTATTTTAGGAACTACTCAATCGGCTTAAAAGAAACAACTCTCCCTGATAAGTGGAAAGAAATTACGATTTGTCCTGTAGAGCTACTTGAGCCGCTAGATAGAAAGGATGCGCAAAGGATATCTACGCTTATGGACGAAGGATCAGAAATCAACGGTATGATTGCCGGCGTTGGAGCCTTGGGGAGTAACCTCGTCCAAATATGGGCAAGAGAGGCCTGGGGCGTCTGGACACTTGTTGATGATGACCACATCAGACCTCATAATCTTGCACGCCATATTGCCGATAATACCGCTGTTGGTTTCTCAAAGGTCGAAGTTGTTGCCACGATAATCAACAATATCTATCCAAGCCATTCTGAAAAGCATAAAGCTGTTGCCGCTAAGGCCAACGACTACTTAGCTCAAGAATATGCCAACCGATCTATTCCTTTTGATATCATTATTGATACTACTACCACGCTCGGATTTCCACGCGACCTTTCCAGAATGTCGTCTGCTAAACGAGGAGCTTCAGCATTTATTACTCCTTCAGGCTTGGGCTCCATCCTTATGCTTGAAGACAATGATCGACAGATACGGCTTGATAGCCTCGAAGCACAATACTATAGAAATATCATCAACTCCACTTGGGGAGAAAAACACTTAGAAGGGAATCTGTCCCAGATTTCAGTAGGGGCGAGTTGTCGCGACATCTCTATGGCTCTGTCAAATGAAGTTATCCAACTGCATTCGGCCATTCTGGCCCGGCAAATCAGGAAAAGAGCTAGCATGCCAGAAGCCAGCATTGTTATCTATGAGATTGAAGATTCTAGTGGCGCTGTCAACGCGCATGCATTGGAAATTCAACATTCCATAAGAACGCATTATGGTGATTGGGAGATTTTGCTAGATACTGGTATCGCAAATAGAGGATTCAAGTTGCGCGAGACATCGTTACCGAACGAAACCGGCGGAATCATTGTGGGTTATCATGACCTAAAGATGAAACGCATAACTATTGTTGATATCCTTCCGGAACCAAAGGATAGTTCTGCTTCTACCGATTTCTTTGTTCGAGGTAGAACAGGGGTCCTCAAAGAGATGTTAGAAATTCGTAGGAGGACCGCTGAAATTGTTGACTACATTGGCGAATGGCATTCGCATTCTGGAGATTTCCCGTGCAGTCCTAGCGAAGTAGATTTGAAAGCAATAGAGTCAATGAATACAGAAGCAATGAAGGACGGGTTGCCTTTCCTTATGCTAATCGTCTGTGAACGTAACATGTGTCCCATTGTTACTTCAGAATAGCAGGGATATTATCCATAGGAGATACTTGATGAAAATATCAATTGAACAGGCTGTTGCGTATATATTGGCTATACCAGCACATCGATCATCCAATGAATCACACCGGAAACTCGGGGCAGCGTTTTACGATCAAATATGCACAATCGCATATAGCGATCAAGACCCTGCGATTTCCGTATACAACGCTGAAGCCCTGGGTATTATTAACTCCGCGGTTAGAATGTTTTCAGTTGTTCATGATAAAATGCAGCAACAGTGGAACGAGCTTGCATCAATTAAGCAAGAGCGTGAACAAATTATAAAGCGAATTCGCCTCCTTTCACCTCTCGAAAAGGGAAATTACTTTGTAAAAAGTATCGCTATTATCGCGCCGCTACTTTTTTCCATAGATTTTACCCCATTATCGCTAAATACTAAAATATTCATACCACTTGTTATAATAATTTCGATTGGCCTCGATGCGCTTAGCAACCTCGTCGCCTTCTTTGTTATGAAAACGTTTAAATATAACTACATCCAAGAGCATTCCGTAAAATGGGAAAAAAATGCCCAGGCGGAGTATAAGGAAATTATTACGCATGTTATTACTGATTTATGCCTATTGCAAAACAGAGTATTTCTGAGCGAGCAACTAACAGAGAAGGATATTTCTGAAATTGCTGAGGAAGTAATAGAAAGGAAATTTTACTTATAGCTTTTTTGTCGCTTTATTCCGAATCGATAAACCTGACTTAGCCTGTTGATGTAAACTCATTCTTGATAAAGTGTAAACCGCCAAGGTGTCTGTACGCTGAATGTCTATATATATAGAGTGTTGCGTTCTCCTTTTTTGTCCGGACCAATTTTCTAGGTAAGGAAGGCATATTTGGTAACGTCGCAGCGAAGGACGGCAAGGCGTAAGTCCGACGTTGTCCGCTGAGGTCGCACCAGAGCACTACAAGCATCTACGTCGTCAGTAAAAGCGCGAGTCGCGCAAAGTCCCCATCACTAGGCTACTTCATGGAACTTCGATAATTCGATTTTGCCGCCAGCAGAAGCAGTCTATCAAAGGGCTAGTCGCGCTCATTCCATTCTTGTAAGCAATTTCTTTTCCTATTCCGCGCTGTTGATGCAGATGAGTTCTCATGACTAGTAATACCTCCACGCGTTCGATCTGTTTACCATGCTTTTGTCATACGGTCTTCGATATCCTTTCGGCTGAGCACACGAGAACAAGTTTCCCAGCGATTCTCGTCCGGATTCACATCTTTCTCGTAGCGGATCTCGAAGGCGTTCTTGGCCTTATCGCGTAGGTGGATGTACTGATTAAGCATGGAATCGAGGATTCCCACGTCTTCGATCCAGTCATCGTCGATCGTATCGGGTAAACTGCCGAAAATATCGAACTTGTCCCGTAGACGTTGAGAAATCACGGAATACACTTTCTCGTCCTGGGTCTCGCTGTAGACAAGGTTGAGCATATCCACCGATTGCCGAGTCTGACCAAAGCGCTTTATCCGTCCCAGGCGCTGTTCGAGCCGACTCGGATTCCATGGCAGATCGACGTTGATCAAGGTACCGAGGGTCTGCAGATTAAGTCCCTCGCAAGCGGCATCGGTGGCCACCATAAGACGGATCGAGCGATCTTTAACCGCTGTTTTCAAATTATTACGTTCTACCGAAGAAAACTCGTCATTCTTGTAGATTCCGCTCTTGCCCGCGCCCGCATAGACGCCGACCGGCTCATCACGCAGTAGCTTCGCCAGCTCTTTGGCCACCCACAAGGCCGTGTCGTAATATTGGGAGAAGACAATACAACCGTGCTCAAGCCAGGTCTTTCCGTCGGTCTGATGCTTCAATAGGAAGTACTTAACAGCGTCCAGCTTCGGATCGACCGCCTCGGGACGGGAAAGCTCACCAACTATAATCTCTAGCTGGGCGATTTCATCCGGTCCTATTTTCTCGTAGATTTCTGAGAAGCTCTGCTCCTCTTCTTCCGTGTTTCCCTGCGTGGCGCGCTTAATCATCTTTTCGGCGGTCGAGAGACCGGAAGCGAAGCTGGAACAGATACGCTGCAACATCAGCGACTTCATAAAGCCCGCGCCCTTCACTTTAGCGGCTAACTGTCGCGTGAATTTCTCCGCCGCCTCGTATGCGTTGTTGAAGGGCGCGTTAGTCATGAGGCCGCTTTCCAGCAACGCGATTCCAGGGTAGGCCTGTGGACCAAGTGCTGGATCAGGGTGGACGTCTACTCGAACGCGCTCAAGCAATCCTAGCTCCTCGAGTCTTGCACGCTTTCGAAGGACGACATGGCGCAACATGGGATTATGTTCCTTGAAAAAACCTATCTCCATCGCAGGATCGACCTGTATCTGAACACCGGCTTCCAATTGGTGGTAGCCTTTCTCCACGAAGAAGGTCTTGTCATCCAGTCCCATCATCAACCGTATGGTTGCCGCCTCTTCGCAAGACTCCTGCCGTGGAGGCAATGGATTACGCAAAAGATCCCAGGCCAAGCTTGGGCTTTCCGGCGTGGCGAGACCTTTCATATAGGGCAGGACTTTGTCTGCTTGGTGCCAATAGGACGGGATTGGCCTACCCAGGACGAAATCAGCCTTGACTGACAGTATCTCTAGGAGATCCCAAAGCTCTTCGACATCGGTTTGGATCGGCGTAGCAGTACCAAGGAGAACGTGAGTCGATTTCTTCGCGATCTCCAGCATGAACTCAAGGAGCTTATTAGGCTCGCTCTCGCGATGTCCTAAGCCGCCGCGCTTGCGAGCTTTATGTGCTTCGTCCAGGACGACCACCCCGTAGCCGCCACGTTTCTGTAAAAGAATCTCTGGCTCTTTTGCTCGACTCGACTGGAAGATTAGGCCGGTCGATACAATGGCGACTTGAAAGGGACAGCAGATGATGTCATCTGGCCCTTTACCTGGGATGGAACGACCTTCCGGGTCGACCCACTCTTTCTTGTTGGACACCCACACGCAGCTTGGTATGCCTAGGCGATCTTTGAGTTCTACCTGCCATTGCCAGACAAGGGTGGCCGGGCAGAGAATTAACACAGGACCGTCGTTCATCAGGTTTGCTACCATGGCTGCCGTTGCGAGCGACAAGGTCTTCCCAAGGCCGACTTCATCCGCTAAGAGCAGTCGCACTTTCCCATACATTTCCCGGTGCTGCTGAAATAGGGTTACGAACGAGCGTTGCCAAGGCTGAAGCTGCTCGCCGCCGCGATAGATCGGGGATTCCACCAGGGCCGATGCTGGCAAGTCCTCGTTAGGAATATCCTCGAATCGTACTTCCGTTCGGTTGGCGACCCGGCCGATTTCCTCGATGATCGCGTCGGGCAACGGGTAGCTATTCTTCCAAAGCGCCTCGAATTCTTCTTCTACCCAGGCAACGCCTTCCGGTGACAGGTCTTCCCAAAGGATCTCGTAATTCGACGCGAAGGCGGACTTGCTCTCGTTGATGGATCCCAGGAAGGCCACCTTCGTACCGCTCGCGGTTTCGATGACACCGGCCTTCCCATGGACGAAGACGGTTTCCCTAGGAACTACGCGTATCTGCATGTTTTTCTTGATCAATAACTCGTAGAGGGCTCGATATCGGTCCTTATGCAGGAGCCCTTCCACCTCGATGGGCACCTGATTCCACTTTTCCTTGAGCGCTGCTTCTCTCGCCGCCTTCGCGATACTTATATCGTTGATGTCCAGCTCGCTGTTGCAGAGGATCCGGACGTCGGGGATTCCGGTTATCTCTTCCTCCACCAACTCGAAGATAGACGAGCGGAAATATCCCGCGATCCTTTTGTAGGACCTCGCCCCCTTCAGGCGGGCCGCAAGGAAGCTTTTATCCAGCCGTTCCCGGCGCGAAGAGAAACGGTTAATCTCCGACATCAGTGCTCCCAGGCCCCAAGTTTTTGGTTACGGAGAAGGTCCCGAAGCACACGAGCTTGCGAGGCTTCCTCCGGCCTAAGGGCTTCTAGTTTGTGCGACAGGTAATCGGCTAGGTCGACTAACTCTGTCCGGACGTTGTAGTAGTTGGCTACGTTCATGCTCAGACGTTCCAGGACGAGCTCGGCCTCGGCTTCTTTGTCTAGCTCCATGAGTGCATATAGGAGCCCTCGGAGGCGTGTGCCTGCCAGTTCGGAGGAGCCGGTCATCTCGGCGCGGCCGAAGTCGACGCTGCTCTTGAGGGCTGCGTTATTAGCTCGATTGTCCTGCATGTACAAATGGTAATCAGGCACCTTGAAGGCCTTAGCGAAGTTTTGATAGTTGTCCAGGGTCTTATACCCTTGGGCTTCGAGGTCCAGCATCTTGAGATAGAATCTCTCGCCGGGAGTAAGCTTTTCCCAGAGGCTCTGTTCTACACCGAGCGGAACGAGGACTCCGTTTGCAGTTTCCACGGCGTAGTCGATGAGCTCTTCTACCATGGTCTTGTCGCCCTTGATCTTGGGTCGAGTCGCCTCGATCCGCATATCCTTGCCATCGATCCAGGTATAACGCGTCAGGACCCGCAAGGCGGCCGCATAGCCAGCCATTTGAAGGTCGGCATCGGAGAAGAGGTTCTGGTCGCGATAGAGCCCCTTTGCCTCCTGGTTGAGGCCGGTCATGGTGTGTACCTGGGCTTCGGTCTCTTCCTTAAGTTCCCAGCCAAGATCGCCGCGGTTTGTCTTGTGCTCACCCTGTCGCTTCCGAAGTACGAGGAGCACTGTGCCCTTTACATTATTGCCCCCTCGCAAAGCGCTATCGGTCTCGGTGACTACGTACCAGGCGGCGGTTACCTGCAAGCCTGATGCCCAAACAATGTTGGCCATGTCTGCCCAGATGCTTCCCGACTGATGTGTAAACATGATCACCTGGATGCCGTTGTCGCTCATACAGCGCGTCATAGCGCTATAGGCTTCGACCATCGCCTTGCGAAAATCGTCGTTTTCCCCTTTTATAGCGAGAACACGACGACTGTCCCAGGTCCAATCGGCAAACTCCATCGGCGGATTTTTTCGAAGCCAGGCGATAAAGAATTCAGTGATCTCTTCATACTTTACCGCGTCACCATAGGGGGGGTCAGTGATTAGTAAATCAGAATGCTCGCGTATATTTTTAGCTTCGTGACAATGAATGGTGTAGTCAGATGCTAAAGGTATATTTTTCGGAACCAGATTGATGATGTCTTGTAAAAAGCTGAATGATCGACAACCATAATTATACATGGTATTCAATGCTTGATTATAAAATACTTGTTCTGGCTTTGCCCAACCTGGATGCCAGCGGCATAGCCGCGATTCCCACTCGAGACTCTTTGCAGAAAATAGCGATATAGAAGCCCAATTCTCAAGCGTCCTGCCGATTTTTAGCGTCAATCCAGAAACCAGCAATTGTCTCGGATTGAACAGATGATGCCAATATGTCCACCCACGTTCCCTGATAGGCTGATCGGTATTATACCCAGGCTCAATCACCATATCTGGAATCCAGCCATTTTCCTGCCACGCCTCTAGATGTTCAGCAATAAAATCGTAAACCTTTTGTTCCCGTTTTAGATCCGCCTCTGTAACTGAGCGGAACTGGCACTCGTCCCGGTTTGAATCCTTTTTCGGTCGCATCCAATGGATACAGTAGAGACGCTCTTGATAAAGGTCATCGGGTCGTGGAGCAAAGTCCCGTTTCTCCCACATCCTAATTCTATTCTTGGTCTGTCCGTTTTCGCTGTAGTCTCCACGAAGAGTGCTAATCTTCGTGCGATATACAGTCCGACCATCAGGTGAATGGACAACATCCCCACCTTGCACAGTCCCCTTCGAAGCGTTGACGACTTCTTCCTCAGTGGGCTGTTCGATAATCTGTATATCGTAGCGTTTTTCAGAAGGATCAGGAACCAACCTAGCGACTATTGTATCGTTTTTCCCGGTACGAGGCTGGCTAATTATCAAGGTGGGCAGCAGAGGCACCTTCCATCCTGATTGAGGACATCGAATCTCAATGCAATACAAGAATGCCTTAGCTCTCCAGCCTCTTCCGTCTTGTTCAATACCAAGTGCATCTATTTCTTCTTGAACCTTCTGGACGAGTTCGGCCTGTTCCTCTTCGATTTTCTCTCTCTGCTTTGGAGTGGCTCCAACGATATTAAACGCCCCCCACGTAAGCATACACGCGATGGGGTTCAGGTCGCTGGCGTAGACATCGCAACCCATGCGAGCGGCTTCGAAGGGGATCTGCCCGCTGCCGCAAAAAACGTCGGCCACCTTGGGTCGTCGACCGAAGCGCATGATGCCGAGCTGTTCGACAAGCTGTGGAAAGCTGGAAGCCTCGGTGCCCAGGTGCTTATTCACCTCGTCCCAGATATCGGCATAGAGCTCGTCCCCGCACTCCTCAGGCCGGGCCGAAGCACTCACCCACTCCTTATATGATAGGCCCCGGCTTCCATCGATGCGCTGGGCGGCGAAGTGCTCGGGGATCTTTGCATTCTTCTCCTCAAGCCGATACCAAAGAGCGGTCTCGTCCATAGCCATAAGCTTTTCGAAGACCTCAAGGTCCTTTATGGGCTTGTCCGTGGCGGGTAGAAGACAACCCAGGACACAAGCCCTGTTCAAGATAAGGGGCTTCCGCCCCTTCCAATAGCTGCCCAGGGCAGTCAGGGTCTTTCCAAGATTTGCCATCTGTTCCTTGTAAGACTCCACTGAAAGCTTTTGTGCAGGGAAGAGCTTTTCTATGAGGGCAGGGCTGTTTTTGAGCGAATAGGGTACTACAGGCATTTTTTACGTCCTAAGGTGAAATTGTGAATGGTAGTGCGCAACTGGATAAGGATACGGCATCTCCTGCCTTCGCATGAGGGTCGAGAGCGCGGAGGCTGCGCTTAATTGTATCCTTCAAGGTCTGGGGAGACATGACAGGGTATTCGCCACGTCGGCCCCGATTTTGTTCTAGATGAAGCACACAAGTTACCTCACGCATCGTGGGGAATAGGAATCTGTTCTCTAGGTCTCTATCGGTAGCCACTTGCGTACTGACCTGCAGGGCCCCTAGTAGGGATAAGGTATCGCGGCATTTTCGAGCGAACTCTTCTCCAATGCCGCTCGGCTTAGTGCGAGCATGTTGGCGATAATCCTTTGTTTCGAGAAGCCAGAGGCGATTATTCATCGGATCGAATGCGATGAAGTCGATTTCGGCATTACCCTCTCCATCGCTAGGCTTGGCGAAGCTTTGCCAATGCTTCGAGTAGAAGGTAGAATCTTCCGGGCGGAAGATGATGAAGTGCTCCGGAAAAGTGTAAGTGATTCGCCCTTCTGTCTGAATGTTGGCCATTTTCAGGGAAGCTCCATATAGCGGTCGCCCTGCTCAAGTTCGGCATCCAGGCTGGCTATGGGATCGACATCCTCCATCGAACTCCCCTGAGTGACCTTGACGACATCATCGATCAGAGAAAGCGCTATGAAGCGGGCAGGAGTTTTTGCATTCTTTGCCGCCCGCGCAAGCGTCAACTCCCTGAGCAGGTAAAGGCTGTGTGTAGCCAAAACGATTTGGACGCCTTTTTCAGTCAGATCAACTAGGGCCTCTGCAAGAGCGCGCATCAGTTTAGGATTGAGGTTTACTTCTGGCTCATCCCAAAAAAGGAGAGATTTATTTCGCAATCCACCATTCATGACCAAAAAGGTTAGAAGGGCAATTTTCCGAATACCTTCGGCTATTAAGGGCATTTCTATCTTGCCCTTTCCTTCTGCCTCGGGGAGCAAGTAGAAGTGATTGTTTTCGTACATCACCTTGCCCCGCATGGTGGACTCAAGAGAGTCGCGCAATTCTCGCTCTTCCTTTCGCAGGTTTTTCAATGTTGCCACGCCCAATGCATCGGCGAGGTCGAGGTATGTTGCATCAAACGACAGATGACGTTCACGAAGAGTCGAAGCAAAATTAGGGAACACCGATAGTATTTCCTTGGTCGGCAAAAAAACCGGGGCGGCTTCCAACCACTTGGAAGGAGTGGTGCTTTCCAACTTGACTTCCTTGTCGCTGTTGGACGAGAAAGAAAACCTAATTTGGTCAGCGCTTTCTTGCCGGAAATCGATAGTGACTTCACATCGGCTTCTGCCCTGTCGACGGGTTATCAAACGCCCCAGCGAGTCAGGCATGCAAACAGCTTTAATCTTGTCAGCCAAGGTTCTCTGCAGTTCATCCTTTGTTTTTCGGTCGCCCTTGCCTACAGAATGGCTTACCGCAGCACAGGAATATGCCAGCTTCATGAGGAGGCTTTTCCCAGTGCTATTCTCTCCTAAAATCACGTTCAATCCTGGGGAAAACGCGAATGTTTCGTTTTCAAAGACTGTGAAATAGCTGACTTTAAGAGATTCAAGCATGTTTTTTCTCCTCTACCGAACCGCCGAATAGAGACAGCTCCTCCGCTTCGTCGGGGCGGGGACGGCGAATCCGAGGTTCATCGATCGTACCATCCGAAAGCGCTTCATACAAAGCCTTGCGCCAACCGCGATCGTGATCCTGAGACAAACCACCTTCGGCGACGGTCATCCGGAACAACCACCAGCGCTCTTCGGGGCGAAGGGAAACCCATCGCTGGCAGATGATCGGGACCTGTTCCAACGTAGCGGGCTCGCAGGCCCAGGCCAGGACGCAGAGTTCCTTGCCTAGAAGTTTATCCAGTTTGTTGACACCAGTGTGCCAGCGCCCAGTCGGTATACGCTTTGCCTTCAGGCGTTCGTTGAAATTGCCACGACACACATCGGCCACCTGGGACCACTTGCTACGTTCCAGCTGCACCCTAGTTTCCTTTTCCGGAATGCCGCGATCCCCTCCTCTGTAGCCGTAGCTTTCGATAACTAAAACCGGCTCGGCTCGACTTACCGGGATATCGACCAAGAATACATGGCTCCCCAAGGACGTTGGAGCGCCGAAATCTTCAAAAACAGGAGCCTCGTTCACTGAATGACATCCTCCGCAAGCAATTCGATTCCAGCCTGCTCTGCGAACTCTTTTAGCTCCTTCCCCGAACGGAAGATCGCCTTCTTAAAGCTCAAGGCGATTGACTCGGAAGGGGCGATCGAATCCGATTCGGTGATGGAGCTAAGTACCGCCAAGAGATAGGCAGCGCTTACTTCTCGATTGGCTATAGTGAGTGTGATAGCGGAAAGGCCCGACCCGATCGTGAGGTGCAATCCGGTCAGCACTAGCTGGATCGATTTGCCCAACTCAAGCATTTCGAAAGTCTTCGCCCGCGAATCGAGCTTGAACTGTGTGCCGCGCTGTATGGTTGCGGGTCTGGCCTCGTCGATCACTACACCAGGCTCGGGGCCAATCTTTCTCGCTGGCAATGAAAACTGTTCCTTGACTTCCAGCGCGTCGGCTTTCCCAAAAATCATGAGCCTGACCGCATCGTCCCCGATGGGAAACCCATCCCTGTAGTGCGTGCCGTATCTCGGTTCCGAACCATCCATTGTGTACCACAGATCGCCTCTCGGGGCGATATAGAGTTCCACCTTTCGAGGGTTGGCCTTATCGTTCAGCTTGTGTCGCACGACTAACAGATTCTTCCAAGGCACGACAGGCCCTTGCTGATTTTGGCCAGTTGTATCCACTACGAGGAACTCCACCCAGAGAGCCTTCGTGGTAAAGGTTGAGTCCTCGACGACAGGGCTAGAACCGTTGACTGGTCCTTCTTCTTGATAATGAACACGCGGAGCAGGACCAGCGTTCTGCGGAGTCAGCCTAAGTCGCACGGATCCTTGATCGTCAGGATCGGTTTCGGGAATAATAATCAATCCCGTCTGTTTAGGCTTGGGATGACGGGAGATATAGCCGTTGCCCAAATCTTCCCAGATTCCTTTGCTGAGGGCCAAGGCCTTAACTTGTTCCAGCCCAGCCGTTCCCGGGGGTAACCAGGGCATGCCGGGCTCATGCATAGCTCGTTCCTTGACATCAGACCAGCGGGCATCGTCGTTGCCAGAAGGCCAGAGCAAATCCTGTGCCTTGTCGCGAATGGCCTCAAAATTGTCTTTTACTTCTCGGTACAATTTGAGCGGATCGGTCGACAAGGTGAATTCTATCTGTTCTTCTCCGTTGTAGGGCTTCTTTTGGTCCCATGTCTGCGACAAGGGCTTGCTGACCAACCTAGCTGCCTGTCCTGGTCGCTGCGTGGGGAAGACGATCTTGTCGAAAGCATTCAGGATCGCGACGGTTAGGTCGGCGGAGTACTGCTCCTGCTTCCTCTCCAGTTCGTCACGCTGCGGATGCCCCTTGGGGATTCGGGTCTCAGCCGCCTTCATCGAGGCGAAGGCGAAACGAGCCTTGGCCTCGAGGCTGTCCATTAAGGATCGTTCCCCTGTAAGGACTAGGAGGTTGTTCTTCGCCTGGATGCTCTGGAAGAACTTGTCCAGACCGGTCGATGGGATTTGCCCTTCCGGCGGTAAGATAATCAGGGTTCGCTTTTTTCGGATCAGTTCCTCGACTTCGGTAAGGCTCGGAAGGGGGAGCATGTCTTCATATGCGACTTTACGTTGCGCATCGAATAGCTGATGAAGACGCTTGTTGATAACTTCTTCGATCTGAGGCTGAGGCGCCTTCTCGGCTAGATCCTGCAGGAGTTTGGTCAAGTTCTCCTGTCGATCAAAGTAATATTTTCCATCAGGCGCATGATGCAGATACCAGGCCTTGAGGTCGAGCTGCTCAAGAGCGGTGATGATACCCGCCGAGTCTTGGAATGGACTTAATGTACATTCCAGGACTTCCTCCGACGTCAGGCCCTTGACCGCGTTGTGAGCAGTGGAGAGGCTCGACGTGAAAATGACGTTCGCCGCATAGATCGCGCAGTCGTTCTGCGTCTCGGTATCGATGACTTGACAATGCGCCGAACCGTTTGCATCCCATAGATCCTTCGCGATTACATCGCCCATGCCGGAGATGCCAGCCAATTTGTCCCTGACATCCGATATCGAAAGATCAAAGTGTTGAGGACCGATCAGATAGACATCATTGGCTTCCCGCTCCCAAACGCTTTTTAGGAGCCGTGAAACCAACTCCATAAGCCCACGAGTCTGTCGGAAGTGCTCATTCTCCTTGAAAAGGGCGATTAGGTTTTTAAGTCGCGGATGGAACGGGTAGGTTTGGCTAATCTCATCGGCGATAGCCTCGGCTGCTCGACCGACGACTTTTGCACGGCTAGCTTCGAAGATAGCCTTGCCAAATGCTGCGGCGACCTCATCGATCGCGGTCCTGGTGGGCATTGCTTTGAACAGGCGCTTTCGGAGGATTTCATAGATTTCATTTCCGGCGAGATCGACTGGTGTGATGGTTTTCTCGCCTCGTCCCAATTCCTGCCGCGCGTTTTCGAGGGCGTGATTGATTCCCGCCCCGCCCGCTTGGTAGGCGGCGGTAAGATCGGAAACGACCACACAGACATTGCTCTTTTTCCCTGCGGCGGAGAACATATTGGCCAAGGCTCGAGTCGCGATATCCGCCACAGTGCCCTTACCTATCTGTTGGGTATTGAGGATCTCGAAGTACGGCGGCATCTCATCAAGGAGCACTAGGACAGGATCAGGACCATCGAAGAGTTCAAGCCAGTGGGACTCATCCGGAGCCTTGGGGCCCCCTTCCCAAAACTGCCGGAATAACTGGGGCTTACCAAGCTGCTCGGCGATGAGCCCCCAAAAGAACTCATTGGGAGTATTGCGGCCATTGAAGGCCGCCACCTTCGTCGTACCGAAAGCGCCAAAATGTGCGATATGCGGAATATAGGTGCGGCGCAATTCGGGATGACGAGCAAGCAGGCCAAAGCCTACCATGAGGTGAGTCTTACCACCACCCATCGCCTGCTTTAGGTGGAAGAGGGCCTGCGTCGATTTCCCCGCGAGACGGGCAACACCTTCGGTCAGCAGGGCATTCATGCCTTCCGTGATAAAAGTCTTTTCGAAGAAAGCCTTACCGTCTCCCTCTCCGTTAATCAACTGATCAAGCTGTTCAATTTGATCGCTGACATTTACGCTGAGGGCATTGTCTTGGATTTGACACAGGTCCTTTACCGTCTTCATGTCTATCCTCTCATTTAGGAATGCGATTTGAAATCCATGCATCAATGGCTTGTTTGCTGAAACGCCAATGTTTCCCTATCTTCTGAGCGGGCAGGGAGCCCTCTCGGACGACCTTGTATAGAGTAGATTCAGGGATTTTCAAGTATGCGGACAGCTCTTTTAGCGTCAGTATACTGTCATCCGTTTTATGCATTGCGGCATAATACACCATAGTAGAATAACTGTCAAAAACGAACAGCAACGATATTCTACTGACGTATCGGAGTAATTGCCGGTAGTCGATGTTCTACTGAGTAAATATCTATAGTTATTGGAGATATCTCCGGGAAGGTTTCATGTGCGACCTCTTTGGGCTTTCCACACTTGAATCCGCAAGAGACCAACCCTCCCATCACTTGGGGCTAAAAGCGGAGCTCGCTTGACTACCTCATCACCTTCGGCCTTGCGAACCAGCGTACTCAGGAGGAGAAAAGACACTTCATCAAGTTCGTACTAGCTTTCCGTCTAAACCTGGGTTGTCCCAGTATCCACGTGGTGGCGCACGGTGAGCGCGATTGCCGTCGGGTATTCATCGTCGTCGACTACTAGGGCAACCTCGATTGCGCTGAGAGGACTGGACAGTTAGCCTGCTGACGAGATTTGATAATCATCTGATGGGTAACTTAGAGACAGTATAGACACGAGCGTTATTTATTTCTGGTGAAATTGATTATCTCACCTTTTAGGCCTCATGAAGAGTTTTCAAACAGGGAAAACGTACCGATGATTGGTTTGCCGCCATTTTTATGTATTCATTCGATCTGGAGGATAATATATAGGATATTGCGTTGATTTCGCCTGATTTTACGTTTGCGGACTCGTAAAATATAATATCCTGGACCATTAAGGGCATACTTCAGCTAAACCACTATCTAGTAGGCATAATATTTAGGAGATAAAAATGAATACTACTATCCCCTTACAAGAGCTCTTCAACAGCGCCGTCTTCCGGATTCCCCAGTACCAACGCGCGTATTCATGGGAAGAGACTCCCCAGTTAGCGGCTTTTATAGACGATCTTCGGCAGCAATCCCTCGCGCAACAAAAAAACTCCGAAAAGCAGTACTTCATGGGTACGCTTCTGCTACATCAGACTCAGGCTTCACCTATTGAGTATGATATCGTCGATGGCCAACAGCGGTTAACCACCACAGTAATATTCATAGCTACAGGATTGGAGATCATTGGAAAAAACAAGAAGCTAGATACCAAGACTATTAAGCTACTTAGGCGCGCATTCGTTTTTGATGAAGACTTGGAGATGCAGAAATTCCATACCATTCAGGAAGATAATCCTTTATTCCGAATGAATGTCCTAAAACTACATGGCGATAAAGTTGCGAATTCAGACTCACCATCGATGAGGAAATTGCTTGAAGCGCAGGATTATTTTAAGAAAACAATAGCCGTCGATGAGTGGGCGAAATTAATACCGATCGTGGCGCGAGCCCAAGTGATCACCTACATTGTGGATAATCCAGCTGATGCTACCCAGATATTTGAACTTCAGAATGACCGAGGAAAGAAGCTTACAGATCTCGAGGCTCTCAAGAGCTACCTGATGCACGCGATTTACCTAAGCGCAAAGAATCCAGAGGATCTTCTCGAAACCATACAGACTCTATTCGCTAAGGTCTATAGGATAATCGAAAGCCTATCTAGATTCGAGCAATCACCTGATGAGGATTCCATCTTATCATACCATTGCGCTGGGTTTGTCGATTGGAAATATGAAGAATGGCGTGATCCGAAAAATCTCGTGAAGGCGACACTAGCAAAAGTATCTCACGATAAGAAGCCAGACTGGGTTCTTGATTTCTCTAATCAGCTTCTTCAGAGCTATCAATCCGTATTGGCTATGCTCGAAGCTCTTGATTACATGCAAGAGCTAAGCGAATTAGTAGTACTAGATAGAATGGCATCGTTTTGGCCGCTACTTATTAAAATTTGGCGATACGATATGCAAGATACCAAGTCGCAGTTTGTTCTTTGCTGTAGATTGATGGAAATATTCGCATTTAAGGGGTATGCCATTGCAGGTGTCCGCGCTGATACCGGCGCTTCGCACTTGCGTCGTTGGGCACGAGAGTTCTGTGGCGATTTTTCTTGGCTTAGCAATAACCTTACAAATCTTTCTTTATGGTGGGACATTCCCGTTCGTTTTACGCAAAATATAAATAGTCCATATTTCTATAATTTCTCGAAAGCTGATGTGAAATACATACTCTGGAAATACGAAAACAATTTACGTAGTAAACATGCCCAACATCAACCATTGCTTACCTGGCGTGATTTCCTGTGTAAAGATCCAAAGAAAAAATTTAGCGTAGAGCATATTTCTCCTCAGACAGATACAGGTAATACAAAAATCGTAAAATGGATGGATGATACCGAGGGAGAATTCCAAGAACTAGCTCTCCATAGGCTCGGTAATCTAGTTCTTGATACCGTCTCACTAAATTCCAGCAAGCAGAATGCTGCCGTTTGGAAGAAGCTCGAGCAATCTCAATTTAAATCATCAATATTAAGCGAAAAAGAAATTTCTCTTTGGGCTGAAAAGACGAAAGGCAAGCTCCGATGGACGATCAAGTCTATCCAAGAAAGGCATGCAGTATTGTTGGAATTTGCGAATAAAACCTGGGATCCGGCGGTCTATTATCGTGCAACTACACAAAAAGAAGAATCTGAAGAATGACGTCAATCGAAGATAACTGTCCTCATAGCCGGTCGGACGGCCTCATTTAGTATGATTCCCTTTGCGAAAAAAACTCTAGTGGCCATATCGCTTTACACGATGATAGCTTCCGCAAGAATATTGATAAGTGATATTCGATAGCATACTTTATGCAATAACTATGTCATACTTGGAATTAGCCTATGCTACGCAGCGCTGTTTGCTTTATTTTGGCAATACATGCCTTTATCCAGTAGTTGTTCTTTTACCCTAGTCCTAGGTTGATCCATTTTTAATTCGGATCAACCGCATACTTCAATTAGATATTATTACGGTGAATAGCGGAGCCGCCCTTCGAAGGCGGCTCTGTCATTTTTAAAGGAGGAAGTCTTGCGTTACGAAATCATCTCGGAACGGAACTCGAAGTACCACATTCGAATCTCGTCGCCAACCGATGCATACGGGGTGCTTGAGCGCTTTTCGTCAGCACGGCAGGAGCACTTTCTCGTGCTTACGCTTGATGGGGCTCACCAGGTCGTTCGGTGCAAGATTGTGAGCGTCGGACTTGTGAATAGGACTGTTGTTCATCCTCGTGAGGTTTTTCTGCCTGCAATACAGGATACCGCTACCGCGGTTATCGTCGCTCACAACCATCCTTCTGGATCTGTGGAGCCTTCGCCTGAGGATAGAGACATCACTATACGTCTTGCGGAGGCAGGACAGATCATTGGAATCGAGGTCCTCGACCATCTCATTATTACAAAAAGAGGATTCTTCAGTTTCCTTGAGCATGGGCTCATGGAAGCAAAGGGAGGTGCATGGTATGGAGAAAACTAAAGGAGCGGAAATGCCTACTAGTATAGTTGATCGTACGCTTATCGAAACATGGCTTACGAGTACGGAGGAAGGGAAGCGCTTATCTCCGGAAGAGGGCAGTGTCTTCATGGAGGTTGCCATCGCGCATAACCTTAATCCTTTCTGTAGGGAATTGTATGCAAGGATCCAGGTAGAGGATGGCGTTCGGAGACTTGTTCTTCTTACCGGGTTCGAAGTGTACCTCAGCCGAGCTGCAAAAAGCGGTTTTCTGGATGGCTATAGCTCCCGACTCGAAGGCGAGGGAGAGAGCCTAAAGGCCGTTGTAGAGATTCACCGGAAAGACTGGTCCTGCCCATATATCGGCGAAGCTTATTTTTCTGAAGTCGCCCAACGCGATGATAAAGGCGAGTTGCTTCCCTTCTGGAAACGTTCCGGAAAGTACATGCTCCGTAAGGTATGCCTCTCGCAGTCTTTCAGGTTGGCCTTTCCAGAGGTGCTCGGTGGCCTACCCTATGAAGGAGCCGAAATGCCTCAAGCAAAGTGTAAAGAAGTTCGAGTAGCAGGCAAAACGGATAACTCCCTTGAGAAAAAACAGGACGCAGATATGGATTCAAGTGATACAGAGGCCACGCTTGTAGAACGCATCAAGGTCCTCGCCCTTCAGAACCAATCACTTCTTAAGCCTCATCATCTCACCTGGATTATAGAACAGCTCAACCAACCAAAGTCCATACGGCAGCTCGAAGGACTCAAGGCACACGTCGAACGGGCAATAGAAGAGGCGAAGGCGATCCCAGCAATGGCTACAGGACGAGAACAAGGCGCTATTCGACGTACCCCACAGGCAAGGATTCGGCCGTCTAGAGCAGGCTCGTCAGCCGTCTCGAATGATAAGGCCGCAGGCGCAGAGGGGATCGTTTTCTAGACGACACTAAATGGAGGTGCCAGTCATGGCCCAGATTGAAAGCGAAAGCTCGCCCGACTTGGGCGAGCTTTTATTTTATCCAGAAGTGGCAACGATTGAGAAGGAAGAGTTCCGGATAACGAGCATCGAACTTGCGGCATGGGCTGCGCGGAAGGTACTTGCCGCACGGAAACGGATAGAACAGCGGGCAGAGCTTGCGGCGAAGTATACAGAGAGAATATCGGCTTGGCTATGCAAAGCAAATGCAGAGGATCAGGGAAGTATAGAGTTTCTCATTTCCGAGCTGCGACCATTTGCAGAAGCCGAAATATCCAAGCAACACCGGTCCCGAACGCTCCATCTCCCAGGCGTTGATGTAAGCATTCGGAAGAAGCCCGATCGAGTTGATATCATCGACGAGAGAGCGCTCCTGGCTTACTGCGAAGCGGCTTTCCCTGAAGCAGTAGTCGTCGTGAAGAGCATCTCAAAAGCCAAAGTCCTGGCGCATATCAAGAAAGAAGGCGAACTGCTGCCGGGTATCGATTTTCATCTCGGTGATGATCAGCTCTACATCAAATCCGATTTAGATCATACGGAAAACGAAGGTGGCATAATTGAAGCCGCTTAGTGATCGTAGATACTCGCGTGGAAGCATCTTGCCAGGTGGTCTTCTAGTTGATGTTTCAGACGAAGCGAATGAAGTTGGCTTAGAATACCCTGTTGCACTTACCGTTGGTCTTGCTCGGATCTTGCGCCCGACTGAGTACCTGGAAAAACTAGGGGTGAGCTTCGAAGAACGAACTAGACTGTTGCTTACAATCGTTAGGCAGGAGCTCAAGCCGCATGATGGGACAAGTGATATCCGTCATGATGACGAGAAGCACCTCGTGAGTATGCCCTTAACTAGGGGACCTCTCATACGAGAAGAAATCATCTCGGTTATTGCACTCGTGCATGACGGAGACGATGGGGAACCAGTAATCACGCTTTGCACCCCCGAGCCAAACAACGAGGCCGCATGAACATTCCGATACAAACCGTACCTTCCTGTCCCTATTGCCATACCTTTGATGTCGTTCCCTATACTGCCCGCCCTTTTATCTTGGCGGGGGCCGGGGGACTCTTAGGTGGTGCGCTTATGATAGCGCTGACGATATCCGGCAAGACCAAATCAAGATCGGTAATCGTCAACTCGGTGGTGTTTGGAGTCTTGTCAGGGGCATCCATTGGGATGTCGATGCACAAAGGAGGTACGTCCCCGAAGAATGGGAGACGCTATCTATGTTGCCGTTGTTTTCATAGCTTCGCCTATATCGATTCCTCTGTTTCCTAAAACTACAAATAAGGAGAATACCTCATGTTCGAAATCACGAAGAAAGATGGCGAGGGAGAAGACTACCGAAAAGCAGTTTTCGTCCTGAAAGCCATATCGGATGATTCGACAAGACCGTGCATGTGCGTTCTTCATGTCGAAGCTACACGATCGGGTTCACGCCTTGTCTGTACTGATGGACGGCGCCTTCATGTTGCAGAGATCAACCAGAAGATTCCTTCTGGGGAGTATTCTTGTGAGATAACAAAGCAGACTGTATTTCTCAAAGGACCGGTACCGGATATCGTCTTTCCGAACTGGCGAAAGGTAGTTCCGGCTAAAGCCCTTGAGAAGGGGAGCATTGATTTTTCGAAATCAGGTCTGGGCCAGAAGACCGTACAATGTGCGCAGATGTCGATTGCATTCCACGCGATATTGGCGAAGACCGGTGAAGTGGTTAACCTCAAGTACCTTGATGACCTCGGAAAAGAAGAATGGGATGTTTATTCGCAGGAAGAGAAACACAAGGCTATTCTTTTTAAACATGGTACTGATGGAAAAGAGAGCCTCGCGGTTATCATGCCCATGGATTTGGCCGCGTAAACGAAGAAGTCGGCTAGATGAACACGAAAGCCAAGGAGATCCTCGATAAGGTAGTAGTTCGACTGAGTTCTGAGACAGCATCCAAGTTCGTTCGAGATCGACTATTTATCGACGGTTCGGACATTCCTTGCCGTCGATGGTCGATTCTTAACCAGTTCTCTATCTCATTGGCAGAAACGGCTGATGCACGGGGCATTCGCCAATGGAATACTGTCGGTAGGCGCGTAAATAGGGGAGCAAAGGCGTTATATATTCTCATCCCAATTCTTGTGCCGAGCCTGGACCAGAATGATTGCAGGAAAGGTAAGGGAAACGATGACTACGACAACACCAATAGCTTAGTAGTGCTGAGGGGATTCAAGGCTATGCCGGTATTCCGCGTTGAGGACACGGAAGGTACGAGCTTGGATTACCAGCTAGCTATGCGGGTATTTGATATTGCCTCGCTACCACTCATAGGAGTAGCGACAAGCCTTGGTGTGAAAGTCAATGCCGGACTCCTGCCAAGTAACTACTCGGGTGCTTTCAACCGAAGAACGAAACAGATCATCCTCAGTACCGACAATCCTCAGACATTCCTTCATGAGCTCTCGCACGCTATTGACTCTGCGCTTCCTAATCAAAAAAGTGACTATGCCTTTTGCGAAATCGTCGCAGAGCTCTCATCCTGTTTCTTAGGATCTTTGCTTGGCGTAAAGGTTAGTATTGAATCTACTAGAGCGTATATCGAGAGCTACGCGGGTAAAGGCCATGTCGCATTTCGGATCGCTGAAGCGTTAGGGCGAGTGGAAAGTATCTATCGTTATATTGAACTCTCCTGTGAGCCAGTGCAGCGGCAAACAGGATTTGTTGCAGGTGTACCTTTGAACCGAGAGTATCCACACCATCTTGAGCATCAAGAAACCCTGGGCTTCTAGTGGAAGGAGAATAAACCATGTCGCTATGCATTGATACAGGGATAGCTAAAGCCACGGTAGACGAATACCGCAATACACTTTATCCCCGGTTTCATACTTCGTACGATTGCTCCAATATCGTTCGGCGTTTTATCACCGAAATGAAGAAACATATGCCTGCCAACAAACGCGCCGAAAGATTTCCACTTACTACCATTCAGTTCCCGAGCGCTCTTTCCAGGACATGCAATCCATCGGCCGATGGTAGTGACATTTTCCCTGCCGTATAGGAGAAAAATGAAGTGAAGGATCTCAATTCCGTATTACTCGAAGGGAATGTTAAAACAGTTGTCCAGGCAGAAGGTGAAGAAGATTTTCGGATTATCATTCTGGATACCGATATTTTCGGTTCTTATGATAAGAGCGTGATTTCTGTAACTATTAATATCCCCTCCAGCATAGGGCATATACGTGAAGGTGTTATTATCGGTCGGCATATACGAATTGTCGGACGCTTAGGGGTAGGTAATTCGGGTGCTTTAATCGTTATCGCCGAGCACGTCGAGATTCATCGCAACTAAAAGTGCTCATTCGCTTTTATAGGACTGTTACTCGATATTGGTCTCCTCTGGCAACTATTGCGTAGAGGAGACCGATTTATTCATTTCCTCTATCCTCATTTTCCCAAGGAGGAATCCTTGATGACTAATCATACTAAAGAGAAAACTGAAATAATAATGCGGTACGTGGTAGGATCATTACTGTGGGGTAGTTCTGCTTACTTAAGCATTCTGCTTTTTCTCTCCATTGCCGGTAATCAGGTAATTCGCCGAATATTTATGACTGTCCTTGCCCTTACTCTAGAAGGAGCAAAGATACTCTCATGGCGGATGGGAAAGAAAGCACGACTACTATCATTTGCTTTGTTAAGCTTAAGCGCTGTTGCCAGCTTTGGAGCTGCATTGCAAACAGTGAAAGAATCGGAAGTCGATTTTGTTATCGCCTCAATGAAAATCGCGGAAAAAAGTGACTATTATGTAGCTATGCAACATGAACGAGATAGCATTGATGAAGAAATAGCTATTACCATTGATAGGCTAAGAAAGCTACCGCCAGATTATACGACTGCCGCAACTAACTTGACATCATCTTTGAACGTATTACGAAATAGGCGCACGATAGTCCAAAACACAATCGCCGATTACGAAGTCGCTGGGAAGAGAACATTGAACGAAGCCAATATATTCGTTCTCATTAGCCATGTAATTGGAATTGCGCCTGAAAATGTTCTTCTTATTATACTTCTGTTTTTATCTGCATGCGTAGAAGCAGGAGCTTTGCTTTTTAATGGTAACGAAAGTTCGATTTCGTTCGAGTCGAAAAACCGTTTACGACCAATGTCCTATCGACAACCTATAGATCCTACCATTTTTCTGGAAGCGGCGAGAGAAGGCGCTGATTTGCCGTTTCTTCATGGCAGGGATGTAACTGCAGAGAAGCTCGGTATTAGTTCATATCAAGCCAAAATCATTGTTCGGCAGCTGGTTGAAAGTGGATTAGTAGTTGTCGAAGGCAAGAGGCTAAAACTAGCGAAGTCAACTGATTTTGAAACTAAAGAAACTACTTGTCGATAAACGTAGGACATCCTACGATGTCCTATAAGCTGAACAACGAAATATCGGAATAACCTCGTTGGTGAATCAGCTAATCTGCATATAACTAATCCGTTTTATCTTAGCATGTGTTATTGTTTATCGAAACTTTATGTATAAACCACGAAACAGGCGTTACTGAAATTAATAATGTTTGACATAAGTAATAATGCATGCAAGTATTATTAAGCGTTATACGCCACTATATTGATAATTATATGAGCGTCTGTACGTATCTTGCTTAGCAGTTACATTCCACTATTAGTTATCTCTTGGCTATATCGTAAATAAACTATTTAGGCGAACACGTTGATTTATGAATAGTCTCTATTCGTATAGAAAAGGAGAAAATGAAAATATGAATCGAAGAACGTTTCTGTGTCTCTCAATGACAATGGCGTGCTCTCTCATCGTTAGCTTAATAAGCTGTGCCCCTTCTGAGGATGAAAAGCTTATTTCGCTAATTAAAGAAGGTACATTAACAGGCTATGATAGCAAAACTGTAGGTGCGGCTACTACGGCATTCCTTGGCGATCCAAAATGGAGTGTTCAGCGTACTGAAGACGGTAATGAGTACGTCACAGTGACTGGCAACATGACTTATGCCGGAAATGCTGTGAATTGCGCGCTTCAATTTATGGTTGATACTAAAAATGGTATCTTCCAGGTCCAAGCGCTTGAGTTCAATGGTGTTCCACAAAACCAAGTAATGATTACGGCATTGCTTACAAAAATGTATGAGTAAATAATGTATTATTGAGCAAAACAAAGAGATGTGTCGAATCGAAGTTGAGTAATAGATAACGCAAAAAAAAGCGTGCTAATATCGGAGGATAACATGAAGAATCATAAGGCTAATATCGCGTCTGGATCATTTAATTCGATCATGACGATCGTAGTTCTCGTTCTCGCTCTTCCTTTGCTCATTTCATGCGAGAACGCTGATCCGAATTACTACAAAACAACTAAGATTGATGGAATGACTTTCGTTGAAATAAACTTCGGAAGCGAACATCCCAATTGGGTTCCTGATGATGGTATTATGTACCTTGAAAAAGAGCAATATGATCTACATGCTTCTATCGTAAAGCTACTTGCCGAAAAGTTTAATAAAAGGGAGGCCTTTTCAGAAGCTGATCTTGCGCCCTTTGCCAAAAGAGAAGCGGAGCTAACGAACAATGTTTCTAGAAGCAAGAAACTTGAGAAAATTGCCGCTTCTATGACGAATGCTCAAGACCTGGCACATGTAGATTCCTGGGCGATAAATATGACCATTAACAGTTTCTATTCAAACTATAATGAGAATGTAAATTACCTATTCTTTACGGAGACTGATCCCAGTGTCATAAAAATGAGGCTTACAGAGATGTTCCAGGATCCGGAGAAAAAATTGGAGTTTGTTTTGATGAATACGATGTTCCCGAACAGCCAGTTTAATATACAAGAATATCTAACTTGCGCTGGAGAATAACCGACTATATAATCTCTACGTATACTATATTCTGTTACTTATGAAGGCGCTACTGAGATCAAGTAATGATCGGTAGTGCCTTTTTTTCTGTTATTGCAGTAGGTTACTGCTAATAAGCAACTGGATCGATAAGAGTGCGATTTACTCATTAGAATGTTGTTAATAATGTGAGCCAACGATTATATTTAAAAAAATAATACTACCTAACATATTAATGTGACACATTAATAGGCTAGGGGGAACATATGCTTATAATACAAGGTATAGATAAAATAAGTATTGCACTACAACCGTTGTTCGTGAGCGAAAAGTTTAGGAAAGTTCCGGTGGATCCCAAGAAAGAGCTTACGGCTAGGTATTATGGATGTTTTCCAGTTCTCGATATTCATGCGGAACGGCTAGATATATACCAGGATTTTCATTCGCAAATAGCTGCAATTATTTATGAGTTAATAGAAAAAGATTTCATCATATTTCCTAAAACGCCTTTTACATATGGCTTTATTCGTGAACATCTAGATTGGTTTGTGCTTTTTCTAAAAGAGATAGAGTTCTTTTTTGATCTTTCACCTGAGAACATTTGTATAGATGAAAAGGAAGATGATCCGCAGATAGATGCCAATGATAAGTTGTTTTTCAAGTATGAGAATACTTACTATTCTAAAGATAGAACAAGAAACAATAAGAAATCAAAAATAGCGATTTATGATAGAAGACTTAGGCTTAAGAAGACTCGCCAAAAATCCAATAAAGAGATCGAGATGATGAGCAATTACATTAGGTTGGAATTTAGGCTGTGTACTAGCAATTGCGATTATATGAATATGAGCAACATTAGAGGAGAATATGATAAAGTCTTTATGAGATATTTGCCATATCTTGCTACGGTATATAGTAAGCTTGCGAAAGGTTCTTTAGAAATTAACGCAAAGCAACATAAGAATCTTAAGAAGATACTTAACGAATGCGAAAAAGATAGAGTGAGAGCGAAGGGAAAACTGAAGAGAGGTTTAGAAAATAAAAAAGATAAAATGATAAAAGAACAGAAAAGAATATGTAGATTATTGGAAGAAATAGACAATGAATTAGTCATTAGCGAAAAACGTATTAATGAGGGGGAAACCCATGGTTAAGTTATCTTGGAGTGCAAGAAAGAACTAGTTGAAAAGAAATAGACCTAGAAAAATAAGGGGGGATATACTAAGGGTATGCCGAAACTAGATTGATTGTAGTTTCTTAAATATAAGAGGTGAGTTTTACAAACAATGAAAAAATACCGTTTAAAAACTATATACAGTCAATACCAGCGCCTTTCTTCGTGTATTTTACGAAACAATAGTAAATGCTAGTCATCAGTACTATGACTCATTAGTGAGCTGAATGTGGTCTTCTTTTTATCTTTTATAAAATTACTAAATAGTACTACATGGTCATCGAACTTTCTGGTCGAATCAATGCCGGGGTAGAAGTAAGTTTGTCGGATATATAAATTGGTCCAGGTGTTCGTTCCATTCAGAATGCTCGAGTAATAACCGTTGCTTGTAAGGATTTGGAAAAGAAGCCTCTCGGATAAATGCATATCCGCAAAATAAAACGCTTCTGTATTTTCGGTCCAGCCAAAATGTTCCATATACGAATGAAGCTGTTCCCTGGCAAACTCTGCGAATATTGAAAATGATTCTCGCATCCCATAACGTCGCAATTTCATAGAACGAATAGCATCTGGCTCGATTTTTATACATACATTCGAAATAAAAGCAGAATACGGATCTACAAAAAACTTATAAAACTCGATGGCTTTACTAATCTTTTGCGGCATTTTTAAGTCTTTGATGCAATAAACCTTCGTATTTGTTTCCGATTTATTCTCGATAACTCTAGTTGCTTTTTGTGTTTCCTCTACGGGAAGCTGAACACATGCCAAATACTTTGGTAAATAATCGTCGACGATGAAAGTAAAAATGTCGTCTAGCTCTTTATTGATAATACGTTCCAATAAATTATTGACTCTTTTTGAAGGAGGCAATACATCTCGAAAAGGGAAAATTATAACGCGTTCCCAAAATCCTAGAGATTCATCTATACCTATAGTAGGAAGATGGTTCGTATCGAAAAAGCATTTAAACTTGACATAAAAGTCATTTTCCACATCATTGTCGACAACCGACTCGAAATGATTCTTCCCTGTGATGCGCTTAATTAGCGATGTGTCGTATTTCATCGTACGATTGATTTCATCAACTACTACAAGTCTTTTTTCTTTTCGCGAGTAAAGATCCTCGTTGATGTCGTTTGTTTTTGTTTTGAAAAAGTAGGGCGATAACGTACTTGAATATGATCCTAATAGCTCTCGCTTTATATCGAGAAGAAGTGTTTTACCATTTCTGCCTGGCCCCCAGTATATATAGAAATACTCGTGATAAAGGCCGCCCAACAGGATGGAAGCATCGATCGTATTGTGGAAATCGAAAAGCTCGTTATCTTGCGATAGATTCTCAAGAAGGATCTTTTTGTACTCTGTCGGATCCTTTTTATTCTGCCATTTATAAGAGGCTTTTGTACACATAGTGATGTATCGATCTTTATATTCGATAGAAGGCTTGAGCCATAAAGGACGTTGGTTGGAATAATCTTGTTTGAATCTTGAAGATACTTTAAAGAGGATAATATCTATTGTACCCGTTGGTGTTACTATAAGGAAATCCGAGTTAATATTCGTTTTATAGATTTTGAGTTTTTCCTTTAGTGACCTACGAATCGAGCTCTTATCGACATCATAGTTAATAGAATGATCTTCTATTGCTTTGTCGAATACTTCAGCAAAGAGCTGATCCCCGTTTTCCCAATAACGATTATTCCAATGAATCCAATGTTTTGCTTGTGCGACATAGCGAAAGTCTTCAACTAATTTGCCGTATAAATCATGTAGTGTGGCATTAACAACATCGTTTCTTGATGAAACATCTTTCATAAAATGGCTCCGTAAGTCCCTTGGCAAAGAGATTTAAGAGCTAATAATATAGCATACCTATTCTCTAGCAGGCAACGTATGTCTTGATTGCTGCGATGGAAGACGTAAATGTTTATGAGAAAAAGAATAAAATCTCATAGTTTCGAACTGACAAAGGAGGCAAGCATGCAGGGCGGGTTTATAAATCTACGAGTATAGTAAAACGTCTTATTTGGGGCGTTCGTTAATCTTGCCCATAGTGATTATCTCTACATATTTGATATGGACAGAGAGGGCAGGCGACGTGCCTGCCCTCTCTATTAGCTTATGCGCTCTTCCCGAATATAGAAAGTATTTTTGATTCCTGGGCTTCATGAAGCATCGCCAAGTCGACACTCGTTGCATGATCGTAACGGTTTGTCATAGACGGTGTACAATGGCCAATAAGTAACCTGAGCTTTTCATCAGGGATGCTTCCGCGTAGCATTGCGTTGCAGAAATGCCGCAAAGAATGAAACGATAGGCGGCGCTCGCGTCTTTGCGCCTTAGTAATTCCTATTGCATCAAGTGCTGAGTTAAAGCCATCCTCAAAAAAGCTGGGACTCGCAGGGCGCTCTGTAGCCCTTCCCCAGAAAACCCACGATCCATCATTGGGATTCTGTTCTGCAAGGAAAATAAGCTTGTCATGCAAGAACGATGGGAGGGGTACTGTTCGCGTTTGCCCATTCTTGGGCGCTTTCAATCCATCTACGGCAGAGTAGGAGTGTCTCACCTGAAGGAGGTTGTTTTCGATATCCTCAAGCCTTAGCGCGCGTATCTCGCCGAGACGAAGGCCACAGACTATTGCGAGAAGACATGCAGTCTCAAGTCGAGAATCGCTCCATGGACGGTCAATCAAGGTCTTTACTTCGGAGAGGCTTGGGATTCCTTTTTCGTAATGTGGAACCCATAGCTTTCTTACGGGGCGGGTGGGGTCATAAGGTATTTCGCCGAGCCTATATGCATCGCGGATCGGAATCGTAACAGCATTGAAAATGGAGTTGATGGATTTCGGTGTTAACTCAGTCGTTGTTTTGAGATGCATGAGGAAAGCTTCGAGATCACGTGACGTGATCTCCGAACGTTTCTTTCTGGCAAAGAACGGAGAGGCATAGCGCTTTATGTACGAGAGGTTGTTCTTGACATATGCCTTCGTAAGGCCATCAGGTCTTCGAGACAAGCGCGCTCGAACATACGAGGATGTTTCCCAATCCCATGTTTCCTGGAGGTACTTGATAAAGACCGGATCAGGTATTTCGCTCTGGGCGGCCCTGAATGATATGAGCATCGCGTTCGCTTTTGCTCTAGCCTTTACTTTATTGGTTGTTCCAGCGGACTTTGCCGGTAGGTAGCGTTTAGAAGTTTCGTCCCAAAGTTGGACGTAATATCGCCCATTTCCTTTCCGGCGGTACATTGAGAAAGGTCTGCGGCTCATAGGTCGCCTCGGTCTGTCTTCTTTTTCGATTTTTGGGGCCGTTACGCTAACAGCGCGTGGCAAAATATGGCGGGCAGATATCTTGGCTGGAATTGTTACATGCCCCATCAGCCGAAATCGATATTCTAGACAGAACGTTGGGCGTCTATTGTCTCTTACCCTCCTAGTAGAAAGCAAAGGTATCGAACGATAGTCTCTTTTGTCAAGTTATCTTGTTTAGGCAATCGATTCCTGGAACAATGTATCATGGCTCTTCAAGTCAGGCGTTCGAGCTCCCTATTCTCCATCGTATTATACCAAACGATTTGTGGCAGTTATTTATCACAATGGAAGCTACAGCGAGTAGCCGCAAGGGTTTTTTTAAGGTACTAAAGGCTTCGAACCTTAAGTCCAAGATTAAGTAAGGGATTTCGAGATGATCGGCTAGGAAGTCATCGAGAGTGTAAAACGGTTGTATTCCATTCATAAGCGCGCAACCTCTATGAAGAATCGCAACGTCACTGAACCGCCCCGGATTTGCCGGAGACCGGCTTAGTTGAGTCCAGATCCAACGGCCAGACCCTGTTGTTCCGAATAATCCGCATCTCTAGCCCGAAGGCGATACATAACCGATCGGCCCGAGTAGTCGCTTTGTATTGAACCAGTGAACTCATTCGAGGGTGGCATCTTTTGCGTCGTCGACTTCCTTCCAAGGGCCGTGGCGACGGATGAGTTCGGCCTCGAAAAAACCATTGATCGTTTCGGCCAATGCATTATCATAATCATCGCCGACTGAACCGACCGATGCTTCGCCCCCAGCCTCAAGGAGCCGCTCAGTATGCCGGATAGCGACATACTGGACCCTTGGTCAGCGTGGTGAATCAGGTTCCCTTTGATCAGCCTGGCCCAGAGCACCTGTTCCAAGGCATCTAGGGTCAACTCGGTGCTCATGCTCGTCGCTATCCTCTAGCCGACGATCATCCTCTATAAAACTTCGATGACGAAGGCGACGTAGACGCAGCCCTTCCACGTCGCCACGTACGTGAAGCCGGCTACCCAGAGTTGATTCGGGCGATCAGCGATGAACTTCCTATGTGCCAGATCCAGGGTCCGGATGTCCCGATCCGTCGAGATGATCGTTCGTTTCTCCTTGCCCCGAACGCCATCCTAGCAGCGTCTCCACGGTACATCCTATCTTTGCGGTCACCGAGACGATTATGGGCCAAGTCGGCTCGTTGTCCTTCACTTGCTCGAAAACCAGCCCTACCGCTCGTTCTTTCACTTCCGGAGGAAACCTGCTTCCATTGTCTATGACCTATCCTCCCACAGGATTAGGTCACCGCGAAAGCCGGGGCGGTTCATAAGGACATTAATGTATTATTTGCGATACTAATATCTCCATCGGAAGAATTAATCCCTTCGCTATTTTAGAAATTTGATCATTCAAAACTGAATAAGGATGAAGCTAAGGCTGAATAAGAAGTACCATAACTGATAAATTACATTTTGGGATTGGTCAAAGTTAAGGGCCCGCCACGAAAAGTGACGGGTCTCTTATTGCTTTTGGGGTACTTCAACTCGAAGAATAGGACCTTGGTATTGTTTATCGTATTCTGAAATTCCCCAAGAAAAGCGTTTGAGCTTGGACAAAAAAAGCGTCGAAATTCCCCACGAAAAGCGTGGGAGGAAGACGCCAGTCCAGACCTGTAGGATTGAACCTACAGGGGGAGGGAATGCTTCAGATGAACCAGATCGACCAGATCAAGGACCTGCAGCGCCAGGGATATGGCCCCAAGGAGATCGCGGCACGGCTCGGCATTGACCGGAAGACGACCTCGAAGTACATGAGGACCGAAGACTACTCGGGCGGCATCCCGTCACGAAAGGCGGTGCCGTCAAAGCTGGATCCCTGGAAAGCCGAGATCGCGCAGTGGCTCGAGGAAGACCGCCGTATGCGGTTCAAGCAGCGACACACGGCGAAACGCATCCACGATCGGCTCCTGGCCGAGCATCCCGGTGAATATGGCTGCTCCTACTCCATTCTCCAGCGCTATATGAAGGGGCTCAAGGAAGAGCGCAGGCTGACATCCGGATTCCTCGAGCTCGTCTGGGCGCCCGACGAAGCCCAGGCCGACTTCGGTGAAGCCGACGTGATCGAGGCTGGCGTGAAACGGATGGTGAAGTTTCTCGTCCTGAGCTTCCCTTCTAGCAACGCCGCGTACGTCCAGGCATTCGGGGGCGAGACCGCCGAATGCGTCTGCCAGGGACTCAAGGACATATTCGAGCGAGTCGGGGGCGTTCCATCACGGATCGTGTTCGACAATGCATCAGGAGTCGGCCGCCGCGTCCGTGACCGCGTGACGCTCTCCGAGCTCTTTCTGCGGTTCAAGTGCCATTACGGCTTCTCGGTGAGCTTCTGCAACCCCGATTCTGGGCACGAGAAGGGGAACGTCGAGAACAAGGTCGGCTACATCCGCCGGAATTTCTTCGTACCGATCCCTGTGGTTGCGAGCCTTCCCGAATGGAACCGGGAGCTGCTCGACATTTCCGAGGGTGACTTCCCGAGGCCCCACTACAAGAAGGGGTCGACGATCCGCGAGCTCTTCGACGCAGACCGGAAGGCGTTCGGTCCCCTACCTGCAAAGGCTTTCGCTGTCGAGCGACTTGAGCAGGTCAGAACCGACGGCTACGGCAAGTTCTGCATTGACGACCGGCACTGGTATTCGAGCGCGCCCGAGTTGGCCCTTCGCTCCGTCATGGTCGGGATCGGGGCCCATGCGCTTACGGTCTATGATGATTCAGGCGCGCCCCTAGCGGTACATGAGCGTGCCTACGGCGACGGAAGAAGCGACTCGATCGACTACCGGACAAGTCTTGACCAGCTTCTCCGGAAGCCCGGGGCATGGCGAAATTGCGCCCTTAGGGCGGCGATCAGCGACTCGGCGAGGGAAACCCTCGACGGGCTCGATCGGAACGATTTGCACCGCGTTCTTGACTCATTGGCGAGGAATGCGGAAGCCTTTGGCTTTGACGTGGCCATCGATTCCCTCGAGGAGGCGCTCAGGCTCGGGAAGATCGACGGCTTCAGTACGCAGGCCCTTGCCGCGCGCATGGCCTTTGATGGTCTGGCAGGGGTTCCGGATTCAGGCCCCGACCTTGGGGCATATGACCGGGCCTTCATGACCGCCAAGGATGGCAGCCAATGAGGCGGCAACGGACCAATCGCGCGAGCGTGCGGAAAGAGATATCGACGCTACTGCGCCATGTCGCGTTCAGCCAGACAGCGATCCGGCTGTGCGAGGAGGAAGGTGATGCGACCCGGGAGCGCTTCCTTCTGCAGGTGCTCGAGAGCGAGATCGCCAACAGGGAGGAGCTCAGGCACGCCCGGTTCCTGCGGGAAGCCGCGTTCCCCGTCTACAAGACGATCCAGGGCTTCGAGTTCACGAGCGTCAAGCTGCCGCCGACCTTGTCTCAGGCGGAGCTCAAGTCAATGGCCTTCGTGGAGGAAAAGAAGAACCTCGTGTTGTTCGGCCCGGTCGGCACCGGCAAGACCCATCTCGCGACGGCATTGGGTGTACTTGCCTGTGAGAAAGGAATACGTACGCGCTTCTTCACCGCGGCGGAGCTTGTCGTGCGCCTTTCGGAAGCCTATGCTGCGGGCACGCTCGAGAAACTCCTTCGATCGATCCTGCGGGCAGAGCTCCTGATCATCGACGAATGGGGCTATGTTCCGGTGGATCGCCAGGGCGCGCAACTCCTGTTCCGCGTGATCTCCGATAGCTACGAGCGTCGCAGTGTGATCCTGACCACCAACCTCGAGTTTTCGAAGTGGGGCTCGTTGTTCACTGATGACCAGATGGCGGCGGCCATGATCGACCGCCTTGCCCACCACGGGCATATCCTGCTATTCGAGGGGGAAAGCTACCGCATGAAGCATGCGCTTATGCGGCAGAAAGGGCAGCAAAAAATCCCCACGCCCTGATGGGGAATTCTGGACGCTTTTTCGGGGGAAATCTGCTTGACGAAATACAACCTTGGTATAGCCCTCAGAGCCCAGTAGAGGGCGACGGTATCAATAGTCACTGCAAGCACGATAGCTCGGCTGGGGCGGACCCGATGGCCTGGCTTTATTCACTTCCCGATTCTACTCGAATTTAACTTCTTCTTCCGCCTTATTATATACTTCTATCTTGTTGTCGACATTGATGCGGTTGACTAGCCAACCTCGGAAAGAGCATTGCTGAATGAACTCTTCAAGACGGTTTTTCCCATTTAGTTCCTTTAATGTAACAACAATGCCAAACGAAATTCCTTTTCCATCGTCACCATCAAGCCGTTCTTTAGTCTTTAAGCTAATACCCCACAATCCTGTAGTATACACTTTTTTGGCTCTATTCTTTTGAGTGAGTACCTCTCCAATATGCTTGATGTTATCCCATTTGCGGTAATATTTCCTTGCATCCTCCTCGTGCAAGAATGTCAATCCGCTTTCGCTTTGATAATTATCATCAATTGGTTTTATTTTGGCGTCCTTTAGACGGCCAAATTGGAAATCAAGCTCAGTATTTGTATAGTCTACTCCTTGATTTCTGGAGCACTTAGGGAAATAGCATAATGTTGCTTTCGCAATGAATGGGTGGCCATCTTGATATATAGGGATCGGAATATTATAATTATATGTATCATATTTTTCAGAAACCCCAGATAAGACGAAACGTATCTCATCATTGGGAGAATGAGTGATGTCCTCAATACGTTTAGGGACTACTCCATAGCCTACTATGTATGATGGATCGGCCTGGCAGCACCAGCTCGCTGCTGAGTCAATAATAAGTGCTTTCGCTGTTTCTCGAGATAATCCAATAATATGAATAAGATAAGCCATTTTCCTTGCAACCCATGGTGCGGCAAATGAAGTACCACTCACTTGAGATTGCCCAAAAGGTCCACAAGCTACTAATTCGTGATCTCGATCACCGCCATAATAGCATACATCTGGTTTATTAAAGAATGATAATACGGGGCCCTCGCGAGAATAGGATGCTGGCTTCTTGTCTAGTGTAACAGAATTAACAACCAAAGAATTAATCGAATCTGCCGGAGATCCTATCCGTTTTATCTGCAAATCCGATGAGTTTTTATTCGTTCCGGAGATTATGAAAATGACGTCATATTCAAATTGAATTTGATCCAGAATGGCTGCTTCTGGGGAAATGAAGTTGTTGTTTATTTCCTGAGAAGAGCCGAGCGACATGTTCCATACCTTGATATCCCTATTCGTTGCAACGATTTCTTTAATCGCACGAACAATCGAGAACGAGTTCATTTTTCCGCCAGCAGAAACGCCGAAATGTCGAACCTTGAATCTGCCACAACCGTCATCGAGCTCGGGATTCAGTGCGGGACCATCGACGATAATTGATGATACTTTCGTACCATGGACATAATCTTTGGGTTGAGTTTCTATTGCAGGGTCGATCATGGAAGTGAACTTAACCCATTTAGAAAAATAAACTGATTCATCAAATAATGTATCTATTACGCCAATTGTAGGCTCGGTACTTGGATCAGGAATAGCAGAAGTATGGTCAAAATCAAGACCAATATCATCTAGTGTGATTTCTGTGATGTTCGAAAGCGCCATTGCTATTAAATACGGAGCCTTGCTTTTTAGTTGAGCATATTGATCAGGACGTAATAGTAATGTTGTCTCGTCGATTTGGCGTATTGCAGAAAAATCTATATTTAGCTTCTTGAAAATGGACAACGTATTGAGCCCTGTATTATATATAGTAATTAGTGCATTTCCCGAGATGTCTTGAGTTTCTACTTCGATGCCTATGCGTTCAACATAATATGAATCGACTAATGCCGAAATAAAAACCGTCTTTGCAGGATGAGGGATTTCTAGTCGTATTTCATTTTTGTTAATTTTCTCAATTTGGTCATGTGAAATAGTACCATCGAATTGGGAATGAAGCATTGAAGCACAAAGATCCAATAGGGTTATTGTGTTTTGTAATGTTTCGATACTTATACAATGAGTCATTATATGTTTACGTTTTCCATCTTCAGCTTTCGAAAATTTAGCTCCGACGATAGATTCATTTGGAATATGATCTTGATTTTTCAATAGGCAGTGTATTCGATTACTCTTGGCAATAATACCGATGTAGTATATACATACAAGCTTGTTAATTAGTAATGAATCATTTTCCCAATACTTAATTACATCAAACAACTGGTTTATTAATGACCGAATATGTTCTTCTGTTACATCCTTGCCTTTAGGGATGTTTCTTCCTTTTGGCGATTGCTCGGACTTTTTCTGCTCAAAACGACCTTTTAGTAAGAGGACATCATTCATTTGACTCTCCTACGATTTTAGTTCACGGGATACCTGGCTTTTAGATATACCAGTAACTATTTCAATTTCACGTACAGTAAACCCTCGAGCTTGCATTTTCCGTATGTCTTCGATGCTGTCCGATGTGACCGCGTGATATAATCTTCGCAAATAGTCGAATTCGTCACTGGGATTGCTGAAGGCGATAGATGTTTTAATTAAGTTCTTTAGATCACCAGGGTAAATTGTGGAATCAGTTTGTTGCATTATTTTCCTGAATAGTTTTTTGTTTTTGCCCGCAAATTTAAACTTAACCAGATTGTAATCCAATAGTGAGTCGGCTATTTCGAGCAAGTCGTCCCTTGTATAGCGACTAAAATCGATAATCGAATCAAAGCGCCTTAGCAACGCCTTGTCAAAAGCAGAGTAAAGATTGGTTGTGGCTATCAGAACTGCTTGGTCTGTAAGGTTGTCCAGCCCCTTGAGGACTGATGATGTCGCCCTCCCCATTTCTCGCAAATCGTTTGAATTGGTTCTATCCAGAGATAGTGCATCTATTTCGTCAAATAGGATGATTATTTTCGAAGGATTTGTAATTGCGTTTATTTCATCGAAAAGCAATGCGATATTTTTCGATGTCTGTCCCAATTTGCTATCAATGATGACATCGAAATTGACTGCAAATAACTCTCGCTCCAAGAGTCGGGCTATTTGTTTTGCTGTCTCTGTTTTCCCGGTCCCAGGAGGGCCTTGGAATAGAAACTTATTGATACCAACTTTATGCCCGACAGCATTAACAATGCCAAGTACATCTGATTTGATTGGCTCCGGTAGGGGAAGAGGTTCTTGACTATATTCGATTTTCGTAAAAAAAGAGGAATCGTTATCATTCATTTGAGGGATGAATGTGTTCGCATTTGATAATAGCGCCATTATATACTCGGATAGCTGATAATCACCGCTCTCATCAAAATCCTTAGCGATTTCATAAGCTTCGGTTCGAAAGCCTGAGTCGTTACGGTCTGTATAGTATTTTATCAGATTAATAACGTTCTTCTTCTTCATGTCGATCCACCTAAAATTGAGATTACCACAGCTGGGGACAAATGTCAAATTATTGGGACAAATAACGAAAACTAGCAACTAGAACTCTCGCGGGGCTACAAGTTGGGGGGGATTAGTTATTACTTGGTTAGATAAATAATTAGCGAACTGCGAACGACGCGATTGTGTGGAAAAATGAAAACTGCTGCTTAATTAAGGCTGATTTGTTTTTACCTGGATTAAGCATTGCCCTCCAATTAAGAAGTAAGGATGGAGGTAAAATGCAACAGAAATGAGAAAGAACCTGACACGAGCATAAGGCAAAATTCTAAATTTCATTCACATTAGTTAAGAATGTTTTTATCTGTAGTAATTAGTGGCATAATTCGGATCTCGACCGCCTCAGCGGTCTTTTTCAGTCGAATGTCGTGCTCTGCGTGGTCATAATGCTCAGTCATGCTTGCTGAGAGATGGCCTGTAGATTCTCTGAGTAATTCATCGGGAATCGCCCCGCGAAGCAGAGTGTTGTAGAGATGCCTAAGTGAATGGAATGATATGTTACGTGCCTGCCGCGAGCCTGGCTGAGGATTCCCAGCTTCACACAGCGCCATGTCTTTAATGCCTATTTTCGATAATTGATTATAAAAAGCTTTCTCGATGGTCTTGCAGTGAATGGGGACCCCTGGTTTCTCCGACCAAAAGATCCAGGACTCGCTATGGGGATTCCTTGCTAGTAGCTTTGCCAGTTCCGATTTCAATGTGGAAGGTAGAGGAACAATACGAGTTCTACCGTTTTTTGGGGCTTTGAGCCCTTCTTTTTTTCCATATGCGCCCGAAACAACTAGCTTGTCATCCATAAGCGCTGCTTTTTGTAAACCAAGGATTTCTCCGAGCCTAAGTCCGCAGGATAGTGAGAGCATTGAAGCTATCCTGACTCGATCATCATCCCAGTCTGTTGAGAAAAGGGCGGTTATCTCCTTGCTCGTGAGAATGCCTTTGGGGACAGTATCCTTCTGTAGCTTAGCAACTCGGTTTAGTGGATTCTCGCTGATAAGGCCAAGGCGATAAGCTTCGGCCAGTGGCTTGCCAATTGCACAAAGGATCGCGTTGCATGAGGTATTACTTAAGGTCGTACTTTCTTTGATGTCGAGTATGAATGATTCTATGGCTGCCGGACTAACTTTCGTTAAATTCATGTCCCCAAGAGGTTTTGAACAAATGTATCGTTTTATGTATGAATGATTATTATTGACGTACTCCTTCCCTATGGTCCTTCCCCTGAGCTTGATACTCCGGATATATGTGGAGGTGCTCCAATCCCAGAAAGCAAGACAGTAATCGCCAAATCTAGACTCTTTGGTTGTTCGTCTTGTACCATTTTTGCTGATCCAGGCTTCGACAATTAGCCTTGCATCTGACTTCTTTTTCGGGGAGTAAAGTCCGGGATCCAGTTCAAGGTCTTCTCTGAGTCGCTCAACAGAGCGTCCACTTGAATACGAAGATGTTTCGGGATTCCAGAACTGGACATAGTAGCTATAGTCTGATGCCCCGGACCGGTGACGTTTATAAAGAGAGAAGGGATATCGAGCCATGGCGTGCTCCGAAAAAATCTGACATTTCGTCTGACACACGCCAAATCGATTCGCGAGCTCCAGAAAAAGAAAAACCGCAAACCCTTTTCTGTGAAGGATTTGCGGTTCTCGTCTTAGTGGAGAATAGGGGATTCGAACCCCTGACCTATAGATTGCGAACCTATCGCTCTACCAACTGAGCTAATTCCCCAAAAACGAATCGACGAGGGCACTATACAGGATGGGCGGGGGAAAAATCAAGGGGAGAATGGGGAGGGACGGCTTTTTCAGGCGGGGGAGGGCGGGTATACTGCCGGGCGTGACGGAACTACGAGCGGCTTTGGGCAAAAGCCTGGAAATCCTTGCCTCCATGACCGTCGGGCTCGCGCTCTTCGGCCTCATCGCAGTGGCGGGCATCGTGGGCAGCATCAATCCGGGGTTGGGCGAGGCGGTCTACGGGTCGTGGTGGTTCACGGCCCTCCTTCTCGGCCTTGTCCTCAACACGGGGCTCTGCGCTGTCTCTAGGCGGCCCGGCATAGGCCGGCAGCCGGGCAGGGCGGGCTTCAGGGGCTGGTCGGTCTTCGGCATCCACGTGGCCATGCTCCTCATAGCCGTGGCGAGCCTCTGGGCCAGCCTGGCCTTCAGCACCGACAGGGTCGAGGTGGGCGAGGGCGAGAGCTTCGAGGTCGAGGGGCGGCAGGTCACCTTCGACTCGCTCCGGGTCGAGCGCTATCCCGATGGCTCGGTCTCGGACTGGGTGAGCAGGATCGAGGCGGGCTCGGGCCCTGCGGACATCAGGGTGAACCATCCGGCCACGGTGGGCTCGACGCGGATACTCCTCGCCGGGCACTCGAGGGACTTCGTAGTGGCCCTTCGCCTTCCCATGGACGCCGAGGCGACCTCGACCATCATCCCCGAGGGCGCCTACCTGCCGCTCTCCAAGGACGGTTCGATCATCCTAACGGTCGAGGCCGCGCCCGAGGGCAGTCCCGGCAAGGCCATAGCGAGGGTCGTCCTCTCGAAGGACGGCAAGCCCGCCGTGGAGGCCCTCGCCTCGGAAGGGATAACGACCGTCCTCGGCTCGACGGGCGTCGAGGTCACGGTGACGGCGACCAGGGCCGTGTCGGTCTTCATCCTGAGACGGACGCCCGGCATCGGCTTCCTCTGGGCGGCCTTCGCCATACTCTCCCTCGCGGTCTGCGGCTACCTCCTTGCTCCGGCAAAAAAAGGGGCGGCCCGGAAGCCGTGAGGCTCCCGGGCCGCAAAGAAGGACGGAGAGTTACGGCGCGGCGGCCCTAGTTTCCTTCCTTCACGATCTCGATCTTGACCGCCCCTTCGGTCTCGGCGATGTCCAGGGCGGGGATGGTCACGGTGAGGATGCCGTTCCTGAAGACGGCCTTCACCGCGGCCTGGTCATAGCGATCCGCGGGCACGGAGTATTCGCGGCGGTCGATGTCGCGGAGGCGGAAGGCCTTCCGCTCCCAGCGGCAGCCATCGCGTTCGGTCCTGTCCGCGGGCAGGTGGGCTGAGAGAAGGAGCTTGTCGCTCTTGAAGCTGAGGGAGATGTCCTTCTCGTCGAAACCGGGGAGCATGAACTCGAGGACGAGGGAGCGGTCCTGGCCCACGAAGATGTTGGTCCGAGGATACCAGGCCTCGTCGAAGCGGAACTCATGGCTCTCATGGGAGCAGGGATCGAAGCCCCATTCCTTGCGGTAATCGTTGCCGCACTGCTCGGCGGCGAAGCCCTTCATATTTTCGGCGAAGTCCTTGATGCCCTTCCTGAGCTCGTCGAAGTCCACACCGAAGAAATCGTTCCCGTTCATGTCTCGTCCTTTCCGCCATCCACTTCAGGCGGTACCGGCTTCCTGCCCGGCTCTTCTCGATGAGCCCTCCGTAAGGAGCGGCCCGAGGCGACAGCCCGCCGTACGCGGCTTCCGTCTCTTTGCACTGAATTTACTTCCGCGAGGCGGCCCCAGGCAAGGAGAAACGGAGCGGCATCCGGTTGCGGAAAAAGGGGGCTGTGCGCACCGCGGCTCTCCTGCTATTATCCCGACCATGGAATCAACGCGGGTCGAGGATGGCCGCATCATCAAGGACGATTCAGGCGTCGTGGCGCGCGTCGTCTACAGCGCGCCCGAGGCCATGATCGTGCATATCGACGTCGCGCCGGGCGGCTTCGTGAAGCCTCACATCACGCCCATCGACATGGAGTATTTCGTGATGGAAGGCTTCGGATGTTTCTATCTGGGAGATGATTCCATGGAGGCCGGTCCCGGGACCCTCATTCCGAACCCCAAGGGGCTCTCCCACGGGATGCGGAACCTGGGCGAGGGGCACCTCAAGGTCCTTGCGGTGAAGAATCCGCGTCCGGCCGATGAAGCCTGAAAACAACACACAACTATCAATAGTAACGGCCGCGCGGGCGGCATTCAGGAGGACAGCATGATAAGGGATTTCAAGGCCCTCGTGGAGCGCGCCCTTTCGCTTGGCAGGAAGACCATCGCCATCGGGGCGGCTGACGACGCGGAGGTGATCGAGGCGGTGCGCGATGCCGCAGCCCTCGGCCTCGCCGACGCCATCCTCGTGGGCGATCGCGAGAGCATCCTGGCCAAGGCCGGGGAGACGGGCCTTCCTGCTTCCGCGCGCATCGTCGACATCGCGGACCGGACCGCCGCCGCCCTCGAGGCAGCCCGCCTCGTCCGCTCGGGCGAGGCCGACCTCCTCGTGAAGGGCGCACTCAACACGAGCGACTTCCTCCGGGCCGCCCTCGACAAGGAGAAGGGCCTCAGGGCTGGCGGCCTCCTTTCGCACTTCGCCGCCTTCGAGATCCCGGGCGAGCCCAAGCTCGTCTTCGCGAGCGACGGCGGCATGGTCGTCGCTCCGGAGCTCGAGGAGAAGCGGCAGATCATCAGGAACGCGGTGGGCGCCCTCCACCGCCTCGGCATCGCCGAGCCCAAGGTGGCCATACTCACCGCGAACGAGCAGGTTAACCCCAAGGTCAGGGCCACGGTTGACGCGGCCGCCCTCGTGGAGGACTGGAAGGCAGGCGCCTTCCCCTCCTGCATCGTCGAGGGGCCCATAGCCTTCGACGTGGCCACCTCCGCCGAGTCCGCGAAGCGCAAGGGTCTCGAGAGCAGGATAGCGGGCGACACCGACCTCTTCATCGTGCCCTCGATCGAGGCCGGCAACATCATGGGCAAGCTCCTCATGCGTTATGCCCGTGCGAGGATGGCCGGCGTGGTGCTCGGAGCCC
>Ga0209099_1000539_pt1 | contig 44453 bp, 41 predicted proteins | sample AD_JPNHW2_MetaG_FD_184430 | JGI IMG/M metagenome (GOLD analysis project Ga0209099, IMG submission 184430) | Active sludge microbial communities of municipal wastewater-treating anaerobic digesters from Japan - AD_JPNHW2_MetaG (SPAdes) (version 2) | ecosystem: Engineered > Bioreactor > Anaerobic...
TCTTCTTTTCTTTTCTATACCATCAGGCTTTCTGACAGTAAATCTTCTGTTTCTTAAAAGTCTGCTGCTCGGATATACCGGTCCTGTTAATTTTGCAACTGCAGCGATCTTTATTCTGTTCCTGATAATATCGATACTGGGAATATTAATATCTCTGTCAGCTTCGACAATAGAAGGATTTATCAGCAGAAACAGGTATTTATATCAGAACTATGTCAATATTTTCCGAAACGATATCGAAAACATCACAACCAGACCTGAGCTTTTTTCTTTAACCGAATCAAGTCTGAAAAAGTGGTTTCCGGAAATAAGATCTATAAAATATTTGATTGTAAATGACGAATCCGCCGATATTTTCTCTCCGCTGGAAGAAGTTTTTGATGAAAGCAGAGATTATGAACATATTATAAAACAGCAAGCCTTTCTGCATGAACCTTTTTTCAGCCGGACATCACTTGACCTGCCGCCTGAGATCACACAATTCATTTCAAAATATGGTGGAAATGTCTACATTCCGGTTCCTGCCAGAAACGAGCTTTCCGGATTCGTTATCATTGAAGGAAAAGATTTTTCACATAATGCGTTAATATGTTTTTCCAACATCATCAATCTCGCCATAAGCAGACTTGAAAAGCTTTCACTCTTTTTAAGCGTTATTGAAACCCAGAAAAAGCTTGAAGCATCCCGGCATTTTCAGGAAACAGGAAAAATGGTCTCTTTTATTGCACACGAACTGCGTTCTCCTCTTTCTTCAATAATGTTCAACATGGAAGTTATCAAGGACAATTTTACCAGACAAAAAGAGCCTGATCCGGAATATCTAGACATTTCACTTAAAGAAATTAAGAGGTTGAACCAGACTGTCGAAAAAATGCTCACATATGGAAGAAATCTTAAACTTTCTCCATCCGAGGGAAATTTCTCTGTTTTTTTTGAAGAACTTTCTATTCTGTTCCTTTCTGATTCTTCAAAAATTGAATTCATTGATAACACTAAAGGAATGACTTTCCATTTTGACTGGGATATTCTTAAAAGCATGTTCATAAATCTTATAAACAACAGTATCCAGGCAATTCAAAGAAACGAAGGCACCGGAAATGTCAAAGTTACAGTTTCATTTAAAAGGAAACGGATCATTGCTGAAATTGCAGACACCGGACCGGGAATTCCTGAAGAACATATAAATTCAATCTTTGAACCTTTTTATACAACAAGAAAAGACGGAAACGGACTTGGACTTGCAACATGTGAAAAGATCGCCAAAATAAACGGAGGCACAATTTCATTAAAGGAAACTTCCCCGAAAGGAACAGTTTTCCAGATCATTCTGCCGGTTGAATAGATGCCTGAAATCTTTCATGTTTTTCAATACAATAAAATGGTTGTCGAAAACCCTTATATTTCGAATTTAACTGTCTGGCTCGTCTTTTTTCTGCTTACAATGATAACGCTGAAAAAAGAAACTGGAAGAACCGTACAGATCCTCGAAAGAGCCCAGACTGTTCAACTGAGGGGATTTGCAGCTCTTTTTGTAATGACCAGTCATTTCTGGACACACGCTTCAAAAACAGCGCCTTTTATCATTTCAAAAGGTGAAACGGTTTATATTTTCCTTTTCTTCAGCGGTTTCGGGATGGTGATAAGCCACATTAAAAAAGATTATACTTTAAAAAAATCAATATTTCATCGTATCAAAAAAGTTATGATGCCTTACTGGATTTCAACACTTCTGCTTATTCCGCTCGGCATTTTAATTAAAAACGAATCTTACTCTTTGATGGATATTATCATGACAATATCCGGAATAAATACAACGATAAAGCTTAACCATATCGATTATGTAAGATGGTACATTACATTTCTTATAATCTGGTATTTTGTATTTTATATAGCCTGGTATCCGCTCAGAAATAAAAAAATTCTAAGATATCTGCTTTATGCTTTCTCAATTATTTTTCTTTTTACGGTCTACAGACCTTATACTTTCTGTCACCAGTTCACAGCATTTCCTCTGGGTTGTATTGCCGCAGATAATATTGATTCAATAAGAGTTTTTTATAACAGACACCGGAGATCGCTTCTGTTCTTAGGCATGATACTACTTTTAACGGCTCTGGTTTACAAAACAGCTGGACTTACAACAGTCTATCGATATAACATTTTTTCTGAAGTTGAATTGCTGATAATTCAGGAATTCTTCAACATTCTTTTTCTATTTGGAGCGATTGTTATCTCCGGAACAGTTTCAACAAACGGATTTAAGTCCGGATTCCTTAATTTCTGCGGACTCGTCTCATTTCCGTTCTTCTTACTGCACGGAGCTTTCCTTATCAAGTTCAATCCGGTGATCTATCATTTCAAAGATATTTCCATTTCAGGCGGAATTCTTGTTTTTACAGCTTTCATGCTGACTTTGAGTTATGGAATGAAAAAGATTATCGATAAATTACCGGATATTTAAAGAAGTATTTTCATTAACATCGGAAATGCCACAAAAGTGCCTATGCTCGCTCCGATAGATGAAAAGAGTGAAACAAGCAAAGCTCTTGTGAGAAGATTTTTCCACCATCCTTTCCAGTTTGTTGTATCAGCAGCTGCATTTTCAAGATCCTTGACAACGGGTCTTACAAAATAGAGCTGTACAAGTCCTGTGACCATTCCTACACCGATCGCCGGATGAAGCGTTGTGATCGGAGCGGCAAGAAATCCTGACAATATCGTCAACGGATGTCCGAATGCCAATATACATCCTAATGCAGACAAACCGCCGGTTATCAATATCCATGAAAATGCTGCGTCTGCGGCATTTTTCGCATCCCCGTTAAAAAATCCCCAGACAAACAGCAGAAGAATTACCGCAGGAATCAGCCACGGAATTATTTTTGAGCTTCTTGAAGCAGGCGGAATATGTTCAATTTCTGCAAGATCAATCGATTCTGTTTTCTCACTTTGAATATGTTTCAAGATTCCAGGAACATGTGCGGCTCCGACCGCAGCCACGGTGATATTTCCAAGATTTTTAACAATATTTACGGCAAGATATGTATCTCTTTCGTCAAGAATTATTCTTTTTACAGATGGAAATTCATCCCCCATTTCACCTATAAGCGACATAAGCAGATCGCCCTTTTTCAACTCTTCAATGCTTTCCGAATTAATATCTTTATCATCACTAAGAAAAGCACCGCCGAAAAACTTCGCCTTTTCCTTGAGTGTCATAGAACGCATCGTTCTTTTCAGCGTTATGGAAATATCTCTGTCGGCAGTAACAAGTCTGGCACCTTTGTCTTCAGCCATTTCTATAGCTTTTTTGAATTCAGCTCCGGGAGCGACACCTGTTTTTTCCGCAATTTTTTTCTGATAGCTCGTAAGAAGTATCTGAGATGCGAAAAAAAGTACTTTGCCTTTTTTAAATATCTCAATTATATCGGTTTCTTCATATTTTTTTCTGTTCTTTAAAGCATCAAGCCGGTTTTTATCAAGTTCTACTGAAACTGTATCAGGATTGAATTCGTTGATTGTATCTTCTACAAGCTGAACAGATTCACCAGAAACATGCGCAGTACCTATTAGATAAAGCACCCTGCCGCTTTCAAATTCAATTTTTGTGAGGTTCTGTCTGATTTCACAGATAATCATTATGGCTTATGCCTTTTTATGCATAAGTCGCATTACCGGAGTGTAAAAAAGAGATAAAAATGTCGTATAGACGAAACCGAACTGGAAAAGCACCAGAAACGGAATTGAAAAATAAAGTTTGCTATAGAAAGCATAGTAAACAGCATATGTAAAATAAATTGCAAAGAAAAGCTCTACTAAGCTGACAGCATTCAAATTTTTAAAACGGTATTTGTTGTTTACTATCTTGTTGAAAGATTCCTGCGATTTTTTCTTGGCGCCTGAAACATCGTATTTGGGAGTTCTTATAAATTCAGACTGCTTACCCAGAACTGCTTCAAACACAGCTTTACAGTTATTAATTGCAAGACCTATTCCTATTGAAACCGTAAAAGGAAGAAAGAAAAGAGGTGAAAGTCTTGAACGGTTTTTCACACTTAATGTTTCGTTGATAACTTCAATTTCAGAATAGAAATAGAAAATCATTACAGAAACAGTTGCCAGAATGAAAATCGGAAAATCGAACATAAAAACTTCGTGAAGACCGTGTCTATACCTTAAAACAATATTAATAGGCATAAGAATACAGAGTATGACCATCATGACATAAGCAAAGTTTGCAGCAAGATGAAAGAAAGCTTCCATTTTAACTTTTTTTGAAAGATCCTTCGACTTCAGAATTGTAGGATAAAGCTTTTGGAAGACTTGAATTGAACCTTTGGCCCATCTGAACTGCTGACTTTTAAAGGAACTCATCTCGATAGGAAGCTCGGCAGGCACGGTAAGGTCATTGAGATAGATAAATTTCCATCCTTTTATCTGAGCACGGTATGAAAGATCCAGATCTTCTGTCAGAGTATCATGCTGCCAGCCGCCTGCGTCAGAAATAGTAGATTTTCTCCAGATACCGGCAGTTCCGTTAAAATTAAAAAATCTTCCACTGCGGTGTCTGAAAGTATGTTCGATCATAAAATGACCGTCAAGAAGTATGCTCTGTGCTTCGGTCAAAAGGGAGAAATCACGATTGAGGTGATCCCATCTGGCCTGAACCATTCCAATCTTTTCATCAATAAAAAAATGAACGGTTCTTTCAAGAAAATCCTCGGGGGGAAGAAAATCTGCGTCAAAAACAGCAATAAATTCGGCATCTGTCATATCCTGTCCGAATTTAAGAGCACCGGCTTTGAATCCGACCCTGCTGCCTCTTCTGATGTGCTTTATATTTAGTCCGAGCTTCTCCATTTCATCGCATTTTGCTTTTGCAATGCTGACTGTATCGTCTGTTGAATCATCAAGAACCTGAATCTCAAGAAGTTCTCTCGGATATCTTATTTTAGATACAGCATCAATAAGTCGTTCAACAACATAACTTTCATTGTAAACAGGCAGCTGAACACAGACTTTGGGCAGATTTTTAAAGCTACCGACCGGTTTTGGAACAGCATCTTTGAACTTTCTGTACATATATATCGTATAGTACCTGTGAAATCCGAAGACAGAAAGTAATAGTAAAATGAAAAAATACCCGTAAAGAAATATCGCTTCCATCACTACCGTCACCACAAAGTTAATAAAAAACGGCTGGGGTTATCTACCACTTATCAAACTTTTGTCAACATTTTAACAAAATTCGAAAGTATTATCTGCCTTGCGACGAATAAATCAACTTTTTTTATCTCCGAAATCTTCAATAAAATCAACTCTATTTCCACTGCACTCGTCCATTCTTTATTTTTTAGAGGCTGGTATGGAGCGTCTGTTTCAATCAGTATGTTTTCCAATGGAATTTCTGAAACTGCAGCTATCGCTTTGATGTGCCCGTTTAGAATTGGTGTTCCAAAACTGAAAAAAGCATTGATGCCTCGACTTAAAACTGATCGCGCTTCTGAAGCGGTTCCTGAATAAGAATGAAAGACCACGGCTTTAAGGTACGAAATTTCTTTTGAAAATGTAAAAAACTCCTGCATGGATTTTCTAAGGTGAAAAACCGCAGGCAGTCCGGCACTTTCTGCAATTTTCAGCTGAATCTCAAAAAATTCAAGCTGTCTTTCAAAACTTTTTTTCTGCTCGGCAGAATACCTGTCCAGACCTATTTCACCTATTGCATCTATTTTTCTTTCTGAAACAAGGTTCTTCAGTATTTCAAGCTCTTCAGGGTCAAGAGAAAAAGGATGAACTCCGTATGAAATGTAGATCCTGCCGCTACGGCTGCCCTTCAACTCCTTTATTTTCAAAGCAAATTCAAGATCTTCATTGCTGTGACAGGATACAAGTGCAGAATATTCAGTGCGTAGAATATAATCTACTGTTTCAGGATCAAGTTCACAGATCTGTTTTAAATGAATATGACAGTCAGTTATCATGACAGCAGAACTGAAAAAGGTTCATTCTGTTTTGCAATAAAAGTATTGAACGGAAGAAGCTTTTTTCTCTTGAACTCCTCTACAAGCCCTAAAAGAAGATCAGGACAGTTGTTTTCTTCGCTTAGATGGCTGAAAATTACACTCCTCGGGCATTTTCCTTCTATTCTGTCTATCGTTTCAAGAGTCTGGTCATTTGAAAGATGCCCCTTGGGACCTCTTATCCTTTCCTTCAACTGGGCGGGGTACTTTCTGTTCCTGTAAAGCATGGCGTGGTCATGATTGGCCTCAAGAATGATATGGTCGCACTTGTTTATGTAACTCATCATTCTATTTGTAACTTTGCCGGTATCGGTAGCAAAACAGAGCGTTTCGCCTTCGCGCATCGTTATTCTGAAACCGACAGGATCAACCGCATCATGCATTATTTCAAAAGCTGTGCATTCAAAAGATCCGACTGAAAAAATATGATCTTTGTCAACACCCACAGCCTTCAGGTTATATTTGCATCCTGAAGCAATGATTTCTATGGTTTTTTCAGTTGAAAACACCGGCACATCCAGCTTGTGTGCAGTATACGGAATACCGGCAATATGGTCCTGATGTTCATGTGTGACAAGGATTCCCTTTATTTTAAAAATATCTATTCCCAGATCATTCGCTCTTTTTGAAAATTCACGGTAGCTCAAACCCTGATCAATAAGCAGAAGTTCATCACCTGATTCAATAATATAAGAGTTGGCTTTCGAACCGCTCGAAAGGATATGGAGTCTGTTCAACTAAATCTCCAGAAATTTTTTCAAATCACCGGTAAAAGTTTTTCCTTCCCTTTCAATTAGAAAAGCATCGAAAGCCGCTTTCATTATCAGATCAAGCTTTGCAATTGTTTCAAGCCTTGAAGATATTACCTGCACTTCTTCCCTCTCGCCTGATAACGGAAGCTTGACTGCGCTTATCTTCAACGGATTCGCCTTTATCTGAAACTGGTAATCAAGCTCATTTGAGATTATTTTTATTTTAGCTGAATCGGGAAGTCTGCCAGCCTTTATTGATTCTTTTACAGACCTGAGCTCTGTAATGTCCTGAGATTTAACAGTCTCACTGTAACCGTCTCCTGTCACAGAAACGAGGGTGATTGCCTCTTCGATAGAAATGTGCACCTCTCCCAGTCCCTGATCTTCAAGAGAGAGAGTCCCCTCTTCACAGCTTTTCCAGTAAAGCCACAACAAAAATTCAGTACCGAGAAATCCGATATCGTTAATGTTTTTCATTTTACACTCCAGATCTTTGCAAAAACAGGTTCAACTTTCTCAACAGTTCCCATTTTTTTCAATGAATCAAAAATGTATACATTTTCAAGTGTTGTTTCAAAAGTCTTTTCAAAAATATCTGTGAATTTGGCAATTACCTGCCCGGACTGACTGAAAAAATAGACCAGTCTGCTTTCCATGTCCCACGCAACCTCGATCACTGTAGTTTTGGGAAATGAATTGCTTTTAAGTTTTTTTATCACTTGCTCTTTGATCTCTTTTTTCTGCTGAGCCGCAATGTATTCAAGATTGTTCTCTTTTTTGAACACAAACTCCGCCTCTTCAACATAAGGTCTAAGCTGAGAAGCACTGAAAGAGTATTTATCGGTTCTAAGCGCAAAAACAAAAAATCTGTCATGCATCAGAGAAGAAAAATTCTCATTGTCAAAACAAAGAATCGCATCAACCCATCCGCTCGATTCATCCCTGATATCGGTAGATTCAAGTTTTTTAAAAGAGAATCTCTCCAGACATTCTCTGGCCTCACCGACAGTTTTAGGCACTTTATTGGGTTTAAAAAGGGTCGTTGAAACTGTCCCCTTTAAAAGTCTCGTCATCTTTCAATCCTCCAAAATAGATAAGCCGGGCAATTATAGTTTGCAGGTCGGCAGAGTCAACTAGAAACAATTTAAATCTTTCTAAAAACTGTCCAGCCCTATGGTCGCTTTTTCAGAAACTGCAATAAAAACAGTTGCTTTGAGTCCGTTAGATTCAAAAAGTTTTTTCACTTCGCCATAGAGAAGATTTTTGAGTTCCTCTTTATCCTGGAATTTGTATTCTCCGATAAAAGTACATTTAGGAAGAGGTGAAAGATCTTCATTTTTTGTTTTGATCATTCCGTAAAGACCGAGCTCTTCAAGTTCACTGGTAATAAAATCGTGATTGTAATTGGTCATATCAGTTATTTCATAGCAAAGTATAGCAAAATAGTGCATTCGTTCCTCTTATTGTTGTGACAGTTTGTTAATAACCGCTTCCGCAAAAGCTTCCGCCGCCGCCGCTCCGTTGCCTGTAATGATATTTCCGTCCTGAACTACGGTTTTATCAATATATTCGGCACCGAACTTCTGAAGCACAGCACTCGTTTTCATTCCGTATTCCGCATCATCGCCAAGCCAGACTGTTGCTTTTCTGCCTTTAATAGCACCGGATTTTGCAAGAATCGTCGGAGCCCAGCATATCGCACCGAGAACTTTATGATCCGCGCTGTTTCTGGCAATTTCGACCGCTCTTTTATCCGCTCTGACAACCGGAGTTCCTGCTCCGCCTACAAAGATCACCGCATCAAAATCCGATTCTTTCACATCATTCAGTGAATGTTTGACATCAAATTTAGCGCCGAACATACCTGTTGCCGTTCCTTTTCTCAAGCTGGCTACAGTCACCGAAGCTCCTTCATCAGTAAACTTTTTGTATGGAACTTCAAATTCTTCATCCCTGAATTTCTCGGGAGCGATAATCATCAGAATCTTTCTGTCTTTAATTTTCATTTTCATCCTCGTTACAGTCATTCTTCCATAAATGCCGCCTCTGATATCTAATAACATTCAGAAACACCCTTGTCCTCGCAGCTGAAAGCTGATTTTTCTTATATTCTTCATGGCTTGCACGACCGACACGCGATTCATTATAGCTTTCTTCATCAAGTATCTGTATTTCAAAAGGAAAGAAAAACTGATATGTCTTCTTTTTATCAAAAGGATCAAAAATCGTGATAAGCTGTCTGCTTGTAAACTGTACTGAAGAATACTGTGTTGAGGAATAGAGATTGTTCTCGGCTATTATCTTTTGCGTCTCCTTTTCTTTCTCTTCCGGCGGAAGCTGAAGATATCTTTCAAGAAATTCAGCAACATCTTCTTCTGTCCACTTTGTCAGGTCGTGACCTTTGAGTTCTTCCACCGCTTCGAGGAAACGCGGCACATTTATCAGATTGTTCCTTGTGCGGCTTGGCTTAATATTTGCAAATGAAATTACATGGTTGCGAGAAAAATATCTAAGCACAAGTATTACATCGAGCTTTGAATAGGTTACAATTCTGACTCCGATTCTGTCAAAAATATCAGCAGCGACATTCTCTTTTTTATGAAGCAGTTTAAGTATCAGACTTTCTCTTGTTTTCTCGCTTTTTATATCGAACATCTTGAGCTTTATTTTATTTTCATCGGTACCGAGCATATACTCTCCGTTTTTTTCCCGCAGATGCTCCATAAACCTTGAAAATATCTGCCTTTTCACTCCAGGCATGAACAGTTTACTGAGGTCATTTTCTACATGTGTTATTGTATGAGCTACCCTCAGAATGGCGCATGACCATGCCTGAGCAAGACTTTCCTCTTTTTCAGAAGCTTTTATCAACAGGTCTGTTATATTATCGTTATATGTTATATCAGGCGGCATCACGAGTTTAGGCTCTTTACCTTCAGAGTCCTCAAGCAGATATGTCTCAATGAACAGCTTAGCCTCCGCCAGTATAGCAGACACTTTCTCTTTCATCACCGGATTGATGATGTCATACCCGTAATTCCTCATGTAGCTTATCGCAGTCTGCTCGTCGTGCACATTGAGCCTGTTTATGTCGATGAAGCTTCTCTGTGAAAACACGACATTGAACAGCTCATAAGGAAACTTGAGAAAGTTCTTTTCGAGAGCATTTTTGTTTTCCATGGCTGCCTACCATAAAAATTAAAAATGTATTCTACAGAAAATTTTGAATATGAACAATTTTTAAGAATTTTATCCGGAATTGATTGAATTTAGTTTCTGAAAATCAGTTGTTCGGAGTAGTTATGAGAATCATATCTGGTCCACCGGCATTTGAACCTGCCATTGTTCCAGTAGTATATCCACATCCCGCAACGCTGGTTGAATTGGCTGATATACCGAAAATTTCTTCGTCAAGTGCCGTTCCGAACTGTTTTGTCCAGTTTGCAACACCGGCAACAGAATCTAATTTTGACATAAAGGCATCAGCGCTGCCTGCATTTGTATAACCGTTGAAAGAGCCGTAGGTTCCTCCAGCGACCAGAATATTTCCTGAAGAATCGACATCTATCGTATATCCATAATCTGCATTGGCTGTACCGAAAAGAGTCGTCCACTGCTTTGTTCCGGAATTGCTGTATTTTGTGACAAAAACATCATAATTCCCAGCGTTTGTCTGTCCATCAAATGCCCCGTTTGAGTAACCGGTTATATAGATATTATCTGAGGAATCAAAATCTACTCCTTTTGCGATATCTGTGCCGGCAGTACCGAGTTGTTTTGCCCAAGTAACCGTGGTCATATCAGCAGCGATCTTTAAAACAAAGGCATCTGATCCACCTTGATTTGTTCCGTTCATGCTTCCAGCGGTGTATCCAGTGATTATTGAGTTTCCTGTAGAGTCTATTTTGATAGAATAAGAAACATCATTGGATGATGTTCCGAACACCTTTTTTGTTGAATATGTTCCATTTGAAAACCATTTTGCAACAAAAACATCATAGCCGTTTGAAGCCGTATTTTGATATCCTGTTATAAAAACATCATTTGCGTTATTTATTGCTACACCTGCACCATAATCAGCTAATGTGGAGCCAACCTGTGCGTTCCACTGAAGTGCTCCCGAACTGTTAAACTTCGTTAAAAATGCATCAATTCCTCCCAGGCTTGTAGCTCCGGAAAGAGTTCCACCTGTGCGTCCAGTAACATAAATATTGCCAGTGGAATCAACGGCAACACCTTTTGCGTAATCATCTGCAGTTGAGCCCCATTGTCTTGACCATGCCTTTGTTCCATCTGCATTCCATTTAACCAGTAAAGCATCAGCGCCACCCGAACTGATATGCCCGTCGAAATCCCCCAAAGTAGTTCCGGCAACATATGTATTTCCAAGAGAATCAGTATACACAGAGGAACCATCGTCAGTAGTAGCTGAACCTATCTGTCTTTTTTCTGCAACACAGGCAGTGCCGTCCCATGTATAATTTGCGGCACATTTATAACGGCAGGCTGTTGTTGTTTCTGTCTCGTTATAGTCTGTCGTTGAGTCATCACGCGGCGACCAGATCCAGTCATGAAGCAGATCCGAATAGATCAAGTTTTGTGTATAACTGGAGACAGTATTGTAAACGGTCGACGATCCGCCTGGTTTAGCAGCACAAGTATAAGTTCTTGTATTTATACATGCAGTTCCGTTCCACGCATATCCGGTTCCGCATTTATAACGGCAGGAAGTGGTGCTTGAGACTGTATTATAGTCTGTTAACGGATCATCTGCCGGAGTATAAGTGGTTCCGCTGACCCATGTCTGTGTATAAGAAGAAACTGTGTTATAAACTGTACTGAATTTGGTTCCGGGTTTGGCAGCACAGGAATATGTTCTTGTATTTGACACACAAGCTCCGTCATATCTGTGATAGTCCGGAGCACAAATGTAACGGCATTCCGTGTTGGATGCTGTTGTATTATATTCTGTTGTAGGATCATCCGCCGGCAGCCATGCTGATCCGCTCCAGGTCTGAGCATATACACCTACAGTGTTGTATACTGTTCCGGCTTCAGGCAGATCGGGACAAGTGTATATCCGCGTATCTGCAACGCATGTGCTGCTGCTGCTGTTCCATGTATAGTTTACGGCACAGGTGTATCTGCATTCTGTTGAACTGGAAGTTGCATTGTAAGCTGTTACACTGTCAGCAGGAGCCCATGCTGTCCCGTTCCATGTCTGCGTATAGCTTGAAACAGTGTTCCAGACTGTTGTAGAAGAACCCGGCTTGGCAGCACAGGTAAAAGTCCGGGTATTTGCAACACACACTGATCCGTTCCATGTATAATTTGTTGCACATTTATAACGGCATGCCGTTGTACTTCCTGTTGTGCTGTAGGCTGTTGTTGTATCAGCAGGAACCCACGCACTGCCGTTCCATGTCTGTGTATAGCTTGAAACAGTGTTCCATTCAGTTCCGGTTGCCGGTTTGGCAGCACAATTAAAAGTCTGTGTATCTGCAACACATGCCGAGCCGTTCCATGTATAATTGGTCAGACATTTGAATCTGCATTCTGTGGAACTTCCTGTTGCATTGAAAGTTGTTACACTGTCGGCGGGAGCCCATGCTGTTCCGTTCCATGTCTGCGTATAGCTTGAAACGGTATTCCATTCTGAATTTACCGGTTTTGCAGCACAGGTAAAAGTCTGCGTGTCCGGAGCACAAGATGAGCCGTTCCATGTGTAATTCGCAGCACATTTATAGCGGCATTCCGTTACAGTCGGAGTTGTGCCGTAATCAGTTGATGCATCATCAGCAGGAACCCATGCTGTTCCGTTCCATGTCTGGGCGTAACGGTCAACAAGATTCCACTCTGTTCCGACTGCCGGCTTTGCCGGACATGTATAAATTCTATCTGCAAAAACACATGCTGATCCATCCCATGAGTAATTCTCAGCACAGGTATATTGACATGAAGTAGCGCTCGGAGTCGGGTTATATTCTGTAATAGTGTCTTCTACAGGAATCCAGGCGCTGCCATTCCAGGTCTGTGTATAGCTGGAAACCGTATTATACGCCGTCGTACTTCCGCCAGTTTTAGCAGTACAGTCAAATGTCCGGGTATTTGCAACACATACTGAGCCGTTCCATGTATAGTTTACCGCACAGGAATAACGGCATGAAAATGCGCTTCCTGCCGCATTATAAGTTGTTACACTGTCAGCAGGAGACCATGCTGTTCCGTTCCATGTCTGCGTATAGCTGGAAACGGTGTTCCACTCTGTACCGGTTGAAGGTTTAGCCGCACAGGTAAATGTCTGGGTGTTTGCAATACAGGCCGAACCGTTCCAGGTATAATTATCTTTACACTTAAAACGGCACTCTGTTGTGCTTGGCGTTACATTATAGTCCAGAACTGTATCAGCAGCCGGAACCCAGTCGACACCGTTCCAAGTCTGAGTATAGCTTCCGACAGTGTTGTACATTGAATTTCCAACCGAGAGGGCGGTACAGCTATAGGTCTGAGTATTTGCAACACATACTGAACCGTTCCATGTGTAGTTCGGCGCACAGACATAATGACATGCAGTTGTACTCGAAGCAGTATTATATTCTGTTGCACTGTCAGCAGGAGACCATGCTGTTCCGTTCCATGTCTGAATGTAACTTGGAACTGCATTCCACAGTGTTCCTACAACGGGTTTGTCTGCACATATAAAATTTCTTATATCTGCAACACATGCAGAGCCGTTCCACGAATAATTTTCAGAACATTTAAAACGGCATTCAGTCGTACTAGCTGCTGTGTTATAATCAGTTGATGGATCGTCTGCCGGAAGCCAAGCTGTTCCATTCCAGGTCTGTGTAAAACTTGAAACAGTGTTCCACTCTGAATTTGCAGGTTTGTCAGCACACGGATAAGGCTTTGTATTTGCAACACAATTTGAGCCATCCCAAGTGTAATTTACAGCACACTTATACTGACATGAACTGTCGGTCGGTGTCGGATTGTAGTTAGTGTCAGAATCGTCGGCAGGATCCCACATGAACCCGGTCCATGTCTGAAGATATTCCATTACCGTATTGTATTCTGTTCCGGCGGCAGGCTTTTCAGGACATGTCCAGAGTTTTGTCGATGCAACACAATCCGCTCCGTCCCAAGTGTAATTCAGATCGCAATCGAAACGGCATTCTGTAGAACTTGAAATTATATTATATGTCGTGACAGAATCAGCAGGAATCCACGAAGTTCCATTCCATGTCTGATTATAAGACGAAGTGTTGTTCCAGACTGAATTTGCCGGTTTGTCGGCACAATTGAAAGTTTTTGTATCGGCAACACACACTGACCCGTTCCATGTATAGTTTTCTGCACAGGTATAGCGGCATTCCGTGTCGCTTGCTGAAGTATTATATGAAGTTATGCTGTCAGCGGGACTCCACGCAGAACCGGTCCATACCTGAGTGAAGCTTGAAACTGAATTCCAGATTGTTCCTATTGCCGGCTTGTCAGCGCAGGTAAATGTCTGAGTATTTCCTTCGCATGTTCCACTGCCGATGTTCCATGTAAAAAATTCTGAACATTTAAAATGACATTCAGTCGTACTCGATGTCTCATTGTACAATGTCTCAGAATCAGCAGGAACCCATGCCGTTCCGTTCCAGATCTGATTATAGCTTGAAACACTGTTCCACTCTGAATTTGCAGGTTTATCGGCACACATAAAAACCTTTGCATCCGATTCACACATTGAACCGTTCCAGAAATAACTGTCATTACAGATAAAGCGGCATTCTGTTGTACTGGGAGTTGTACTGAATGTTGCGGCTGAATCAGCAGGAAGCCAAGCCGTGCCGGTCCATATCTGTTCATAACTATCAACTGTATTCCATTGTGCATTTGCAGGAAGATTTTCACAAGTAAAAGTTCTGAGCAGCGTTTCATCAGTATCCGCATCAGCATCTTCATCCATTATATCTTCATCATATACGGCATCCTCATCAATCAGGTCTGAATCTGTATCGATGTCAGCATCACTGTCTGCATCATATTGTGTATCTTCGTCAATTATATTATCACTGTCAATTGCTGAATCTTCATCGGCAACAGGATCGTCGTCGACAGCAGCGGTGTCAAAATCATTGTCAACAATGTCGTCAGTCTGAACATCAAGATCAGTCAGATCGTCTTCATCGGTCAAAATTGAATCATTCTGTTCGTTGTCGGATAAAATCACCTTTTTCGGATTTTCACATCCCCAGAAAAAAATAAATGCAAAAACAGCCATACAAAAAATGACTCTTTTCATAATAAACCCTCCGGAACATAATTTTAATAACAATGTCTTATTGCGATTGTTTATATTAGGTTTATTTCAATAATAGTCAATTTTTTGCCTTTCGGCTCAAACCAGATTCCGCTTCGATTGAGGTTTTTCAACAATAAAATTGAACAGACTCCCTGTCGGGCAGAAAAAACGACACCACGGTTTAGAAATAAAAGTCGAAGCAAGTATCATAATCGAAGCAATCAGTATCGAAATAATTCCGGCTTCTTCAAACTGAAAAGCACTGAAAGGTTCAAATACTGTATAATCATCAACTGTTTTAAAAAGAAGAAAAATGAAAACTGCTAAAAAGAACAGCTTTTTAAAAACATTCAGTATTTTTAAAGCGTCAGCCTTGATCGATATTTTTTTTGCAGGGATCTTTCCGGTAAGCTCCTGAAGTGCTCCGAAGGGGCAGACCTGAGTACAGTAGAAATTTTTCCCTGTAAACAGCGGCAGTAATAGCGCTAAAACAAAAAGTACCAGAGACAGAAAAGAGGCGTTTTCAGAAATAAATGAGTTTTTAAATGTTTCAATGGAAAGAGCATATCCTCCGAGGAAACCCATGAATATTACCAGCAGAATCAGATGATATAATCTGAACTTAAAAGTCCTTTTAGGAATGAAGAAAGATATTAATGAATAAATGAGCACTACAATAGAAATGTAAAATATGTAGGAAAACCGGTCAGTCTGCTCAATCTCTATTTTTTCTCCCAGATATTCCGAAATGTTTTTCTGTACCATGATCTTTATTGAAGAAGTAGACATTGTCGCACCTGTAACAGTATCCACTTTTTTACTAATTGCAGATGACAGATCGAGTCCGTTCCACTGATTAAAAAAACCTTTTGATCTTATCATTTCAGTAAATCCAGGAGTTTCGTTGCTTCGACCCATTTCAACTCCGGCAACTTTATTGTCATTATTTATTCCGATAACGATCTTAAACTGACCGCCGTACCCTGCCGGAACTTTTTCATCAGGATCGACATACAGGATTTTTCCCAATATATTCCCTGACTTATCCGACACCTCATAATAACACTTATCTTTGATCTTTTTAAAATTTTCCATACCCGGAAACACTTTCAGACCATACTCCTTCTGAAATCCGCATTTGTCATCTGTTTCGACTTTGTCCTTGATGTGATATATAAAGTGAATGGCTGCAAACATCATGCACACAATTAAAAATCTTATCGTTCTTCTCTTAATTTCTTTCATTTTCCACCCAGCAGTTTAATCAGTGCGGTTAAAATTACATTTTTCAACTCATCGGGTCTGAAAGGTTTTCCCAAAAAGCCAAATGCACCGTTTTCCATAGCGATATCAGCAGTTTCAACAGACGGAAACGCTGTTATCATTATAGTCAGCGGCTTGTGAATATCAGCCGTTTTTATAAATTCGAGAACTTCTGTTCCGCATATTCCGGGAAGTTTATTATCCAGAAGACATATATCAAAATCTTTTTCTGAAAGAGCGGCAATCCCATCCTCCCCTGTTTCAAAAACGGAGACATCAAACGAAACTGTTTCAAGATACCCCGGAACAGTCATATTTACTTTGGAAAGCACCCTTCTGATTCCTTCTCTTATGCCGAATTCATCATCAACGACAATAACTTTCACCGTTTTCATTTTGAAACTTCCTGATATTGGGGTTTTTTTCTGGGCAGAGTAATCGTAAATGTTGTTCCTGTCTCACCTTTTGAAAGATTTGAATTGGAAACAACCGATATCTGTCCTTTATGCATCTTTACAATTCCGTAACTCACAGGGAGTCCGAGTCCGGTTCCCTTGCCGGCAGGTTTTGTTGTAAAAAACGGAACAAAAAGCTTGTCCATATTCTCCTGCGGGACACCAGGTCCGTTATCAATGACTTTAATTATCAGATCTTTTGTACTTCCAGCTATGTTTATTACAACCTTACCTTTGCTTTCTTCAAATGCTTCAACTGCGTTTTTAACAAGATTTATAAGCACCTGCTTTATCTGCTCTACATCAAGATCGGCATCTGAAAGCTTGCTTGAATTTATTACAATTATTTCAATATCTTCTGGTTTTATCACCGATTTTACGACCGAGTTTACAAGGTCTTCTACATTTGCATTTGTGTAGTTGACATCATTTTTTCTGGCAAAATTCAGCAATCCGCCGACTATGTTCTTACACCTTTCCGCCTGTTCAGATATCATAACAACATCTTGATATGTTTGTGAATTTTTGTCTATTTCATCAACCAGCAGGTTTGAATAAAGCAGAACAACACCGAGAGGATTGTTGACTTCATGGGCAATTCCTGCGGCAAGCTGTCCCATACTTGCAAGTTTTTCGCTGTGTTTCAACGCAGCTTTTGTAGATTCAAGCTCTCCTATCGATTTGTGAAGTTTTTCTATTGTGTTAGGAAGACACATGTCAGACTCAGCAAGACCTTTAACTATTGCAATAGCATGAAGAAGGCATGTTTCATAACCGCATGCACCGCAGTCAAGCATGTCCTCATCGTTTTCCTTACCCATTTTTTTCAGAACTTCAGTTATTTTGACATCTGACGGAACTGCAATCCTCTGATCGTCCTCCAAATAAGTTCTTGAAAGATCAAGGTTTTTGTATTTTTCCATGTATTTTTCCCAAAGACCTATATCGAGAACGGGAAGTTTTGATTTCACATAATCGGCAACATTTGTTCTTCTTACAAATCTTTTTGCATCTTCAGACATCCCGGGACCCATGATGCAACCCTGGCAGCAGAGAAGTTCAAGATGGTGATTCTTTAAAACACCTGTTTCAAATTCCTTCAATACTTCAGTCAATTCCTGTCTGCCTTCCGCAACTATTATATTAGTGCTTGAGATATCAACATTCATCCTGATTGTCTGAAGCATACCCCTTGTGACAGGAAAAATTGCGCCCCTGCCGCCGACCGGAGGATCAAATTCAGTAAGACCTACAGATTCGGGCGTTATACCATGATTTCTAAATGCTTCCCTAAGTTCGACAAATGTAAGAGCTTTCTGAACATCTCCTTCAACTTGAGGATCGTCTATCTCATCTTTTTTGGCTATACACGGTCCTATAAAAACTATCTTCAGATCATCACCGTATTCCGCTCTCATAACCCTTGCCATTGCGATCATTGGACTGACAATTTTGCCGATGTTGGGAACAAGAGCCGGGTGGTAGTGTTCAATAAAATTAACCGCAGCCGGACAATTAGCCGCAATCGTAAAAATCTCAGGATTAATCTCTCCAAGAACTTTTTCATATCTGTCAGCAACCAGATCTGCTCCGAATGCCACTTCAGCAACATATGTAAATCCGAGAGCCCTTACCATGGAAACCATAATTCTGTAATCGGAAATATCGTTAAATTCAGCCGGAAAACTCGGTGCAATAATTGCCGCAATCCTTGAACCGGAAGAAAGAAGGTGTTCAACTTCCTCTATCGCTCCTCTGAATCTTTTGGCATTCTGCGAACACACCGTAACACAGTTTCCACAGCATATGCACCTTTCCGGCATTATTTCAGCCTGCCCTGATGTAACTCGTATTGCTTTCGCGGGACATTCTCTGACACAGGTGTAACACATTTTACACCTTTCTTTCAAAGTAAAAAGTAGAGGCCTTGAATCAGCAGAATTATTCATCATATCAGTATCTTGTCCTGGGTTCGTCAAGAAGTGCCTTAATTGTCTGAGACATTCTGTTCAGATCAGACACAACCAGTTCCATCAACTGCAACTGATCATCGGTCATCTTCCCGAGATACCCGTCTTTTAAAGTATATGCGTTTAGAATTACACTGGATAACGGTCTTTTCAATTCGTGAGAAAGAAAAGAGAGCCTTTTTTTCAACTCTTCAAAAACTTCTTTATCTATTTTCCCTTCAAGCAGAGAAAGTATATCAGTGTTGAGATCGCTCATTCATAAGTCACCGAACTTATTTCTTAAATACAAAATAAAATCCGACAAAGATTAAAAAAGAACCAAAAACCTTCTGCAACATTTCATGCGGTATTGAAACTGCAAGCTTTGCACCGAAGAACCCGCCGATAAAAAACCCCAGACAGATAAAAGCCGCTGCATTCATATCAACGGAACCATTTTTGTAGTATGTATATGCGGCAAGCAGTCCAATCGGGGGAACCATCAATGCAAGTGTTGTGCCTTGAGCCTGCTGCTGAGTAAATTCAAAAAAAACAACCAGTGCAGGAATTATTATTATTCCGCCACCAATCCCGACAAGTCCGCTGAAAGCTCCTGACATAACCCCGAGAATAATATAATATGCAATTCTTTCCAAGATTCTGTCAACCTCTTATCATTTTAAAAACTTCTTCGATATCAGGCACTTCAGGAATTTCATATCTGCGGATCCATTTTATTTTTCCATTTTCATCAATCAATATATTGGCTCTTCCGCTCACACCGGCTTTTTCAATAAACTGCTCATACAATCTTGCAACTTCACCGTGAGGCCAGAAATCGGCGAGCAGTTTTGTTTCTTTGACTCCGATACTCTCCGCCCATGCCTTTTTTGTATATTGTGAATCGACACTGATGCCGAGTGCGACAGTATTAAGCTCATCAAACACCTTCTTTTTGAGTTCAAGCGTTTCCATCTGGATCTTGCAGACTCCCGTAAAAGCAAGCGGATGAAAACTTAAAAGAACATTTTTGCATTTCAGTTCAGAAAGTTTTGTATTAACTCCGAACTGATCAGGAATACAGAAATCAGGAGCGGCAGCGCCGGGCTTCAAATTCATTTCATTCATTATTTTTCTCCTTACTTTTTAGTTAACTTTCTTAAATTCAGCTCTTCTGTTCTCAAACCATGCAGATTCATTAGATGCCGGATTTACGGGTTTTTCTTCACCATAGCTTACGATCTTGATCCTTTTTGAATCAATTCCCATCTGGATAAGCTTGTCTTTGACTTCTCCTGCCCTTTTTTCACCAAGAGACATGTTATAATCAATGCTGCCTCTTTCATCGGCATGACCTTCAACTCTGACAACTTTTTCAGAAAAATTACCCATCCATCTGGAAACAAGTTCAACTTTGGGCATATCTTCACTTCTGATGGAGTACTCATTATAATCAAAGTGCACGGATTGAAATTCAACATTCGGGTCTTTTGCGGGATCTTCAATCTCTTCCACCGCATCCTCTTTCTCTTTTTTCACTTCTTTCTTTTTAGGAAGGCATTCATCTGGATGAGACTGGTAATACTTCACAATTTCATCACTTTTTTGCTTCACAGCGGCAAAAAGCTCTTTAGCTTTTGCATAATTTTTTTTGTTTACCTGTTCCCTTGCCTTGTTAAGAAGTTCTTCTGCAGCAAGATAATTCTCCTTGTCACAATCTTTTCCGATTGATGCATCCTTAAAAGATTTTTCAGCAAGCTCTCTTTCGGCTTTCGGCGGTTTTGCACAACCTGAAAAAGCACTCAAAATAAAACCAGCAACAACGATAAGCACCAGAATTCTTTTCATCTTCCACCCCTCTATAAAAAATTATTTAACTATTTCCGATGACCATGACGGTGATACAGTTTCTCCCTCACCTGAATATATCAAAACCTGTTTATCCCCTTTAACATTAGAAATATAAAGCGCATTTCTCCCTTTTCTGTCTGATGAAAAAACAATCATCTTGCTATCAGGAGAAAATGACGGGGACTCGTTCTTACCCTGCTTCTGAGTAAGCCTTGAGATCGTTCTTGAGGAAAGTTCAAAAAGAAAAATATCAAAAACAAAAAATTCATCGCGACCTGTAAATGCAATATATTTTCCATCAGGACTGTAATCCGGATCCTGATTGTATTTTCCCTGTTCCGTGATTCTTTCAACCTTACTGGGGTTTTCTGTCCACAGTCTGTAAATATGAGGATTTCCCGATCTGTTTGAAACAAATGCTATCTCTTTTCCGTCAGGACTGAAACTCGGAGCGGTGTCTATCGCCATATTCTTTGTCATCCTGTTCAATTCGCCAGTCTGTAAATTCATGATATATATTTCAGCATTTCCATCCTTGGAAAGACGGAGAGCTATTGATTTATTATCAGGACTGGAGGAAGCTGATGTATTAAGACCTTCGTAACTGGATATAAGCTTTTGCTGTTTGGTTTTCACATCTATCGAATAAAGATTCGGATTGTTCTGTTCATAGCTCGTGAAATAAATCTTTTTTCCGTCTGCAGACCATTCAGGAAGCAGAATTATCTTCTTTTCGGCATGAATCACCTTTTTATCCGAACCGTCAAAATCCATTGTGATCAGGCTGTACATATCGCCAGATTTTTCAACAAAGGCGATCTTGCTGAACATAAAGGTAAAATCTTCACCGGTCAGAAGCATTATCAGCTCGTTTACAAATCTATATGCAGCTTTTTTAATGGTTTTTGAAGATGATTTATATTTTTTTGTAAGAACCTGCTTTCCATCAGCCACAGTAAAGAAAAACAGCTCCAGCTCTACATTGTCAGTCCCTTTTATAGTGCCCTTTATCAAACCGTTCGCACTTACATTGATCCAGTTTTTGAAATCTATAGAGCCTGCGGGAACATCAGCTTTTTCAAGAAACGATTTTGGATCCAGCATCTTGAAATATCCGGTCATATCAAGTGTCATTCTGATCGCTTCGGTTATTTCACCTGCAAGTGCGGCATCAGCTGAATCCTTGCTGACAATATTTGTAACAGCCATATTATATTGAGATATCGACCCATCTGTCACCTCAACTTTTATCTGAGCACAAACCGGGAATGCTGATAATATTACAAACAGCAACAATACTAACCTGGAGTAAACGGACATTCAAACCCCTCCTTTAAAACTAATTTCTTCAAATCTCTATCTTCCGGCAAGGGAAGTGTTCCTGTTTTTTTTATAGCTTCAATTACAGAACTGTCAAACAGATTGTTGCCGGAAGAAGTTCTTATCTCAACACTATAAACTTCTCCGGAATATGTGATTCTGAAAAAAGCCTCTGCCTGAAGGCCTTTGAGCTGATCATTTTGAATTATTCCGGGAATACTCCAGTTATTCCTGATCAGTGCACTGATCTTTCTGGTATACATATCAGCCTTCAACGCAAGTGCAGGATCGGTAACATCACCGTCTTCAACACCATCCGCCGCACCTTCATCAGTTTCTTCAGCCCTTGCATCTTCCTTTATGTCCTTTATAGATCCGGAAAGAAGCTCGGCAAGTGAAGGTGCTTTTTTATCGTCTTTTTTGTCATCTTTTTTATCTTTTTTCTTTTCATCAGCAGTCAGAGCATTACCCTTTTCATCAATCGGTGCTTTAGCTTTTTCCTTTTTTGTTATCCTCGGAAGAAGTTTCTTGTCGCGTTCAACACCGAGCTTCACAAGGCGGGCCTGAACAGAACTGAATTCTATCCTTCGTCCTCTGTCAAGAATCAATCCCGATGCAAAAACCAGAATAAACAGAACATGTAAAACAAAAGAACCGGCAAAAAATCTTTTTACAGTCTTTTTTTCACTTTCACTGTGTCTGTTCCCAAAAATAAAAGTTGCTGTTCTCTGTTGTGCTGACATATTTGTCACTTCTCTCCTTCGAGCGGCTCAGTAACAAGAGATATGCTGTTCACTCCGGCTTTTTTCATTATTGCCATGACCCGCACAACATATCCGTAAGAAAGATCTTTGCTCGCATGAAGAAAGACCTCTTTTTCATTTTTTATCCGTTCATTTGTCTTGAGCTTTTCTTCAAGCTCATTTATCGGCACTTCAGTTTTATCTATGAATATCTGATTGCTGATCTCTTTCTTTCCTTTAAACACCCTGATTATGAACTTGTCTTTCGGGCTTTCTATCGGCACAGTCTCAGTTTGAGGAAGATCCATATCTACACCCTGCTCTATCATCGGAGCCGCAACCATAAAAATGATAAGCAGAACAAATACGACATCTACCATCGGAGTAATGTTAAGGTCGGATTTTACCGCCCGTCTTCCTGAATTCCCGCTCATCATTCCCATCAGACATTGCTCCTTTTGATCTGATTTATGAAATCTGCCGTTATGTTGGTAGATTCATTCTCGAATTTGGCAAGAAGAGAAAGATAATAGTTATAAAAAATCGTTGCAGGAATAGCTGCAATAAGACCAAAAGCAGTGGTGACAAGCGCTTCGGAAATATGCGGAGCTATAGAACCGAGAGTTGCGCTTCCCGTCCTGCCTATCTCCTCAAAAGCGTTCATTATTCCGTAAACAGTTCCCAGAAGTCCTATAAAAGGAGATGCGCTGGCGGTTGTTGCAAGGAACTGAAGCCTGTTCTCAAGAAGCTGAACCCTTGCCTGTGACTCTCTTTTCATCGTTCTTTCAACATTCTGTGCAAGTTCATCAACCTTCGAGCCGATAACTGCTATACCCTTGCCTTCCCAGCTTTCTCTGGTCTCTTTTAATTCGCTGTATCCTGCTGCAAACATCATAGCGACAGGAGATTCTTTCATTTTTGAGCTTTTCTGGAAAATTTCATCATGACTTATATTTTTCCAGAAAACCGCAACAAATTTCTCTGTCTCGATCATAGCTTTTCTATACTGAACGAATTTATATGCAATAATCGCCCAGGAGATAACACTGAAAACTATCAGCAGTGTCATAATGAAAACAACCATCATGGACGAATTCTTAAAAGATTCAACTAGATCAACCCCGCCATTCACCGAAATAGCAATTTCATTCAGGTTCAGAAGCGACACCATATAATTCCTCCCAGAATTAAAGAGTACAACATAATAAACGATTTACATTAACATAAAATTCCAAAAAATGAAAGCCCGCTGCCAAAATATTGTAATATATAAAACTCCGATAGTTTTACTATCTGCTTAGGCAGAAATTTTCTGCAAAACTTGAAATTGCTGAACTCTCGGAATTTTTTGACTGACTTTTTATCTCAACCTTGCTGCCGGAAATCGTAACAGTCATTAATTCCTCAGGTTTCTTTGAACATACTATAAAAACAGCGTCTTTATTCAAGCCGATAACATACGAGCCCGGCCCTTCAGCTTTTCTGTCGATAATAAGATAGCCCTGAGACATTTCTTTCAATTCCCGCTGTCCATTCTCCATAGCTTCTTTAAAATTTCCACCTTTTGTAAGCAGTATCCTGATCTGTCTGGAAATGTTCTTATCTTTTTTAAAATCATCAGGTACAAACAGCACACCTTTGATATAATTGCCGGTAATTTCAGCTATTTTCAACACATTCAAAACTGTTTCGGGACTGTTTTTATCAAGTTTTTCCCTGATATCCCAGGCTTTTACGAACTCCTCTTTCTGGAGCCTGACCGAGAAAACAGCTTCCCAAAGATCTGTAGATTCCGGATCTGTCTTTAAGGCTGCTTCATAATATCCAAGAGCTCCATTCATATCGTTTTCGAGATATTTCAGATTCCCGAGAAAAAAGAGAGCTCCTGTGTGCTTAGGGTTTGAAGACACAACTTCGTTCATTATTTTTCTTGCAGCTTCCACATCGCTTTTATCATAAGCGATCATCGCAAGATTGTAATTTGATTCATCTTTCAGCACATTCTTTACAACACATTCTTCAAATATCTGCTTAGCCTCATCGGTTTTTCCAAACTGATTTAAAACCAGCGCTTTATAGAAAAGTGCTTCTGAATATTTACTTTTACTGAATGAATTCAAGGCATTATCAAACTCATTTTTTTCGAGAAAGTTTTTACCTTCGTTAAAAAAAGAATCTGTGCTTTCAACATTCTGCTCAAGGATCTTTAAATTTTCAGCATCCCTTTTTGATGATTTTGACTGTGTTGAAGAACATGCAGTCAAAAAAGCAGCAAAACTAAGCAAAACAATTGAAATAATTAGTTTTTTCAAGACTCTCTCCAATGAGAAAATTTATTTTCCTTTGATCATTTTTACAAGTTCTTCGTATGTGTGCTTTCCGTTTGATGTGAATATGATCTTTCCGGATTCATCGGCAATTGCCAGATAAGGTAGAAGAATGCCTGAATTTCCAAGTGATTCCGGAGCCTGAAGAACTTCAAATTCAACCCCTTTTTCTTCCATGACCTTTCTCGCTTTTCCAGGTGACGGATCAACACTTATAGAAATTATTTTCACGATCTTTTCTTTATCTTCGAGTTCTTTTTTCAATTTATTGATAACAGGCAGCATTTCAACACATGGTTCACACCAGCTTGACCAGAAATCAAGAAGCATCTTTTTTCCTTTATAATTTCCAAGTATTATCCGCTCTCCGGTTTTTATGGAAGACATGCCGATCTGACTTACTGAAGCACCTTTGTCAAAGTTGTCACTTGTCAGCTCGGGCTGAGTTTCTTTTGCCGGCTCCGTTTCTTTTTCAGGAACTGTTTCTTTGACAACAACGGGCTCTTTAACTTCCTGTTCTGCTGCTTTTTTTCCATTACAACCGAAGAAAACGGCTAGAGAAAACACGATGAAAACAAAAATGATCCTGTTCATTGATAAAACTCTCAGAAATAATTTTTTACTATCTCGACTCTTTCAGGTTTATCTGTTTTTACAATTTTACCGACATAGTATCTATCTGAATTCTTTAACAAATCTTCAACTTGATGCTCTGGAACAATAAGCATGAACCCGGTTCCGCAATTAAAAGTTGTGAACATTTCACGCTCCGAAAGGTCCGCACATTTTTTCATCCATTTGAAAACAGGAAGAACCTTGAAATCACCGTCGATCCTTGCGCCTAGCCCTTCAGGGATAACTCTCGGAATATTCTCATAAAATCCACCACCTGTAATGTGAACCATGCCTTTAATTTCGAACTTTTTAATCAGTTTGAGAACTTCTTTCACATAAATTCTGGTCGGTTTGAGAAATTCCTGTGCAACTGTAAGTCCAAGTTCTTCTATTTTATCGTGTGCCGAAAGTCCCATTTTGTTAAAAACTATCTTTCTGACAAGCGAATAACCGTTCGAGTGAACACCGGTTGATGGAATTCCAATGATGCAGTCACCTTCTTTTATTTTTGTTCCGTCAATGATCTTTGTGCGGTCAACAACTCCGACGCTGAAACCTGCAAGATCATATTCGCCAGCTTCATAAAAATCAGGCATTTCCGCAGTTTCACCCCCGACAAGAGCACATCCTGCCTGATAACATCCTTCTGCTATTCCTGAAACCACCTCAGCACCTACATTTGCATCAAGTTTTCCGGTTGCAAAATAGTCGAGAAAGAACAACGGCTCAGCTCCGCCGACAATGACATCGTTGACACACATTGCAACAAGGTCTATTCCTATAGTATTGTGAATATTTGCATTGAATGCGAATTTGAGTTTTGTGCCGACACCATCAGTACCGCTGACCAGAACAGGATTTTTTATCCCTTCCGGAATGGCGACAAGCGATGAAAAACCGCCGATCCCCGCAAGCACTTCAGGACGCATCGTCCGCTTCACAAGAGGCTTGATCTTATCGACCATCCTCGCACCTTCTTCTATGTCAACCCCAGCATTTTTGTAATTCAGCTCAGACATTTTTCCCTCCGGAATTTTTAAGGTCAAAAAACATTGTCCTAATATATTTAATCACAAGACCAAAGTCAATTTGTCGTTTATCAATATTTGGAGCCCCATATTGCTTGACTTCAAAACAGCAGTCATTAGAATAGCACCAACTTATAGTTTATTAAATTTGGAGGCAAGTTATGGAAAATAATAACAAAATCGAGACTGCTCTCACTTTTGACGATGTGCTTTTGGTGCCTCATCACTCGGAAGTTCTTCCTCATCAGGTCGATATTTCATCCCGTCTGACCAAAAAAATACTTTTAAATACCCCGCTTATCAGCGCCGCAATGGATACTGTCACAGAAGTTGATACTGCTATCGCTATGGCAAGACAGGGCGGAATGGGCGTGATTCACAAAAACATGACTGTAGAAGAACAGGCTAAGATGGTAAAAATGGTTAAACGCTCTGAAGCCGGCGTTATCACAAATCCGATAACCATTTCTCCGAGTGAACAGATAAGTGATGCTCTTGAACTTATGCAGAGCAACCGGATTTCGGGAATTCCTGTTATCGAAGGTGAAAAACTTGTCGGGATAATTACTAACCGAGACCTCCGTTTTGAAACTGATTTATCCAGAAAAGTCGGTGAGTTAATGACAAGAAAGCTCATTACTGTGAAAGAGAATTTCCCGATGAGCGAAGCAAAAAAACTTATGCATGAACACAGGATAGAAAAACTTCTTGTGGTTGATTCAAACGGCGGACTTGCAGGTCTCATAACCACCAGAGATATTGAAAATCAGGAGAAATTTCCCAATTCAGCAAAAGATATGCTCGGGAGACTGGTTGTCGGAGCAGCGATAAGCCCGTCTGCGGCAGGAATGGAACGGGCGACAGCATTGGTGAAAGCCGGGGTTGATGCGCTTGTTCTTGATTCTGCTCACGGACATTCAAAAAATGTCATTCAGGCTCTTATGCAACTGAAGCTGCTTTTTCCTGATGTCGACATGATTGTGGGAAATATCGTAACTGCGGAAGCGGCTGAAGCTCTTTTTGAAGCAGGGGCTGATGTTGTCAAAGTCGGAATAGGACCAGGATCTATCTGCACAACAAGAATCATTGCAGGTATCGGATATCCTCAGCTTTCAGCAATTTTAAATGTTGCACCTGTGGCAAGAAAATGGGGAAAATCGCTTATTGCTGACGGCGGTATCAAATATTCCGGTGATATTGTCAAGGCTTTGGCGGCAGGAGCTGATGCCGTAATGATCGGCGGAATGTTTGCCGGAACAAACGAAGCCCCTGGCGAAACAGTTCTTTATCAGGGTCGGTCATACAAAATGTATAGAGGAATGGGATCTCTGAGCGCAATGAAAAAAGGGAGTAAAGACAGATATTTTCAGGACAATGTAACTGATGATCAGAAATTTGTTCCGGAGGGAATAGAAGGCCGAGTTGCCAGCAAAGGTCCTCTTGCTGACACAATATATCAGCTTTCCGGCGGTCTCAGAGCTGGATTCGGGTACATTGGCGCTCCGAATCTTGAAACACTCCGCAAAAATGCAAGGTTCGTCCAGATCACGAATGCCGGATACCGCGAAAGCCATGTCCATGATGTTACAATAACAAAAGAAGCTCCGAACTACAGATCGGAAAGAGAATAATCCTGATCACTCTGCCTGTTTTCTTCCCAGATATCTGAATATCAGAAACACAACAGCGAACTGAATAACTATCAAAAGAAGAGGATTTATAAAAAATCCGGCCGGAAGATAACCCAGAAAAAGTGCAACAGCACCGATAGTGACAGCATACGGCATTTGAGTTCTGACATGTTCGATATGGCTGACATTACAGGACATACTGGACATTATTGTTGTATCTGAAATGGGTGAGCAGTGATCTCCGAATATCGATCCGGTAAGAATTGCTCCAGTTACAATAAAAACAAATGAATCAATTGGAACTGCACCGTTCTGTGCAAGAGTAAGCGCCAGAGGCAGAGCTGTGGGAAAAAGAAGCGCCATTGTGCCCCACGATGTTCCAGTTGCAAAACTTGCAATGCTTGCAGTCACAAAAACAATTGCCGGAAAACTCCACAAAGGAATAGTACCGGAAAGAAAAAATGACAGATTTTCTGCTGTTTTCAATTCAGTTATTACAGCACTTAACCCCCATGCAAGAACAAGGATTACCATAGCGGTTATCATGGATTTGACACCTTCGGTCCATGCATTTACAGCATCAGTCACCGTTCCATTTTTTGAAACTATCATTGTTACTGCGGCAGTTAAAGAAGAAATGAGCGAACCCCACATCAGAACTTTAAATGAATTGGCATTTGAAATAATGTCCTGAATAGAGGGGTTGTCTCCATCAGACGCCATGTAGCCGCTAATTATAATTCCGGAAAAGGTTGCCACGATAAGAACAATTATCGGAATTGCAGCACTGTACCATTTGCATCTTGAAGCATCAGGGATTACGAAAGAATTAAAATCTCTGCTTACTGAATGCTTATAGTCCGCCGTATCATTTTTAACTCTTTTTTCAGCATCATACATCGGTCCGAAATCTCTTTTCATTGTGATATAGAGCGGTAGAAAAAGAATCAGAATAATCGCATAGAACCTGTATGGAAGTGAATAAATAAAGACTGAATAAGGATCGACATCAAGTACGGAATTTTTCAAGGCATCGCCTATCAGTCCCACTTCATACCCGATCCATGTACTCAAAATGGCAAGAGACGCTACCGGAGCGGATGTCGCATCAACAACAAAGCTCAATTTCTCCCTGCTGACCTTGTATCTGTCAGTCAAAGGACGCATTGTATTGCCGACAATAAGTGTATTGGCATAATCGTCAAAAAATATCAGCACTCCGGAAGCCCATGACAGAATGAGCGATTTCGATCCGGTATTTGTCCTTTTTGACAAAGCGTTGACTATTCCGTGCATTCCGCCTGAAGCGGTTATTATGCCGACCATGCCGCCGATCATCAGAGAAAAAAGCACTATCATGATGTGGCTTTCTTCATTAAGACCTTGGACAACATAAGTATCTGCAGTTTTCAGAAATCCTGAAAAAAAAGAAAAAACAAAAGAATTCCCTTTGTTAAACAGAATAATCAGCGCTCCCGACCAGACACCGCAAAAAAGCGAGATCAGAACCTGTTTTGTAATAAAAGCAAGTCCTATTGCAATAAGCGGCGGCAAAATCGAAAGACCTCTTGAACCTGAAAAAACTATTACTATACAGCATACAATAAAAACCGCTGAATAAAGCGAAACCTTTAAAAATCTGTTCATTTCAAATTCGCACTTTTCATTTTTCTGGATGCGAGATGCCGTCTGTATTCAGAGTCTATACTTTCTGGATCTCCAAGATTATAAACAAGAACATTTCTCAAAAAAAGATAAGAATCAAGCGGAATTTCTGAGAATTCAAAAGCCACTCCTTCAGCATCTTTTCTGACAACAATACCGGAAAGAACAATCTCACCTGATGTAGAATCTGACACAACCTGAACTGTAATTGTCGCTTTTTCACCGATTTCTACAGAATAGCTCAAATTCAGATATATTCCAGACAGACTTATATCCCTGACACTGCATTTTTTTCTGATATTATTAATGTTTACAATCGCATCAACTTTGTAATTTACTCTTATGAGTTTTCTTTTACCCATTCGTTTTCTCCTGAACCAACTGTGAGGCATTATAAGGTGTTGCCGCTAACTAGTCAAATTCATCCGGAGTTTAAATTGACCACATAAAAATAGCGGTTATAATTGCCGCCTGTAGGCATAATTGCCAGTAAAACAATGATGATTGAGGTGTAAAATGGCGGAAATTAACAACAAAACAACTGAGTCTGTGGAAAAAACGGCCACTACGGCCGGTAATTTTATAAAAGAAATTATCGAAAACGATCTTGCAAACGGAAAGCATACTGCTATTGCAACCCGTTTCCCTCCTGAACCTAACGGATATCTTCATATCGGTCATGCAAAATCGATATGTCTTAATTTCGGGCTTGCAAAACAGTTCAACGGACACTGCAATCTGAGATTCGATGACACAAACCCCGAAAAAGAAGATGTAGAGTATGTGGATTCAATACAAAGCGATGTTAAATGGCTCGGTTTTGACTGGGGAGACAACCTTTTTTATGCTTCATCCTACTTTCAGCAGCTTTACGAATGGGCTGTGAAAATGATAAAAGACGGAACCGCTTTTGTGTGCTGTCAAACTCTTGAAGAAATGCGCAGAGACAGAGGAACAGCCAAAGGAGCAGGCATTGAAAGTCCATGGAGAAACAGGTCAATAGAAGAGAATCTCGATCTGTTTGAAAGAATGAAAAACGGCGAATTCAAAGAAAATGAATATATGCTCCGGGCAAAAATAGATATGTCCCACCCCAATGTTCTGATGAGAGATCCCGTTATGTACAGAATAAGATTTGTAGAACATCACAACACAGGAAACGAGTGGTGCATTTATCCGACTTATGATTATACCCACGGACTGAGCGATGCAATAGAAGGGATAACTCATTCGATCTGTACGCTTGAATTTGAATCACACAGACCTTTGTATGAATGGTATCTCGAAGCTGTCGGTACCAAAGCCAGACCTCAGCAGATAGAATTCGCAAGACTCAATCTCACAAATACCGTCATGAGCAAGCGACTTCTTCTCAAGCTTGTTAAAGAAGGTTTCGTCAGCGGGTGGGACGACCCGAGAATGCCAACTATCGCCGGTATAAGAAGGAGAGGGTACACTCCTGAAGCCATCAGGGATTTTGCTGAAAGGATCGGCGTTGCAAAAAGAGAAAGCGTGGTATCCATAAATCTGCTTGAACATTGTGTAAGAGAAGACCTTAACAAGAAAGCCTCCAGATTTATGGGCGTTATAGATCCGCTTAAAGTCGTGATCACAAATTATCCCGACGATCTTGTTGAAGAATTTGAAGCTGTCAACAACCCGGAAGATGAAAGTTCAGGAACCAGAAAAGTTCCTTTTTCAAATGTTTTATATATTGAAAAAGATGATTTTCTGGAAAATCCTATGGCAAAATTTCACAGACTGGCTCCGGGAAAAGAAGTAAGACTCAGAGCTGCTTATTACATAACCTGCACAAATGTGATAAAAGACAATGAAGGAAAAATAACAGAGGTTCACTGCACATATGATCCGCAGACAAAAGGCGGATGGTCAGCTGACGGCAGAAAAGTGAAAGGTACGATACACTGGGTAAGTGCAAAACATGCCGTTCCAATCGAAGTCAGATTATATGAACATTTGTTCAACGCTGAAGATCCCATGGTCTGTGAAGAAGGAAAAACATTCCTTGACCATATGAATCCAGATTCTTTGAAAGTTGTTGAAAATGCGTGCGCAGAAATAAATATTAAAAATTTGAAAACCGGCGACAGATTCCAATTTGAAAGGATCGGATACTTCTGTATCGATCCTGACACAAAAAAAGAAAAGATAGTAATTAACAGAATTGTGACATTAAAAGATAAATGGGCAAAAATTCAGAAATCGGAAGAATGATCAAAATTGACAAATTCTCCCCATTGAATAGAATGTCTGAAAGTATTACAAGTTGTACTAATGGAGTTAGGTTGTGTCGAAGAAAGCAAAAGTATTAATAGTTGATGATGATCTTGAACTTTTATCAACCATGTCAAGATATCTGGAACTTAAAGGTATTGATGTTGTTACCAAAGGCAGCGGCGAAGAAGCAGCAAAAATAATTGAAAATGAAAACTTTAACCTGATAATTCTTGACATAGTTCTTCCGGGAGCAAGCGGAATAGAAATACTAAAATCGATCAAAGCAAAAAAACCTGAACAGAAAGTTATTGTAATGACTGCAATGCTTTCGATCGAGAATACGATTTCGGCTCTAAGGGAAGGAGCTGTCGAATATCTATTAAAACCGTTTTCAAGTATGGAATATATCTGGACGGTTATCGAAGAATATCTGTGATCAATCTTTCAGTTTTTTCGTGTGGTTAACTCTTTCTTTAAATTTTTTGAGAAAATCCCTCTCGACATGTTTCTTAAGTCTGAGAATTGCATTTTTAAATGCACTCGAATCACTTCTTCCGTGACCCACACCTATAAGATGATTTGTTCCCAGAAGCAGTGCCGTACCATAAAGATTATATTGAAACTGGGAAAAAACCTCTCCAAATATTTTATTGAAGAAAAAAGCTCTTGTTCTTTTCCATTTCGGCGGAGCAATCTTGGACTTTATCATAAGACTGATCGCTTCGTTAAGACCTTCTACCGTCTTTAAAGTTATATTTCCTGTAAAAGCATCAGTTACAACAATATCCACATTCGGTTCAACAAAAAGACGGTTGCCTTCAATAAAACCGGTATAGTTCAATCCGGATCTTTTTAAAAGCTCCGAAGCCTCCACAACAGTTTTTGTTCCCTTTTTATCCTCTTCACCCACATTCAAAATACCAATAGTTGAATCTTCCAGACCCGTTATACAGAAACGGTACGCTTCACCAAGTATTCCAAAATCGAGATAGTTTTCCGACTTAGGTTCGATGGTTGCACCAAGATCGAGAATTATAAGTTTTTTTGAGTTAACAGAAGGATATATTGCAGTAAGAGCAGGCCTGGAAATTGATTCCAGTATTCCGCTTTTAAAATAACTTACCGCAACAACAGCCCCTGTGTTTCCGGCAGAAAAAAAAGCATCTCCTTTTCCTTCAACCAGAAGATCTATCCCTTTATGAATGGACGAGTCACCTTTGACGCGAAATGCTTTTGCAGGGGAATCTCCCATGCTTATTTCGGAAGAACTATTGATTATTCTAACATTTTCAGGCAGCTGACCATCGACATATAAAAGAATGTCTTTCTCATTTCCGACAAGCAGAACCGTCAGATCGGAATGCTCTCTGCAAAGCTCCAGAACTGATTGAACAGGAACAGCACATGCCTCATCCCCGCCCATTGCATCGACAATTATTGTTGCCGGCATTTATTTGTTTACTGCTCTTCGAGAGAAACGAACTCTTTACCCTTATAATTTCCGCAACTTGGACATATTCTGTGTGGTACAGTTGTTTCACCGCATTTTGGACATACTATTGTAGCAACAGGGCTCATTTTCATGTGTCCGCCTCTTCTTTTTCTTCCGCGGGCTTTTGTGTGTTTTCTTTTTGGAACCATTGAATCCTCCTAATTATGCTCAGACAGTTTCATCATTACCAAAGGTACATCCGCATTTTTTATCATTAAGGTTCACGCCGCACCTCGGGCATAAACCCTGACAATCATCACTGCAAAGAATTTTACCCGGAATATTTATTATAACCGTTTCTCTTACAAAATCATCCAGTTCAATGCTGTCACCACTGTAAAAATAGTCAACATCATTGGAAGATCTTTCAGGGAAAAGATAATATGATTCTGACACATCTGTGCAAACTTCCAGATCGGCTGCACAACGGTCACACAAAGTTCCAATTGTAAAATTCCCTTCAAATTTCAAGCAGACTGTTTCGCCTGCACGGTATGAGCTTACATCCAGTTCCAGACCCTTCAGTTTTGAACCGTAATTGAATTCCTCATTTTCATAAATGAATTCAACCCGCCTCTTTACAATAGAGTCAGTAATTTCACTAAGATAAAGCTTCATAATCTCAAAACAAGCAGAAAATCAACAGAGGAAATATAGTCTAAAAAGGCTGTTTGTCAAGATTAATACTGGAGCAACCTATTCTGTCGGCTCTTTAACAGAACCATCTTCAAATTTTTCAGTTGTACTAAGGATCTTTGTAAATCCTTTATCCTGTGATCTTTTAAAAATATCAGCTTTTCCGTCACCATCTGTGTCTTTTTCTATTCTTTCAAGAACTCCGTTTGAATAAAATTCCCAATAATCAGGGGTTCCATCTCCACTCTGATCAACTTCGATAAGAACCAGTATCCCCTTTTCATCATAAGTTTTCCATGTATCGGTTTTCTCATCAAATTGAAAATCAAGCTCTTTTTTCCTGACAATACCATTGACATAGTAATCCGTGACATCTATCTTTCCGTCAAAATCCAGATCTATCTCCTCTTTTGAAACAGCACCCGTTTCATCAAAATATCTCCAGACATCAATTTTAGTGTCCCTGTTGAGATCCATCATTTTTACATAGATCTGAAGAACAACTTCGCCGCTTTTCCCATTTTCTGAATGTATCTTCTTGAAAACATTGATTATATCCGGCTGTTTGTCTTTGTTTATATCATATTTCTTTATTAAGAAAAGTTTCGGGTCAAAATTAAGTTTTCCTCCTTTTGCGGTAAGCTCAGGTTCCGAAGACTTGGTTTCGCCTCCAACATTAAGTTTTTCGCTTTTTTTGCCGGCAGAAGAACAGGCAAAAATTAAAAAACAGATACTTAAAATTGATAAATATTTAATCATTTGCCCCTCTGAAATATAAAAGCTGGAGAAATACTAAAGCCATCCCTCTTAAAAATCAAATTTTTGATATTACAGATCTATTGTCAATCCATCATAGGCCGGGAAAATATAGTCAGGCAGTTTTTTAAGCATCGTATTATAATCAAAAGAGTGGTTCATATGTGTCAGAAATGCTTTTTCAGGTCTGATATCTTTAATAAGTTCAATGACTTGATCAAAGTTCATATGTCTCTCATGAACCCTATGCACCGTAGTTGCGACAGCAAGAACATGTACACCTTTGAGTTTGCTAAGCTCATGGGTTGAAATTGAACTGATGTCCGCCAGAAATCCAAAATTACCGGAACGAAAGCTGTACACTTCCATATTTCCATGAAAATGTAGAAGAGGTATCATCTCAAAATCCTTGAAAATTATCGTTCTTTCATTAAGAATCACAGGACTTAAAAAAGGTCTTTCGACATATTCATTCTCAAAAAACATATACGGAAATCTTTTCTGCGCATTTAAAATGGTCTGCTCTCCAGCAAACAGAGGAATCGGTGTTCCTGATATGAATGATGCCATTCTGATATCATCGATCCCGGCAATATGATCACTGTGTGGATGTGTCAGCCAGACACCGTCAACATGTTTCACCCCTGATCTTAAAAGCTGGATTCTAAGCTCAAAAGGAAGGTCCACTTGAAGAATAGTAGAATCTTTTTTCAGGGTCATTGAAAATCTGGTTCTGGCATTTTTCGGATCGTGCGATCTGCATACCGGACATTCACAAAACAGCTGAGGTACGCCCGTTGATGAACCCGTTCCGTTAAAAATCACCTGCATCAATTGAAAAACTTCCCGAAAAAACCTTTAATAGACTGTTTTTTATGAACTTCTTCCTCATAATCTTCAACCAGTTTCTGAAGCTGTTCAATCTGCTTAAAAAGTCTTATATTTTCAGCCTTAAGCCGCAAAATTTCATCTTTTTCATCATATTCAGACAACTTCTCTTCAACATCTTCTTTTTTTTCTGGAACAATCTCAGGCTTTTCTTCTCTTACAGATTTTTTTATTTCAGGTTCTGTTCTCTGCGAATCATTGACCACACTCTCCACAGTTTGCGCTACTGGAATTTCTGTGTGCTCAGAAATCACTTCAGCAATGGAAAACACTATATCTACCGGGAAAATAGTATCCGACTCAAAAAGACTTTGATATGACAGATCTTCGGCTTTTGTGACAACCTGAATGTAAACACCACCCAATCTTTTCAATGAGTCTTCTACATCAGAAATATTAGGAACTATTATTGACCTTATTTCATTTACGGCTGAATCTGTTTTCATGATCGTCAGAAAAAAAGGTTGGGGATTTTTAGGATCTTTTACAAGACAGTTCCTTGAAAATGAAATCTTTTCCGGAATATCTTTAACAACCACTGTCAATTTGACGGCTCTGTCTCTGTTCATGAAAGCTATTGACCCGTATTTATCAAGAAGATCCTTGATCGCGACACCTTTTTTCGCTTTTTCAGCATCTTTTTCAGAACCTTCTGCAACAGTTGAAGACAGACTGTCCTTTTCACCGGAAAGAAGACCCGAAAGCCTGTTAATTCCGCTTTGAGGATTGATATTGTTAGGCAGACAGAGATTCTTTATCTGAGAAACTTTTTCCTTAAAGAACCTTTGAGCTCCGAGTTCATCAAAATAAATTGCATTCTCTTTTTCTTCAAACTGGATGTTTCCCATCAGAAAATACAAAAGAGTGTTCGACTTCTGGCTTAAAAAATATGGCGCACCTGGAACTTCCCTGTCCAGTTTTTCGAACCAGTTTCTATACTTTTCGGTTTTAAGTTTTTTTATCATGTCAAGCGGAGTTGATCCGAAAAAGTTGATCGAAACATCATTTTCAAATTTTTTTATAAGAAGTGAAGTCTGAACAAGATTTTCAAATTCCTTCCTGACTATAGTTGTATCTCCCTGAAGTATCTGCTGTTCCGTTACATTAACATTAATTCCCATTAACTTCTCCTGATAAGATCACAGTACTTCACAGTTCTGTTTCTTCCGAGTCCTTTAGCTCTATACAATGCCATGTCGCACTTTTCAATAAAATCTTTTTCATTTTTTACTCTGTCTTCATGATATGATGCCACGCCCAGACTGACAGTAAATGAAGTTCCTGACACCTCTTCTTTTTCGCAATTCTTTCTGATCTTTTCTGCTGTCTGATACGCTCCGTCAAGATCTGTTCCTGTTAAAAGAACTATAAATTCCTCGCCTCCGAACCTTCCGACATAATCAGAAGATCTGACTGTTTTCTTAAGCAGTTCTCCGAGTTTACGGAGAATTATATCACCGGCCAGATGTCCGTAAGTGTCGTTTATCTCTTTGAAATGATCAATGTCAAGCATTATCATTGATGTAACAAACTTGTATCTTCCCGCTTTTTCAACTTCATTTGCAAGAATATCAAAAAAATGTCTGCGGGTATAAAGTTTTGTTAGAGAATCAGTAGTTGCAATCTGCACAAGTTCAGCATTATCATAAATAACACTTATGTTTTCTGAAAGTATCTCAAGGAATCTGATCTCGGCTTCGGTAAAATGACCAAGAGTTGAATCCCTTTCCAGATAGCAGTAAGCTTTTATCTCTCCTCTCATAAGAACGGGAACAGCAGCAACTGAACGGAATTCAGACCCTTTATCAGATGATGCTCCCGAAATAAAATCTATTCTGCCTGTTTTCAGCATTCTGGGAACGACCCCTGCTTTAAAACGGAATTCAGACATTTTGTGCTCCCTGTGAGATGAGTCAAGAATAAGATAGCTGTTCTCATCATTTTCATTTCCTACAAAAACTATTCCGCATACATCAAGGGAAAGGATATCTATTGTCTTTTTAACGATTATTTCGGTGATTCTGTTAAAATCGGTTCTGCCGGTAATTGATTTCACTATATCGATTATTGCGGCAAAAGATGCATTCATCGTATTGAGATGTTCTATCTGATTCTTTGTGTTGTAAATATGCATCTGAAGCTTTGAAACCTCTGTTTCAATAAGGGTTTTAGATTCTTCATTGCAGTTGACGAATTTTAATATCTCCCTTATCTTTGCAAACACATTTTCCGTGTCATCTCTTTCAAGAACATAAGATATTCCGTTGAACAGAGAATAAAAATGATTTGCCTGTATCTGAAGAGAAAATTTGATTCCGGACTGAAGATATTTTCTCAACAATGAAGATGCCGGTGCAGAATCTTTAAGAAAAAGTGCAGCATGATAATAATAGAGCATCTGAAAAAGAGAGTGCGAGCTTTTTATATCAGATTTTTCAACTTCCATAATCAGATTCATTGCAAAATCACGATTACCGTGTTTTTTATAAAAGATTATTTTACAGGTTATATAAAAAAGATAATTTGTCTGTTTGAACAGAGGAAATCTGTTAAGAAGGGACAGCAGCTTCTTATCCAGTTCAAAGAATACTTCCTTTTCATTTCCCGTCAGAGCCTCAAGAAGCATCAGAGAAGATGCAATTGAAACACTTTTCTGGGGATTTACAGTTTCAAACTGCTCATAGTATCTTCTAAGTCTGCCGCCGATATTTCTTGCTATTCCGGTTTCATTTTTAAGAAGTGACAGAATTACCTGAAAACTGTAAATGACTATCAGTTCCGGATCCTTGAATTCCCTTTTTGATATCTCTTCGGCATTATAAAGATAGTTGTCAGCAAGAGAAAACTCTCCTTTTATTATGGCGAGCTCACCGTAATTGCAGTAACACAACTTGAGAATGTTGGCACCGCTTCCCTTTCTTGCATACTCGACAGCTTTATCAAGGTAGAAGCGGACATCGTTCAATCTGCCGATCCTGTGGGAACAGTTCGCAAGATTTAAATAACTTCTTGTTATTCTGAAATTATCAAATATTTCCAGCGAAAGTTTCAGTGTTTCATGGAGAACGCCGTATGCTTTTTTCATCTCATTGAAATTCCAGTAATAAACGAAAGAAGCATTTAAAGCATCAATATAAAAAGCTCTGGAATCTATTTTTATTGAACTTTCTACAAGTTCATTCCGGAGCACCTCAAGTCTTGCAAAATCAGCATTTTCACTATAAAGCGAAAGATCGAAATGAAGCTGCTTGAGAGTAAACCGCCTTATAGGCCCGAAAAGCCTGTCATGTCCGTCCTTAACATACTTCAGCGCTCTTTTTAAGTGAAAATCGGCTTTAATATAATTATTTTCAGCAGAAAGATAGACATATGCTCTCAAATAATGCTTTACAGCTTTTTTATCCGGAGTGTCGGCATTATAGCCTGAAATGAATTTAGCTGCTTTTTTTGGATCTGAATCACCGGCAAGTGAAAAAACGAGATCCTCAAGAATAGTATCGTTCTTCCAGATTGAATAACTTTTTTCAAGCGGTTCTGTCGCTTTTTTATAGATGCCCAGCCTGAAATAGCTTCTGCCGGCAAAAAGATAGACGGCATAAAGTTTTTTCCCTTTCATAATTTCGGGGTTTGTTTCTATTATTGAAAGAGCTTCGTCAATGGATGATTCGGCAAGTTCCGAGTTAAGATACGCCATGAGTCCGCAAACAGACTGCAGATAAAGCTTCAAAGCTTTTTCGTTCTGTCCGGCTTTATTGAAATGATACGCCGCAAAAGCATAGGGATTTATATTCATAGAAAGATTTTCTATTGAATTGAGAATAAGAAAATCTCCCATTGTTGCATGGAGATAAGATTTTTCATCATTTGTAAGAAGAGAATATATTATCGGCTGAAAAAGTCTGTTTACAATATTAATCTTGCCGTTTTTGTAAATGACAACCAGATAGTTGGTCTGCAGAACACCCAGTGCAGAATCAAGTTCATCTTCACTCATTTCATCTTTTAAAAGGAAGTTCAATGCCTTTTTGGTGACGAATTTTTTATAGATCGAGCAGGCTTTTAAAACCATCTGCTCTTTTTTACTGAAAGAATTAATCTTTGTTTCAAGAAGATATTCCACCCCTTTTTCAGCAAGAGTATTGCCTTCAAATATTATCTGACCGTTCTTCGGAACTATCAGCCTTTCTTCTATCAGCAGAAACAGCAGCGACCTTGTCTGCTTTGCCAGCCCTTTACTGTTCCGGTATACCCATAGAAAAAGCTCATTATCTATAAAATCACCCGAAAGATTAAGACAGCTTTCAATATAATCTCTAGTTTCAGAAAAAGTGAACGGTGAAAGAGTTATTCTTGAAAAAGCCGGGATCTCAAGATTAGATCCGCTCGTGGAATCTATTGTAACAACTATAAAAATCCTGTTTGAACTTTCCACACCTGCAGAAAGCTCCTGAACGAGTTTAAGAGACCGTTTGTCAATGTGATCAAAATTATCAAGCATAAGAACCAGCGGTGAGTTTCTGGTTCCCATCCTTATAAAATCGCGGAACATGGAGACAAATCTGTAAAAATCCTCGCTAAGTTGAGGAAGATTCTTGACCGGTTTAACATTCTTGAATTCACCGAATTCACTGAAATGCGGAAAATAAAGAAGTATTGCCCCGCCCCATTTCAAAGAAAGCTGGAGCCTGTATTCCCTGTCAAGATATTCCCAGATAGTATTAATGATATCTGCGGCAAGATTCTGTGTCTGACTGGCAGAGAAAAAAAGCGACCGGAGATTTCTATGTGCTATCCTTTTTTCAAATTCACGCAGAAATCTCGTTCTTCCGGCACCTCTCGGACTTTCAATAATAACGGCATGATCCAGTGCAGTAGCTTCAAAATTATCAAGCATTTCAAGGAGTGCGGTCATTTCTATTCTTCTTGAAACAAACTCCGATTCATTGACCTCAAGATATTTTTTATTATCTGTCTGCTTTTCTCCTTTTCCTGAAATACCTGTCTTTATCCTTTCGAGAGCAGATAAAAGCTCTATCGTATCTCCAAAACGGTTTTCAGGATCAACCGAAAGCAGCTTTCTTATAACTTTGTTAATTTCGGAAGATGACTGCTTGGGAAAATTTATTTTTATTTCAGCTTCGACATTCATTTCGTCAGAGAACGGCGGCTTATCCCACGGAAGTCTGGAATAAAGAGCTTCGTACATTATAACCCCGAGAGAATACAGATCGGCTCTCCAGTCAAACTTCTTTCTGTTAATTATTTCCGGAGCGGTGTAGATGAATGTTTCATCCGCTTTTACAAATTTATGTTCAAAAACAGACATAAGTCCGATGTTCACAAGTTTTGCAGAACCGTCAGACCGGATAACAATATCTTCCGGTTTAACAGCTCCGTGAACTATACCGTAATTGTGAAGTTCAAGCAACGCTCTGGCAATGTCGGAGAAAATCGGGATGAGCTTGCTCAGGGGCTCACCTTTAAGCCTCGGCAGTGAAAAACCTTCAACATATTCAGCAGTATAGAAAAGCACGCCTCTCTCTTCAAAAAGTTCCAGAAGTTCAGCTATATGCCTGCATTTTATCTGGCTGAACACTTTGAATTCTTCACGAAGTTTTCTGGTATCGCCTTTTTTATTGAAATGAAGATTTGAAACGAGCTTTAAAGCGACATTTGCCGAAGCCTCGTTATCATTTGCAAGCCAGACTTCACCGAAAACAGTATTCCCAAGCTTCTTTTTCAGTTCAAATCTGTTTGCAAGCAGCGTGTTCTTTACCATTAAAAAGTCTCTGTGCGGATAAACAGGTATTAATTCTATATTCGCAGTGTGCATTTTATATACTTTACTAAATTTTCTCAATAAAAAGATTGGTATTACATTTTTTCTAAATATTTGGCGATTGGTGAAACCTGTGATATATACCAGTCGTCTTAGTTGGAGATGTTTGATAAAGAGGTCTGTATGTTGAAAACTATTCTTGTAAATGCAATTGCTCTTGGCATATTTTTTATTTCACTGACTGTTTCTGCTCAGGAAAATGGTGAAGGAAAGATTTATGAAGGGATGAAAATAACCCCTGAAATGTCAAAGAAAATTATTGATGAAATTACTGCCAAGTATTCAAAAATGTATGAGAAATACGCCGGTGTAAAAAGTACCAGACATGTAACTGTCAAATGGTATCACCCTAAAACGATGGAGCTCCTTGAAACCGAAAAAGTTGTCTACACAAGATGGGACGATTTTTATGAGGATCTGAAATATGAAGTTCTCGAATACACTGTCAACGGAAAACCGAAAGATCCGAAAAGTTACGATCCGAGAGAATCAAAACCGGGAATTCCCCATTTTGATAAAAACGGAGACAAAGAGTATATCCGTGAAGTAGTCGGTGTTGAAACGGTCAGAGGAAAGCTCGCCTATAAGGTCAAAGCAACGCCAAGAGTTCCAAAAGATGAACACTTTAAGGGGTTTATATGGCTTACTGTTGATAATTACGAACTCATTCAGAATGAAGGGACATCGGGAAAATCGAGATTTGCGGTAGATGCTCTTTATGTGAAATATCTTGCCTCAGATTTCGGAGATTATTTTCATTTTACCCACGGATACACTAAAGTTACACTCAATGTTCTGGGAATGTATAAAAGGATACTCGTTTTTGATTTTGAAAATAAAGACATCGAACCGATGCCGCTTCCAAGGAAAAAATAGGAGCATAACATGAAAACGATTTATGAAACGCTTATTGCCGTCCAGATCATAAGTGCCGTATTTACTTTTATTGCCTTGTATTTTGTTACAGCAGGATACGGCAGACATGCCAGTAAAAGCTGGGGATTTTCAATCAACCCGAGGCTCGGCTGGCTTTTAATGGAATCGCCAGTTGTGTTTATTCCGATATATTTTGCAATTACCGGCACTATCACTTCCGTTACCGGAATTATGCTTGCCATCTGGCTGACCCACTATATTCAGCGGACATTTATCTACCCGTTTCTGATCAGAGGCGAAGAAAAAATGCCGCTTCTGATCGTTCTTTTTTCACTGATATTCAACTCAATGAACGGATTTATAAATGGGTATTATCTATTTAATATTGCTGACTATTCTCTGTCATGGCTGGCTGATCCGAGATTTATTGCCGGAACTTTATTTTTCTTCACAGGAATGGTTATAAATATCCATTCGGATCATGTTGTCAGAAAACTTAGAAAAGAAAACGGAACAGGATATTTTCTACCTGAAAAAGGATTTCACAAATTTGTCGCAAGCCCTAATTATTTCGGCGAAATACTCGAATGGACCGGCTGGGCGATACTCACATGGTCACTTCCCGGACTTGCGTTCATGATATTCACCATGGCAAATCTCGTTCCAAGAGCAAACAAACACAGAGAATGGTATCGCAAAACATTCGGCGACAAATATCCGTCATCCAGAAAAAGGATTTTTCCTTTCATTTACTGATCACTGTCTGAATTTTAAATAATCCAGAATGATTTGAGAATCTATTGAGATCTTTGAGAAAGCAAAAAGCTTTTTTCCAAGATCTTTAAGCGATGCTCCGATATGGTAAACTGTTTTTTCATCAATGATCAGAAATCTGTCATGTGATCTTTCAAAAGTAATTACTTCTACTGCTTCATATTGTGCATTGTGTTTTTCAAGATCAAGCGTCAGCTGTCTGGTCAGTTTTGATGTGTAAATGGTTGCTTTTACACCTGAATTCCGTTTCGACAGCATTGTAAGCACCGTTTCATCAATATATGTCGATCAGAATTATAGAACTTTTTGCTTCTTTTATGAATGAAACAGCTTTTTCATAAGCGTCAAAAACCTGACCGTCAAAAAAGATTCCTTCTTTTGGTGGCAATACCTGATGAATAATAAGTTCAAACTTTTTATCATGCTCAAAGAGTTTTTCTTCAATCCGTTCAATCCTTTGATTCAACACATAACCTTTCATCAGATAATTTTTTAGTACTTGATTTGCCCATATTCTGAACTGTGTTCCTCTTTTTGAGTTGACACAATATCCAACTGAAAGAACAACATCAAGGTTGTAATAAATCATTTGTCTCGAAACTTTTCTGTCACCCTCAATTTGAACTTGTGCAATTTTTGCACAGGTTGAAAACTCCTCTGATTCTAATGTGTTGTAAATATTTTTGATGTGTTTGACGATTGATGACCTGTCTGTTTGAAATAATTCTGCCATCTGGCTCTGAGTGAGCCACACAGTTTCTCCATCCAGACGAACTTCAAGAGATGAAAAACCTTCTTCCGGCTGATAAATAATTATCTGATTCTGCACCAACGATCCAAATATATATTAAACTCTGCCTAATATAGCTACTTGAAATGTTTCCGTCAAATTATTTTCATCTGCCGCTTGATTAGAATTGATTTTTAGGATAATCTTCACTTGTTTTAATAGAGCCGATTTCAAAACTCTGAGATTTTCGAGAAAGCCGGAGTTATCATTCCGGTAGAAATGTATTGACTATTATCTTCCAGCCGGCGGGAG
>Ga0209099_1000544_pt1:2500-44306 | contig 44306 bp, 36 predicted proteins | sample AD_JPNHW2_MetaG_FD_184430 | JGI IMG/M metagenome (GOLD analysis project Ga0209099, IMG submission 184430) | Active sludge microbial communities of municipal wastewater-treating anaerobic digesters from Japan - AD_JPNHW2_MetaG (SPAdes) (version 2) | ecosystem: Engineered > Bioreactor >...
TGCATAATGGTCCGACGAGTTACTGTGCGGTGCAAGCTTAATTGCGGCGTGAAAGCGTTTCAAGAAGGCGTAGCGAAAGCGAGTCCTAATAGGGCGATTTAGTACCGTATAGTAGACCCGAAGCTGAGTGATCTATCCATGGCCAGATTGAAGCTTCGCGAAAGCGAAGTGGAGGATCGAACCCGTTAGCGTTGAAAAACTATGGGATGAGCTGTGGATTGGAGCGAAAGACTAAACAAACTCAGAAATTGCTGGTTCTCCCCGAAACAATTCTAGGGTTCGCCTTGAGTAATAGTCAGTAGGGGTAGAGTGCTGAATGGGTTACGGGACCTTACCGGGTTGCCGGACCCAACCAAACTCCGAATACTACTGACCGTATCTCAGGAGTAAGACTACGGGGGCTAAGCTCCGTGGTCAAAAGGGTATCAGCCCAGACCTTCAGCTAAGGTCCCTAAGGATAGACTAAGTGGTAAAGGATGTGATATCACATTAACAACCAGGATGTTGGCTTAGAGGCAGCCATCATTTAAAAAGTGCGTAACAGCTTACTGGTCGAGTGATATTGCGCCTAAGATGATCGGGGCTCAAGTCTATTACCGAAGCTAAGGGTTCATTCGCTATTTGCGGATGAGCGGTAGGGGAGCGTACGTTATCCGGATGAAGGTGTACCGTAAGGAGCACTGGACGATAACGTAGTGATTATGTCGGAATGAGTAGCGAAAACACCTGCGAGAAACAGGTGCACCGTAAGACTAAGGTTTCCTGGGGAAGGCTAATCCACCCAGGGTTAGTCGTGCCTAAGACGAGGCCAAATGGCGTAGTCGATGGACAAACTGTTAATATTCAGTTACCGATTGTATGGCGTTATTACTTATTGCAGGACGCACACGTGAACGGTCCGGCACAGCGTTGGAAGTCTGTGTTCTTGCCAGAGTGATCTGGTGAGGGGACCCCGAGCTCTGCGAGGGGGAAGTGTTTCGATTCATAGTGCCAAGAAAATTGCAGTAAGGAGTTATACAGTTGCACGTACCAGAACCCAACACAGGTAGTCTGCCAAAATATGGTAAGGTGCTCGAGATAACTCTCGTTAAGGAACTCGGCAAATTAGCCTCGTAAGTTAGCAACAAGAGGTGCCTTTATTCGAAAGGATAAAGGTTTCAATAAAGTGAGTTGGATGACTGTTTAGCAAAAACACATCACTCTGCAAACTCGAAAGAGGACGTATAGGGTGTGACACCTGCCCGGTGCTGGAAGGTTAAGGGAAGGGGTTAGCTTTTCGTAAGAATTGCGAAGCCTTGAACCGAAGCCCCAGTAAACGGCGGCCGTAACTATAACGGTCCTAAGGTAGCGAAATTCCTTGTGGGGTAAGTTCCCACGCGCACGAATGGTGTAACTATCTGACTGCTGTCTCAACGAGAGACTCGGCGAAATTGTAGTGGCGGTGAAGATGCCGTCTACCCGCATCAAGACGAAAAGACCCCAGAACCTTTACTGTAACCTGTTATTGAAATTTGGATCACTATGTGTAGCATAGGTGGGAGGCTTTGAGACCGGGGCGCTAGCTTCGGTTGAGCCACAATGTGAAATACCACCCTTATTGCTCTAAGTTTCTAACCTCATGCCGTGAAACCGGCTGGGGGACAGTGGCAGGCGGGCAGTTTGACTGGGGCGGTTCCCTTCTAAATGATAACGAAGGGGCCCCAAGGTTGGCTCAGGGCGGTCGGCAATCGCCCGTGGAGCGCAAGCGCAAAAGCCAGCTTAACTGCGAGTCCGACAGGACGAGCAGATACGAAAGTAGGGGCTAGTGATCCGGTGGTTTAATGTGGAATTGCCATCGCTCAACGGATAATAGGTACTCTGGGGATAACAGGCTTATCGGATTCGAGAGTTCACATCGACAATCCGGTTTGGCACCTCGATGTCGGCTCATCCTATCCTGGGGCTGTATAAGGTCCCAAGGGTCCGGCTGTTCGCCGGTTAAAAGGGTACGCGAGCTGGGTTCAGAACGTCGTGAGACAGTTCGGTCTCTATCTGATGTGGGCGTTAGGAAACTTGAAGGGAAGTTCTCTTCAGTACGAGAGGACCTAGAGAAACGGACCGCTGGTGTTCCGGTTGTTCCGCCAGGAGCAAAGGCCGGGTAGCTATGTCCGGAAGGGATAAGCGCTGAAAGCATCTAAGTGCCAAGCCCCTCCCAAGATTATGTTTCCCTGTGCCGCAAGGCACTGTAGGCTGGTCGTAGACTACGACCTTGATAGGCGTGAGGTGTAAGACCCGTAAGGGTTTCAGCTAACACGTACTAATCAGCCAATAGGCTTGACCTATTTTAACTTTTAATTGGTTTGTCAGTAGTTCATACTTTCAGATTAGAAATGACTCGTTACTTATATGGTTGCGTTTTTATTACTCAGTAATAAAAACGTCCCGGGCGCTGTATAAATCTTATACATTCAGGTTTAAGCACGGGATAATCAATTTTGCGAAGTGAAGTAACCATGTGCCCCCGCATATTCAATAGAAAACAGAGGTGGGCCATCAGGAAATGTGTAGCTTCGCTGATCATTGCGCTAAAGCAATTGTGCCCTTTAATTGTGCATAAAAACACACGGTGGATAAAGGATACAATTTTGCAAGCAAAAATTTGGAGTGCTCATACCGAGGGGGAAACACCCGTTCCCATTTCGAATACGGAAGTTAAGCCCCTCAGGGCCGATGGTAGTGTAGTCGTAAGGCTATGTGAGAGTAGGTCGGTGCTCCTTTAAATTTAAACCCACTATGAAGAAAGGTTTGTAGTGGGTTTTTATTTATCCTTAGCGTATAGCTTTCGGACATAGGGAAAGCGTACGCTAAGGATTTTTAACATACATGCATTTTGTTTCAAGGCACATTCCTTTGATTCACTTGGGAGGGTGGTCGAAGCATTACGTGCCTTTATCATAGAGAAGCCGGTTGCGAGGGGAAGCAGCCGGCTTTTTTGTTTGCTAGGGTATTGCTAGAGGAACAAAGTGAGGTGAAGAAAGCGGGTCCTGGCTTGGAGCATTCCTCGCAGGAACGCTTGATTTGCCCCAGCGTGGCAAATCTACGCTTGGGTTCGGCTAGTTCGCTCCCCTGCACCTACGGTGCAGGGACCGTGCCCGCTCGCTGCCTCACACATCCTGCTCGGAATATTCCAAGCCACCCGCTTTTTGAGATTGTTTATCTTGACAGTAATATTGGGGGGAGTAGAATTGAATAATTGTATTGTTTAACGTAAAAATTGTTATACGTAATCTTACATTATAAAAGTTTAAACAATTGGAGATTCAAATGACAGATTTGCCAAATTTTGATAATTTTTTTAAGTGGATTTTTTGGTTTAGGAATTTGTCTAAATTCCGACAGATTAGTATCATAGGTATTATTTTTCTAGGGGTATTAATAATCATAATTTACTCTTTATCAAAGCCACGTGTTCCTTTGCATATAGATACGAAGCAATCCGGTAAAATAGTTATTCGTAATTGCATTTCGGCTAATAATGGAAGAGATGGTTTTAAAGTGAGTGGTGAGAATTTAGAACTTAGCGGTAATCAGGCTATTGCTAATGGAGGGGTTGGTTTTGATATTGCAGGCTCAAGGATTAACATGAGAGATAATGTTGCTTTTGATAATGGCGACTCTGGGATTAAGATTAATGATGTTGATGTAAAGTGACTTCTGTGAGAATGGATTACAATCTTTGATGATTTATGTGTGAGAAGGATGCATTGTGAAATGGACCAAGAAGAGTTGTGGGAATACCGCAAGTATTGGTGGATAGTGCTGCTTATTATTTGCATCGTTTCATTCTTTAACCGTAGCAATCTCCACAGCGTAACAACGATTGAACCGGAAACTTTGAAACAGCCGATTCAAACCGAACTTTATAAGGCTAAACCGGTATGTTTTCAACGGGATGGTTACACCTATGATCTTACTCCGCTTTATCAGTACGATATAAGCGGGCTTGTGGTCGGCGCTTTTAATTATAAGAATTTTAGTTCTGAAAAATTCGAAAGGGTTTTTCCTCTTGATGTTTGCCTTATCTGGGGGAACAACCTTCAGAGAAGAGTTCATCTGAACCCCGGCGTACATTTTTCCCAGGATTGCCGATGGTGTTGGGTTAACTGGTCGGGCCCCGTAGATTTTAATCTTCAGGAGCTTTCCAATAACCATCTTATTATTAAGGATGATCGGGTTTGGCAGATTGCAAAGCAATTGGTGCGAGGCGACCAGGTTCATATTACCGGAAAGCTCGTTAACGCAGTGATCAAACCGTTATCGGGAGCAGGCAGCCCTATACCGTGGAACACCAGTCTTATCCGGAGTGATTCGGGTGCCGGTGCGTGTGAAATAATCCTGGTTGAGGATATTAGAGTTTTACGTACAGCCAATGGTGTAGCACGTTTTCTTTTTGGTGTTAGTTTTTGGGTGCTTGTTATTTTATTGTGCTGGCGGTTTGTGGCGCTCTTCCGGCCGACGCTGCCGAAGCAGTAGCGTATGGGACACAATATGTTTTCCTGGTTATCGACGGTAATTCCTCTTGAATTGGCCGGCTTGTATCAGTATACTACTATACACCATGAGATTTTTTAAAGCGTATGGATAAAGAACAAAAACTAAGAGCCCTCCTTTTTTATACCTGTGTTATCTCATTCTTTATTATAGTCCCTTCAGCGTTGTTGTATTCTTTCGGCTACAAATTAGATTTCAAAAAATTCCGTTTTACCAAAACAGGACTTATTTTCATTAAAACCGTTCCTGAAGGGGCAAAAGTTTTCCTTGAAGGCAGGCAGCTTGTTGGGAGTACTCCTTTGAGTGCTGAAGGCTTGACTCCCGGTTCGTACAGGGTTTTCTTGGAATCGGAAGGTTATTATCCTTGGAAACGGGCAGTTTCAGTATGGTCAGGGGAGACGACGTATCTTGATACAATCGTACTTTTTCCCAAGAAGCCGTTTGTAGATAAAGTTAATAATGTTGATGTCGCGAATTTCTGGGTGTTTCCGCACGATCAAGATTCCGGATATTTTATTTCTGATGACAAGAAGTCGCTCTATAAGATTAATCTTGCTTCTAAAGACCACGAAATGACGTTGGTGGCAGAGTCTTCGGAGTTAGTTCCTGCAATCCATGACTTTTCATTTTCACCGGATAAACGTAAGATTTTATTTTTTAATGATACCAGACTCGATATTGTTTTTTGCGGCACGGAAAGAATTATGTACCAGGATATTGCCAACAATAATTTTTATATTCTTGCTGACGGGAGGATATGGTCGGCTTTTTGGTATTCTGATGGTGAGCACGTTGTTGTAGTGACGGATAAAACGATTTCAATCTATGAATTGTCGAGTCAGGGCCGGAATAATACAATAAGTATATTGAAGTTGCGGGATTCCCGATCAAAAGCGTCGTATGATCTCGATGGAGATATCCTTTATTTTACTGATCTTCAAAAGGGGACAGATGACCGATGGCACCGTGGGTTGTATCGATTGGATCTACGGAAACGGTCTCCCTTTAGTTTTATTAAGAATATTCAGGATAACCGTACATAATGCAGCAGCCTTTTGAACTTACCCGCAGAGTTTTTGAAATCATCCCCGCATTCATTTCCTGGTCAATTATTCTCGTATTTATTTTATTTGCTTTTTTGCTTCCAATGCCGTGCGCATTCTTTATTATTATTTTTGATATTTTTTGGGTTATTCGCGGTATCTATTTGACGTCACTTTTGATTATGGCTCATCGCAGGCTCCAAAAAGAGAAGAACAGGCTTTGGTTTCAGGAATGTAAAGAAGAGTTTAACGGCCGCTGGGAGGGTATTTATCAAGCGGTTATTCTTCCCGTCTATAAAGAGGATTTGGGAGTATTGATCCCTTCTTTGGAATCATTGCATAAGGCGAATTACCCCAAGGATAGAATGATTGTAGTGGTTGCGTTTGAAGAACGGGCGGAGAATTCGTATATGCATGCTCAAGCGCTGGAGGCCAGATATAAGAATGAGTTTTATGCTTTTATCCCCACATTTCATCCTGACGGTTTGCCTGGCGAGACACGCACAAAAGGTGCCAATGCAACATGGGCCGCTCAGAGATTGAAGGAATTCCTTCAATCGAAGGGCATTGCGTTTGAAGGTGTCCTCGTTTCTTGTTTTGATGCCGACACCTGTGTTGAAAAAGAATATTTCGGATGCCTCCTGAAGCAGTTCCTGATATCGGATAAACCGTTGCAGCGTAGTTATCAGCCGATTCCCGTTTATAATAATAATATTTGGAAAGCTCCTTCATTGGCGCGTATCATTGAGATAACATCATCGTATTGCCAGCTTATCGATAGTATGCGCCTTGAAAAATTCGTTACTTTTTCCAGCCATAGCATGAGTTTTAAGACACTTGTTGATATCGATTATTGGCCTGTCGATAGGGTATCTGATGATTCATTGATTTACTGGAAAGCGTATTTGTATTATAACGGCGATTATAAAGTTATTCCGTTATATATTACTGTTTCGATGGATGTGGCATGCGATAAAAATCTTTTTAAGACTTTTACGATGCAGTATCGGCAGAAACGGCGGTGGGCATGGGGAGTGGAAGTTTTTCCGTATGTCATGATGCGGTTTAGGCGCGATTCTATCCGTATTCCCTTCCGAGAAAAGGCCCGGAGAGTTTTTCAGATCCTTGATAGCCATGTAACGTGGGCTGTTTGGGCAGTTATTATCACGGTTGTCAGCCCGATATCCGTTTTCATGAGTGTTAATATGTTTAAAGAGTCGGTTATTGCGTTTAATCTGCCGAGAATTACGAGCCTTTTATTCCAGGTGACTAATGTAACGATTCTTCTGTGGGTTATTTTGAGTTTCAGTCTTTTGCCTCCGCGTCCAAAAGATATCCCGTGGTTTGCCCGTTTAAGAATTATTACCCAGTGGCTGTTCATTCCGTTTGTTGTATTCCTTGTTGGGTCGACTCCTGCCTTGGATGCTCAAACAAGATTGGCGTTTGGCAGGTATATGGGGTTTGCATACACGGAAAAGAAACATGAGTGATCGTATGAAAAATAGTTTATGGGCGGCACTCAGTATTATTTTTCTATTTCCCGCGGTTTCTGCTGCCAGACATATTCCCACATTCCGCGGTTTCCCCGTGTACCCTCCTCAAGAAATTGATTCCATTGCGGTAGCCGAAGAAGGCGATGTTGAGTTTAACCTGGCACTTTCTTCGAGGGAGACAATGCTTCAGCAGCTTGGTGCTTTGGATAGCCGGATGGCAAAGGTGCAGGATACGAAAAAAATAACGCTTGAGTTTGATATCGCCAAGAGTTATATCCAACGGAATGCCGCGTTGTTAGGATGGCAAATCAAAAGTATTGATGAAACCTGGGGTAAAGACAGCCAGGAGATGATTTTTGTAAAAAAGAAAGATCCGTTGCGGGAAGTTTTGGTTACGATCTGGACAGGGAAGATTTCTTTTACCTATGGCGGCATTCTTGTTACACCCAAGAATACATGGGGATATATAACATATCGTTTTTATGAAAAAGAGAAGTAATTATTGCGCGTTTTTTTGTTAGCGCTATACTAATAAAACAGGAGGCCGTATATGCGTACAATAATGCTTGTGGCAGGAGTTATATTCTTTACGGCATCAGTAGTAACAGCTGCTTTTGCTGATTCGAAACCTGCGGTTGGCCTGCGCGGGCACCATGCTGACAAAAATAAGGATGGCGTGGTTGATCAAAAAGAGATACAGATACAAAAGGCTGAACATCAAGAGAAAGCGTTGGTTGATACCAAATGGGAAGCAAAGGCTGATACTAATAATGACGGTGTTGTTGATGCGCACGAGAAAATGGTTTCCTGGAAGCATGGTAAGGCAAAAGTCAATACTCCTCTTGAAGCAAAATATGACGCGAATCATGATGGTTGGCTTGAACCTGCGGAAGCAAAGGAATTGGTTACAGATAGATATGAGTTGATCAAAACCGGCGGTAAAGCTACGGTGGATACGGATATCGAAAAGCAGTATGATGCCAATAAGGATGGTATCCTTGATCAGCGTGAAGCCCGTGCCATGTTTGACGATATACAGTAACGATTCTTCCGGGAGGTTTATCGTGGGACAGGATGCTCGAGTGTTTGCATTACGGTTAACAGCGGTTATATTCTTGCTGGTTTCGCTTGCTCATCTTTTACGGTTACTCTTGAAAGTCGATGTCATGGTAGGGAATGTTGTTGTACCGATGTGGTGCAGCGTTGTCGGATTTCTGGTGATGTTTATGTTGGCAATCTGGGTTTTATCGATTCTTAAGAAAAGCGTGTAAGTATGGGATTTTTTGATTTTTTCAGAAGAAAACAAGCACCTGTGCAGCCGGAGTTCAAGGAACGCCGGCTGATTCCTCGATGGAAGCTTGCTGCGCCGGCAACCCTTACGTTTGATGCCGATGCAACAGTAATCCCATGTACTCTGATCGATCTTAATCTCAAGGGGTTTGCAATATCTACCGGCGGAGTTTTATCCCAGGAATGTAAAAGTTTAAAACTTGAGGTGCAGGGGCGCTATGTATATAATGTAGAAGTTATTTTTGTCTGGCATATGGAGAAAGATACGCTTCATTATTATGGTTTCTGGTTTTCTCGCCTGAGGGATTCTGACCGCGAGAAAATGCTGGCAATGATGAAATCGGATTTTCCCTCATATATGAATCTGCGGTAATAGAAATCCTCGGTTTCTTTAAGGCATTGTCCCCGTTAAACGGTATCTATGAAAAAACATTTTAAGAAACAGACTACCCTTTTTTTGATTGTTGGCTATTTTTTGTTTGGTGGTTTGTATCCAGCGCATGCTGCGTCTTGCCTTGCGTTTCAACCTTTAGAAGGTACGGTGAACAAACAGGAAGTTGGCGCAGGAGAATATACTGTTGTTTCGATATGGGATGAACGGGGGCCTGTCCGCCTTAATGCGGACAATTCATTTAGTACGGTGATTTCAACGCAACGCCCGCAGAAGATATCGCTTATCGATGCTCAAAAGAGGATGAAAGCATTAGCCGTTGTTGTTCCCGGTTTTACGCACGAAATTGTATTTGATGCCCGGTCCACTGCTATGGCTGTGCTGTTGTATGATTCTGAAGTTTTTACGCAGTCTCAACAGGTTGTTGCGTTATTGGCGCGCATGGAGAAGAGCCCCGGATTTCAGGATCTGGTGGCCTATTTACGCAAAAATATGGCGGGATCCTCGTTAGAGAGTTTATCTCGGAAAGAAGAGTATAGCGTTCTTGTTGCAAACTGTCAGAAAGAGATATTTGGCGAAGATCAAAAGAAGATCATGAATTCCCTTCAAGATGCAGAAAAAGAGCTTGAGAAAGTGATGCGATAACTCCAACTCAAAACAGTGCTTCGTTTGCTTCGCAAACTTCGCACTTTTGTTGGAGTCTCACTAGATTGGTTTTATAGGTGGAAGAGTGATCAACTCCAACTCAAAACAGTGCTTCGTTTGCTTCGCAAACTTCGCACTTTCGTTGGAGTCTCACTAGATTGGTTTTATAGGTGGAAGAGTGATCAACTCCAACTCAAAACAGTGCTTCGTTTGCTTCGCAAACTTCGCACTTTCGTTGGAGTTAATTCGGCCAATCGACTTATGTTCGTTCGCTTCGCTCACTCCATAAGTCGAGGCCTCATTAACAAAAAACCCCGGACAATTTCCGGGGATCTTTGTAGGTGATAGGCCTGTGTAGCTTTCGCTATCCTTGCCAACCTCCGTTAATGTGTAAACGCTTGTACATAGAATATGCATTATTTGATAAGGAAAATCAAGATTTAAAGCCATCTCCGGGGAAAGGGCTTTCTTTTGGTTTTTATCGACGATGGAGCATGAAGGCCTGAAAAATATTTTTGAGAAAGTAGTTATTAGTTTTTCGATGAAGTTTCGCCAGGGGGGTGCGGGTATTTATAAACGGTGTTCTCGAAGCATTGGGCCGTTTCTAACTGAATAGGAGTAATGTATGAAGTACACAAAAGGATCTTTGGGGAGAGTATTTGTTTTGAAGTTTGAAAATGACGATATAGTGATTGATAAGCTGACGGGTTTTTTGAGAAAAGAGCGGGTTAAATCTGCGACAATGGTTTTTATAGGTGCGCTCAGAGAAGGAGATTTAGCAACCGGACCCCGGAAACCGGTGATCCCGCCTAATCCGAATTGGGTGCATTTTCGCGATGGATGGGAAGTGATGGGGATCGGCACGGTTTTTTCGAACAAGAAAGGCCCGCAAATCCATATCCATGGAGCAATGGGAAAGAAATTGCGGACGCTTATCGGATGTGTTCGTAAGGATTCCCGGGCTTTCCTGGTGCTTGAAGCCGTCCTTTTTGAGCTCAAAGGCGTGAAAGCTTCTAAAGATATTGACCCAAAGACAGGGTTGAATCTTTTAGCTATCGGTTAGAGGTTTGCGGTTTTCGGTTAACGGCTAAAAGCCCGAATAAATATCATCTACGCTAACCGAGCACCGATAACCGAACACCGAACTAATATTTGCGTGCACTGAAGAGCTATGTTACTATAATAAGGCCCATTTGAGAAACCGTTTTATAAGGAGATAGCGCTATGGCAAAATCATTAAAAGGAACAAAGACAGAGAAAAATCTGCTTGCTTCGTTTGCCGGTGAATCACAAGCTCGCAATCGGTATACATATTTTGCGAGCCAGGCCAGAAAAGAAGGGTATGAACAAATAGCTAATATCTTTATCGAGACTGCCGAGAATGAGAAAGAACACGCCAAGATCTTTTTTAAACATCTTGAAGGTGGTGATGTCGAAATTACTGCAATGTATCCGGCAGGGATGATGAAAGACACTATGTCTAACCTTGAAGCTGCCGCCGCCGGAGAGAATACCGAGTGGACCGTGTTGTACCAGGATGCCGCACAAGTTGCGCGTGATGAAGGGTTTTCCGATATCGCCCGTTCTTTTGAGCAGATAGCAAAAGTTGAGAAATTTCATGAAGCCCGGTATCGTAGTTTGATCAATCATATGGCTAACAATGATGTTTTTAAGAAAAAGGCCCCTGTGAAGTGGCATTGTATAAATTGCGGCTATGTGTTTGAAGGGGCTGAAGCTCCGAAAGAATGCCCGGCATGTAAGCATCCACAGGCATTTTACGAGGTGTTGGCAGAGAATTACTAAAGAGCAAGTTGGAAAAGGCGCCTTTTTCATGTTGAAGAGGCGCCTTTACTGTATTCATATGCTTCATATCGGATCACTCAAAGTTAAATCTAACCTTATACTGGCACCTATGTCTGGTGTCAGCGATTTGCCGTTTCGTCTTCTCAACCGGCGTTTTGGCTGTGAATTGGCTTTTGTTGAGATGATTAATGTCCGGGGTCTTGGGTATAAGAGCATGAAGACAGAGCATCTTTTGACAACCACGGATCAGGATAAACCTTTAGGCGTTCAGCTTCTGGCAGGCGAGGAAAAATGGCTCAAACGGGGTCTTGATATCCTCAAGAAGTATCACTATGATATTCTGGATTTTAACGCAGCATGTCCTGCGCGTAAAGTTACCAGAAGGGGAGAGGGCGCGAGTTTATTGAAGGACCCCAAAAAACTACAGGGGCTTCTTGCAGTTATTGTGAAAACTTCAAAAGTTCCTGTTACGGTTAAAATCCGCTCGGGATGGGATAAAAACACTATCAATGCGGTTGAAGTCGCCAAAGCCTGTCAGGATGCCGGGATTCAGGCGCTTTTTATTCATGGCAGGACAAAAACCCAGGAATACAGCGGACAGGTTGATTATACGGTTATTCACGCTGTGAAGAAAGCATTGCAGATTCCGGTAATTGCAAGCGGCGATGTTTTTTCCGCGCAGTTGGCAAAGAAAATGTTTGATGAAACCGGTTGTGATGGAATCCTGGTTGCCCGGGGCGCATTTGGAAATCCCTGGATTTTTCAGGAAATCCCTTTTTTCCTGAAACACGGGAAAGTTCCTGTTCGTACCGGGGTTGATGCGATTGTTGATACGATGGTGGAGCATTATAAAGGGTGTATTGACTTTTATACTCCGCGCGTAAGCGTATCGATTTTTAGAAAATTCTTCGGCTGGTATACGAAGGGTTTTCGCGGTATCAGGCCGCTTCGTGAGAAATCAAATAGCGTGAAAACCGCCGAAGGGATGCTTCAGATTATTGAAAAATGCCGGGGGTATGCTGTTTCGCCGGTCCGCCAATCACATATTCATGATACTGCCTGTACGCAGGAATAAAACCATGCATACTATTGATCAGCCAGCACATTATCAGGTTTTCTTTGATTTCGATAATACCATTACCCAATTTGACATTCTTGACGACCTTATCGAACGTTTTTCTATTTCCCATGATTGGGTGCAATTGGAATCAGAATGGAAGAAGGGGATGATAGGTTCTCAGCAGTGTCTGAAGGGGCAGCTGGCGCTGGTGCGGATAACGAAGAAGAAACTTGTCTCGTATTTGAAGAACGTTGGTATTGACCCCTGGTTTACCAAGATTGTGCTGCTTCTTGGACGGCATGGTGTTAAGCCGATTATACTGAGCGATGATTTTGGGTTTATTATCAGAACAGTTTTAAAAAATCATGGTATAAAAGGGGTGAAGATCATTTGTAATAGTTTGAAATTTTCCGGTGATAAGTTGCAACTTCAGTTCCCGCATAGAGATACAACATGCGGGAACTGCGGGCATTGCAAAAAAAAGAGCTTGAAAAAAAGTCTTAAGAAGAATACAATATCTATCTATATCGGCGATGGACGCTCTGATTTTTGTCCGGCTCGCCTGACGGACTTTGTATTTGCTAAAGGTAGTCTTTTACAACATTTTAGAGATTCAAAAAGAACATGCATCCCGATGAATACCCTGCGGGATGTATATTTATTTTTGGAGGAGAAATTGCATGAGTCATAAGTCAAAGACCTTGAAATCGGCAGCCTCGTCGACCAATGACGATTTGTTAGCATTAGAAGAAAAATATTGTTCCTGGGGAGATACGGTTCATTACGCCGAGTACTTGAATATTTTTAAGAAATCTGAAGGCAGCTTCTTGTATGATAGCCAGGGAACGGAATACCTTGATCTTCAGATGTGGTATTCTGCCGCGAATTTTGGATATAAAAATTCCCGGCTTAATGAAGCGCTTAAAAAACAGATAGATACGCTTCCGCAGTTAGCCTGTCAATACCTGCATGAGGAGAAAATTCTATTATCGGCGAAACTTGCTCAGCGAAACGAAAGAACGTTTGAAGAAAAGGGAAGAATCCATTTCAACGTCGGTGGTGCGCAGGCTATCGAAGATTCTCTGAAAATTGTGCGTAATCATTCCGGCAGAAACCTGGTTTTTGCCTTTATGGGCGGATACCATGGCAGGACGTTGGGCGCGTCTGCTATTACTTCAAGTTTCCGCTACCGTGAAAAATTCGGTCATTTTTCTGACCGTGCATGTTTTATTCCATATCCGTATTGTTTCCGTTGCCCCTATGACAAAAAACGCGAATTTTGCGATATGTATTGTTTACATCAATTTGAACGGCTTTTTGAAACAGAGTATTACGGCGTTGTTAATAAAAAAACGGGACAAAGCGAGTTTGCCGCCTTTTATGTCGAGTCTGTACAGGGAACCGGCGGATATGTTGTGCCGCCTGAAGGATATTTTGTCCGTTTGAAAGAAATTCTCGACCGGTATAAGATTATGCTGATCGATGATGAAGTGCAGATGGGATTTTTCAGGACCGGCAAATTCTGGGCTATCGAGCATTTTGATGTTGTACCTGACGTGATTGTTTTTGGAAAAGCGCTTACGAACGGGTTGAATCCTTTGTCGGGTATCTGGGCTAAGGAAAAACTTATTTCTCCGCAGGTGTTTCCTCCCGGTTCGACGCATTCGACTTTTTCATCAAATTCTTTAGGCACGGCAGTTGGTCTTGAGACCATTAAGCTTATCGAAGAGTCTGATTTTGCCACGGAGATACCCAAGAAAGGCCAGTATTTTATCTCCCGTCTAAAGCAGTTGAGAAAGAAATATCCGCAGATTGGCGATGTGGATGGCTTAGGCTTAGCTTTGCGCATGGAGATGTGTCAGAAAGACGGGTTTACTCCGAATAAAGAGCTTACCGATGCTATTGCCAATATCGGTTTAAGCGGCACGTTGACTGCAGGCGGACAGAAACGGGGTCTTGTTCTGGATGTCGGCGGGTATTACAAAAATGTCTTTACCCTTGCGCCATCGTTTTACATTACCAAGGAGGAGATTGATTTGGGTGTTGATCTCTTTGAGGAAGCTCTTAAAAGAGGTATTGAAGAGACAGCGTAAGTATAGAAAAGACAGCGATCTTTGTCCGTCAGGTACTGGCGCAAAGATCGTTGTTTTTTTATTGACCATCTGTGACCGTGTGAACCGCCTGTTGTTTGCTTAATTATGCCGGGGTTTCCAGGACACCATCTCACCACGTCACGTATATGCTTGTAGTGCGCTCTTGTGATCCGCAGAGTATCTGCGTAATCTTGCCCGCCAAGTTTTGTGGGAAATGATTCTGCACCCCGCATCTTTCTTTGTTTTTACCTGTGGGCTACGAGCTATCAGCTGCAAGCTAAAATCGCAGTTTACCGTGCAATCAGCCCGTACCGTTATTGCTTGTATAATCCCCTTGAGATAATCAAATCGCCGGTATATAATATCCCTTTAAGATTAGCATTATTTTTCGGGGAGTATTTATTTCTTATGAATCGCGTTGTCATTACGGGTATTGGCATTATAAGTCCTCTTGGTATCGGTAAAAATATTTTTGCTGATGCTTTGATGTCGGAAGTAAGCGGTATCAAGGATATCTCGTTATTTGATACGGCTGTTTATAAAACCAGAAAAGCCGGAGAGGTTACGGGGTTTGATGCTGCTGTTTATTTGGGTCCAAAGGGGCTGCGTACTCTGGACCGTAGTACCCGGCTGGTTTCTTCTGCAACAAAGCTGGCACTTGATGATGCCGGGTTTGTTGTCACTGAAGAGAACGCGCCGCGGCTTGGTGTGGCTATTGGTACTATGTTCGGCAGTTTGCGCAGTATTGCAGAGTTTGACCGTGATGCGATGGTTGACGGGCCGCAGTATGTTAATCCCGCTTTTTTCCCCAATACCGTTATTAATTCTCCAGCAAGCCAGGTTTCCATTAAATTCAATTGTAAAGGTTTTAATTCGACTCTTGCGACCGGTTTTTGCGCGAGTCTCGATGCCATGAAATACGCGGCTGATTTTCTGCGCTTAGGCAGAGTTGATGCAGTTTTATGCGGCGGGGTTGAAGAACTGTGCCAGGAGACCTATTTGGGTTTATATAAAGCGGGATGTTTAGCCGGTATCAACGGGGCTGAGATAGCATGCCCTTTTGACAAAAGACGCAATGGTTTGATCATCGGCGAAGGCGCGGTAATTTTTTGTCTTGAAACATTGGATGCTGCCCGGAAACGGAATGCGCATATATGTGCGGAGGTTGCAGCCGGTGCCAACGCATTTTCTTCCTCCGGGATCAACGCCTATGACCAACGAGGTGCTGGTGTGCGGACAGCGATGCGTAAAACAGTGGCAGGCGCCGGTTTATCGGAGGGGGATATCGATTGTATCTTTGCTGCGGCAAATGCAACACTTGATGCGGATAAAATTGAGGCAGAAGCGATACGCCATGTTTTCTCCGGTGCTTCTCGGGAAGTCAGTGTCACGGCGATCAAATCAAAAACAGGAGAATGTTTAAGCGCATCCGGTGCAATTGCTGCGGCAGCAGCGGTCGTGGCAATAGAGCGGAATAGCGTTCCTGCGACAATGAATTTCTCTATGCCGGACCCTGCGTGTACGTTAAATTTAGTGACGGGTAAAGCTCGCCAACAGCGGGTTGACACGGCTTTGGTAAATGCGGTTGGTCCGAGTGGCAATAATACGAGTCTTTTGATCAGGCGGGTCAACCTATGAAATTTGCTGGTCGCGTAGCGGCAGTTACGGGTGGTGCGCGGGGAATCGGGAAAGCGATTGTTTTGGCTCTTGCGCGCGAAGGCGCTGATGTCGCTTTTACGTATTTTAAAAGTTCTGCCGAGCAAGAAGCGCTCGTTAAAGAAATTTGTGCGCTTGGCCGGCGAAGCCTTGCAGTACAGACTGACGTGCGTGATTTTGACAAGGCAAAAGAGTTTATCGAGAAAGTAAAGGCTGAATTAGGGCGTCTTGATATTCTTGTTAATAACGCCGGGATAACGAAAGATAAAGCGTTAATGATGATGGCCAGGGATGAGTGGAAGGATGTCCTGGAAACGAATCTCGACGGAACTTTCAACGTTACCCGCAACGCGATCGTAACATTCTTAAAACAGAAGTCGGGCGTTATCGTCAATATTACGTCGGTAAGCGGTGTTATCGGTCTTGCGCGGCAGACGAATTATTCCGCGTCAAAGGCAGGGATAATTGGTTTTACCAAAGCGCTGGCACGCGAAGTTGCTGCGTATAATATCAGGGTTAACGCGGTTGCTCCCGGTTTTATCGAGACTGATATGGTTGCCGGGCTTAAACAAGAGCATAAAGAAAAAGTCATGAAAGCAATTCCTTTGGCCCGGTTCGGTACTGCCGATGAGGTTGCTTCAGCAGTTATTTTCTTGGCAAGTGACGATAGCCACTATATAACCGGGCAGACGGTTGTGATGGACGGCGGATTGTCGATAAATATTGCTGCATAGTTAGAAACTATACGGGTTTCAAGGTCACAAGACACAAGTCACAAGATCGAGTTCCGCCAGTGGCGGACTGATAGCTTAGATTGCCGCTTCGCCTTGACAAAAATGCTATCGGGCTTCTCGCAATGACGAGTTACTCACCGTCATTGCCAGGAACGTTTAATATAATCGCTTTTGTGACGAAGCAATCACGTTTTTACTTTGAACATTGGTTTATGAACTAAAACGTATTATTTAAACTTTCTAATCGAGGAGGAACGAATGCAAGATATTGATACAGAGATAAAGAATCTTATTGCAGAGATCATTGAAAAAGACCCGGCTGATCTAGACCCGAATGCGCGATTTGTTGAGGACCTCGGTGTTGACTCAATGATGGCGCTTGAGATTTTGGCTGCGATTGAGAAAAAATACAAGATCTCGATACCGGAAGAAAAATTGCCACAGTTAACGAATTTGAATGATACGATTAAGATAGCAAAAGAATACCTGGGACAAAAAAATGCTTAATATTGAAGAGATCCAGAAAGTATTACCGCATCGTTTCCCGTTTTTATTAATTGATAGGATTGTGGAGCTTGAGCCGGGAGTCAGAGTTGTCGCGCTCAAAAATGTTACGTATAATGAAGATTTTTTCTCCGGGCATTTTCCGGGACAGCCGGTTATGCCGGGGGTTTTAATAACGGAAGCTATGGCGCAAGCTTCCATTATGCTTTTCTATGGTTCAAAGAGTAAATTGGAGGGGAAGAAGCTAGTTTATTATTTAGGATCGGTTAAGGTCAGATTTTCTCATCCGGTAACACCGGGCGATCAGCTTATGATCACTATTGAGCCGGTAAAAATGGTATCGATGGCAGGGATCGTGAAAGCAACTGCCCGTGTCGGGGATAAAGAAGTAGCTTCGGGAGAATTGAGTTTCGCAGCCAAAGAACTATGAAACGTATCGTTATTTCGGGGATTGGGGTAATTTCTTCCATAGGCATTGGCAAAGATGCTTTTTGGGATGCTTTGATAAAAGGCACGAGCGGTATCAGTACTATTTCATCGTTTGATACCTCGGTTTTTTCGACGCATAAGGGTGGAGAGATCAAGGATTTTAAACCCGAACAATATATCGATCCCGCACGAGTTATCCAGGCAGGCCGGGCGTCACAATTGGCAATGGCGGCGTCTCAACTTGCCTATACAGATTCCCGTTTGTCGAGTGGTGCATGTGCGCCGGAGCGTTTTGGCCTTTGTTTTGGCACAACCATGACAGAGACCCGTATTTTAGAAGAGCTTAATGCTGCCTGGGTAAAAACAGGTGCTATGTCCATTGACCCTGTTTTGGTTCCGCGCTATCCAGCGTATGTTCTTGCTTCCAATATTGCACGTATGGTAGGGCTTCAAGGTCCTTCCTATACAATCCCTACGGCGTGCGCAGCCGGTAATTATGCCATTGGATATGCCTATGACTTAATCAGGAATGATGAAGCTGATATGATGCTTGCCGGAGGTGCCGATGCATTTTCTCGGCTGGCCTTTATCGGTTTTAACAGACTTTTAGCAGTTGCACCCGACAGGGTTCAACCGTTTGATAAGAATAGAAAAGGCATGATGGTGGCAGAAGGGGCCGGTGTTGTGATTTTAGAGTCGCTTGAGAGCGCTTTGGCGCGTCATGCGCCGATTTATGCGGAGATCTTAGGGTATGGATTAAGTTGTGATGCGCATCATATGACAGCTCCGGAACATAACGGTATTGCCCGGGCTATTGAAAATGCTCTGCGTGAAAGTAATATCTGTCCCGATGAAGTCGATTATTTTAACGCGCATGGCACCGGTACTCCGGCTAATGATAGAGAAGAGTCTTTTGCCATAAAGAAAGTTTTTGGTGAATATACCAGGAAGCTTGCGGTTAGCTCAACGAAATCCATGCTGGGACATACCATGGGTGCTGCATCGGCGATTGAGACGATCGTCTGTTGCATGAGCTTGACGCATGATGTGATCCCTCCGACAATAAACTACGAAACACCTGATCCTGATTGTGATATCGACTGCGTTCCGAATATCTGCCGTAAACAAAAAGTCACTATAGCCCTCAATAGTTCTTCCGCGTTCGGCGGCAATAATGCCTGCCTGGTACTTCGAAAATACTAATTTCAGTTTGTAGCTGGTAGCTGATAGAACAAATCAAAAACGATGCAAGGACTTCTTAGCTTTCTCTTGTGACGTTATGACATTGCCTGCCTGCCGCAGACAGGTGACTTTGTAGCCCGTATAGTTTTTAAGTTGTGAAGCATCCGCCATTAGCGGAAGATTAATTCGTAAAACTGTGCGGGTAGTAATGTCTCAAGGTCACAAAGTCACAAGTAAATACAAGGACTTCTTAGCTTTCTCTTGTGACGTTATGACATTGCCTGCCTGCCGCAGGCAGGTGACTTTGCAACCCGTATAGTTTTAAGCTATGAAGTCTCCGCCACTGGCGGAAGCAATGAGCTCTAAATGCTATGGACTTTTTTGTCTTTGTCTCGCAAGCTGTTGTGCTATAATATCCTGCGGAGGAAACCTGTGGAAAAAGATGCGTACGAAGCAAAATTAAAGGAGCTTGAGAGAACTTACGAAGCTCGTTGTTTGCGATGCGGCACGTGCTGCGGTGCGCTTGACACGGATCCTTGCACGCAACTGGAAAAATGCGCCGATGGCACGTATTCCTGCCGAGTCTATGAGACTAGAATCGGTACACAAAAAACAATTTCCGGCAAGACGTTTAGTTGTGTGCCTATTCGCCAGGTGATGCTTTATCACAAACCTTTTCCCAACTGTCCCTACGGCAGATAACTCCTATGGCAGAATCTTTATCGAAAGAAAAACTCGAACGATTTGATACTATAGCCAGATCACTGTCAACGGCGATAAAAAATGTGTCACTCTACCCCGCAGGCCATCCTATCTTAGAAAATTCTCTTGCTGCTTGTTTAATTGCTTTTGAAGTTTGGTTGCAGGACGAAGATCGCATAGCTATCGGGATAACACAGGATAATCTTCTTCTTGACGGTGTTATTGTCAGGGAGAAAAGTGAGCTTTTCGCCAGTGTTGCCGATTTCCTGCATCAACGGGGGGTTATTGCATTTTCTTGTTTACGGGGAGTTGAGCGCATCGAGTTATCGGGATTATTTGCCAGTTTGAAAGGCGAGCCTAAGGCAATTGCTCAACGGGGCGGTGTTCTTAAAAATATGCCGCCAGCAGCGCATATCGTCGTTAAAGAAGTCGATTATAGCCAGTTTTTGGGAAGTGCACGGCTTGGTGTTACCAAAGAAGAAAATGATTATTGGTCGGCGCTGACCGGTATTTCCGAAGAATCACGCAGGGGGGAACTTCCGTCCTCGAAATTGGAATTTGTCCGTGAATTCATCTCTGATTCAAAACGTTCGTCGACTGTTTTGAACAAAATTTACCGCCAGGCTCAAACGCAACTTGACGAAGAGACCGCAACGGGGAGTATCCGTCAAACTATTTCGCGTATTATGGATTATTTTTCTAAATATTCTGCTGATGAATCGGCTTCTGCCCGTCAGGGGATTTTGGATGTTATTGCGCGCCTTGATCCGAAATTAGTGGTTAAGCTTTTTGAAAAGGCAGAGGTTGATGGCAAAGCCATTGATTTACCCGAAGAGCTTCTTGCCGGATTCTCCGATGATATGATCGCTGATTTTATGAGTTCTCTTATTACCGGTGAGGAGTCTTTGAATGAAAATACGCTGAATCTATTTGATAAGTTGGCGCCGAGCCATGGTAAGGCAAATGCGTTAAGTTCTCTTGTCGCCGATAAACTTCTTCAAATTCCCGATAAGCGTTTGTTGTCCGATGTACATAATTCGATCCAAAAAATGTTTAAGGCCAATCCCGAGAACGATTTTCTCTCCCAGTTCTATAAACTTACGCTTGGTGCTTTTGCGGGCGGCACAATGACTTCAGACGGCGTTTTGCCCCAGTATGCTCCGTATGTTAAAGAATTCGAGGAGTTCGTATCAGGAGAAGGGCTTATCAAATCGTATATCCGGCTCCTGTTGAATATTATCTGGTTTACGGATGAGGCTCCGTTGCTTAAGAAATTCCTTTCGATTCTCGAGACGGTTTTGGCGGCGCATCGCTCACAAGGATTCCTTTCCAGTTATCGGGACACTGTTGAACTTTTTTGCGATAAGTTGAAACTGGAGCAAAAAACAAATGTACCGTTTCAAGAAGAAATGAATGCGGGATTGGACAGGATTTTTTCAGAACAAACCGTGAAGGCGCTTGTTGCCTGTGTGCCTGGCGCTGATCCGGATGAAATGAAAGAGATTGAATTCATGAGTGTGCATCTTCAACGTTCTTTTGCCGCGCCCTTGCTGGATGGATTTGTGGCTGAGCAGGATCGCACTGCGCGGAATAAATATTTAGCAATTCTTACTATGCTGGGTACCGATGCGGTTGAACCTATGATGCTTGCTTTGAAAAAGATGTCTGCCGATAAAATTGAAATCATGAAAGATTTGCTGGAGGTACTCAAGAGAATCGATATCCTTTCTGCTGAGCGTGTTGCGCGGGATCTGATGAGCCATCAGGATGGTGCGGTGCGATTTGCTTTTATGGATATGTGCCAGTCGGTTGAAGGGGCTGATTTACCGGGTATTTTCGAAGCCCTTGCGAAAGAGCGCAATGCGGATAATGCCCAGAAGATTATGCGATTTTTGTTGCGTACCCGTAACAGTCAGGCCGTGCAGGGCCTTTTTGCGGTATTGGAAAAGGGGCCGTTACGAAAAAGATACCTCCTGACCGTTTTAAAACTGTGCGGCGATTTGCAGGTTGCTGAATCGGTGCCTGCGCTTGGTGCGGTTATTGCCAAGAGGCCGTTTTTCTACACAAAAGCGGCTGATGAGCTTCGTGTCGCTGCGGCGGTGAGTTTAGGGCAAATTGCATCGGATCAGGCAAAAGAGTTTATCAGGTCAGGTTTGCAAGATACGAGTAAAGCATTGCGCAGAATGTGTTCTCTTATCCTGGAAATGGAAAAGATGCCTGAAAGTAACGGGGGCCAGAATGAGTGACGGGATAAAACCATTACTTGAACAGTTTATCAGAGAGTTGCAGAGTACTCTTCAGACCCGCATGATTTATGGCCCAACCCATCATTTGACGAAAGAAGCCATCGATAAGGTATATGCAAAGCTTCTGTTGGTTTTAGAAGGCCGTCAGGAAATTACGCTCGGGATCATTGGCACCGAGATAGCTTTTGAAAAAGAGCCGCTGTATGAAGTTTCCCGGAATGCCTCGAATCTTGTCGCTCATTTCAAAGAGCTTACGATCGAAAAAATAAGTTTTGAAGCGGGGATCAGTGTTGACGAGTGCGCCGCGTTTGTTGCGCTCTGTGCTTCGACAGCCAAGGAGATTGTTCAGTCAGGTGGTATTGAAAAAACCGCTGCTGTTTCAGGTTTGACGCATGTCGTTTTCGGTAAAATCGGGTATTCCAAAGATGAAGCTCAGGATGAGCATGACGATGCGTTGCAACTTGCCAAGGGCGGATACCAAAGCGGACTTAGCTTTTTGCAGGAAGCCTTCCAGGATATTCAGAATAACCGTCCCATAAATGTCAAGGCAGCCAGGGTTTTTGCGTCGAGCATCATCACTAATTTGATGAAAAACAAATATTCGTTGCTCATTTTAACGTCTACGAAGACCCATGATGAGTATACGTTCGTGCACGCCATCAATGTTTCCATATTTACCGTCGTGCAGGCCGAGTCTTTGGGGATACGGCAGGATCTGTTGAGCGATATCGGGGTTGCCGGGCTCCTCCATGATACGGGAAAATTAGTTTTGTCGGGTGAAGTCCTCCGTAAGAAAGGCAAGCTTGATCCAAAGGAGTTTGAGATGGTCCGCAGCCATCCGGTTGATGGTGCGCGTCTTCTTGTACAGACGCCGGATACGCATCCGTTGTCGTCAATCGGTGCGTTTGAACATCATTTGCGATACAGCCTGAAAGGATATCCTGAACGGCTTTTCGGCGGGCCGCCGAATTTGGTCAGTTATTTAATTGCCATAGCTGATGTGTACGACGCCTTGCGCAGTAAACGCGCCTATCATGAGGAGATGGCTCCCGAAACAACCTATGAAGAAATGCGGAAGATGTCCGGGGATTATTTCCATCCGGATCTCTTGGAGAATTTTTTTCATGTTATCGGCATGTATCCTCCGGGGACATTAGTTGAGCTTACCGACAAGCGGGTGGGGATGGTTGTGCGGGAAAGCGCCCTTGATATTCGAAGGCCCCAGGTAGAGATTTTGTATGACAGTAATAGCGAAAAAGTCGGGCAAAATTATATTGTGAACCTTATGGAAAAAGATCCGGCGACACAGGAGTTCCGTTGGAGTGTTTCCCGATCCATTATTCCATCTCCGCGTTTTGAAATTCCGGAAAAATATAAAGCATAATAGGCGAAAGGCAGGGGGGTTGATGAAACAGATCGGGTTTGATTTCAATAATATGTTCGATATGAATGTCGGCAGTGTGCATGGAGTGACCAAAGAAGAATTGTCCGCATTGAAGCCTGTGTTGAAACAGGCACATCGTCATTTTCACGGGCTCTTGCTTGATGAGGATACCCGTCAGCGGCTTTCATTGGAGTGGGTTACATTGCCGTTTCAGTCCCCCGAGACAATCCGCGGGATCAAAAAATTGGCCGATGAAATCGCTGCCGATTACGAGAATGTTATTTTCTTGGGTATTGGCGGCTCATATTTGGGCCTGAAGGCGGCGCAAGATGCGCTTCTGCCGGCATATTACAATGAATTCGAATCATTGCGTAAAGGGAGGCCGCGGATATATTTTGAGGGAAATAACCTTGACCCGGATACCCTGTCGGTATTGTTGAAGAGTTTGAAACCTAAAAAAACCTTTTGCGTTGTTATCTCGAAATCAGGTGAAACAACCGAGACCAAGGCTGGATTGGCTCTGGTTGAGGATTGGTTGAAAAAAGGAGTCGGTAAAAATTACGGCAGGCAGATTGTGGCGATAACTGATCCTGTTCAGGGGAATTTGCGTAAAAAAGTTAATGCTGCGCAGATGAAGGATGCGCAAAGTTTTCGTAACTTGCCGCTTTTAAAAGGTGTTGGCGGCCGGTTCTCCGAGCTCAATATGGGTTTGTTGCATCTGGCAGTTGCCGGGGTTGCTCTAGACGATTTTTTGAAGGGCGCTGCTGCGATGAGCGCGCGGAGCGCCAGCGATGACTGCATGAAGAATCCCGCACTTTTGTACGCGGGGCTCCAAAACATCTTGTATCGGCACAAAGGAAAATCCATTGCCATTATGATGCCATTCAGTGAAACTTTGAAATCAACGGGTGATTGGTATTCTCAACTTTTGGCTGAGAGTTTGGGGAAGAAATTCAGCAGGAGGATTGTGTTTGATGCGCGTGGCAAAGAGATGTGGGAGTCTGACACGGGTTGTGTAGTCAATGTCGGGCGTACGCCGGTAGCTTCCCGCGGTACGAACGATCTGCATTCCATTCAGCAGAATAATATGGAAGGGCAGTTTGATAAAACCGTGACGTTTATCCGCGTTGAAAATTTTGCGTCTGATCTGGCCGTTGTCGGTACGGGTGATTTTCTTTCGGGGAAGAAGTTTTCGAAACTGTTGAACATTGCCCAGGAAGCGACCGAGTGGGCGCTTGTAAAAGAATCCCGCCCTAATTGTGCGGTGATTATGCCGCGCGTGTCGGCATTCTATTGGGGCCAGTTACTTTTCTTTTTTGAAATGGCGACTGCGTATGAGGGAGAGCTTTTAAACGTGAACGCTTTCGATCAGCCGGGTGTCGAAGGATACAAAAACTACATGTATTTTAAACTTGAAAAACCCGGGCTTGATGAAAAAATAGCTGCGGATATCCGCAGGAAGCCCCTTATTAAGAAAACGGCGTATATACTCTAGCGGCGTATTGGAATAGTCAGCCTTATGAAGAAAATAGCCATAGTACTTTGTGCGCTTGGTATTATCATTTCTGCAGTGGTTGTCTATGTGAATAATACCGTTTTACCTACCAAAGTTAAAACGCTTATCATAAAAAGTCTTCAGGAGAGGACAGGAAAAAGCGTTCGCCTGGATTCATTGAGCTTAAATATCTTCAAAGGTTTTGTTTTGCGTAATCTAACTATTTATGACCAAACGCGCACATTTATCAGCCTTGAAGAATGCGATTGTACATTCCTCTTTTGGCCGTTTTTCAAAAAACAGATAATTATCCCCTCCGTAAAAATCAAACATCCCGTTATGTATCTGCAACGCCGGTCCGATGGTTCTTTTAATGTGGCTGATTTTCTACAACCGCAAAAAATACCGCAGGCCGCCGCACAGCCGCCATTCGATATCCTGTTGTATAAGGTGAATATTTCCAATGGCAGGATCAATTTTGAAGATGATGCGGTTTCCCCGTCGTTTGTCAAAACAATCGATGATGTCAATGTCGCGGTTACGTTGTCTTTGCCCAAGGGAATACAGTTCCGTTTTATGGCCCAGCTTGCCGGTGATCAAAAGATGAAAGTAAGCGGTACGGGTTCATATACATTGAAAACGAAGGAGCTGTCGTCGCATGTTACCGTCTCCGGGTTGCGTCCGAAAGAATTCGCTTCATATTATGCGGCATACGGGCTGCTTGTTTTAGACGGTACCGTAGATGTATCTGCCGATGTCCGTTGGAGCAATACGACGGTTTCCGTCGATATGCATGACCGCTTAAAAGGGATTTCAGTTACAAAAGATGCGATACAGTATTGTGTTGATGCATCTGCCCAGGCTCAGACAACCATGGATTTTGTTAAAAAAGATTTATTGTATACGGGGAATATTACCGTTGAACGCGGCGATATCCTTGGTCTTGCGCCGTGCGGCACGATCAGCGCCGTTAACGGCGTGCTGCGTTTTGATAATGACGGTGTTTCAACCGATATGGCGCATGCCGTGATCAAGGGGATCCCGTTTGAAATAAAAGGAAATCTGTCTGATTTTGCTAACCCGGTTATCGATACAACGTTTCAGGCAAATACTTCGTTGCAAAAATTGCAGCAAGCTATGCGGGATATCTTTAATATCTCCGTGCCTGCCTCTTGTCAGGGGGGGGCGCATCTTTTTGTGGATGCGCAGGCTCATGCAGGAGTAAATGCGCCCATACAGTATCAGGGTTATATTGATGTCGCAGGCGGGAATGTGTCTTTTGAACGTGTGCCGGCAGCAGTACGGCGGATAGACGGCCGGATTGATTTTACTGAGAATGATGTATCCTGGAAAAATCTATCGTTTACGTATAACAATACAACGTATGCGACAAACGGCACCGTTACTGGTTTGAAGTCGCCTGTTATAAAATTTGACGCGGCGTCGGAAGAGTTTTCTACCAATACGACAGTATCGGTGTATGACAAGGGGGTTAAGATTTCTTCATGCGCGGGGACGTATTTGAACTCGACATTTTCGCTTACCGGAGATGCGCATTTCTTTGAGGGATATAAACCAACGGTTGAGATGGGCGGTGCGTTTTTAGTTGATCTTACGGATGTGCCGGGTTTATTCCCGCAATCAAAAGAATTTTTTAAACAGGTGAATCCAAAAGGAATTATACATGGGAAATTCACCGTTCAAGGGGATATCAGCAACGTTACTTCCTGCGATGTCCAGGCGCAGCTGACCAGTGATTCTATCGGCGCGTATAACCTCAGCGGAACCGATTTTTTCATGACCTATGTTCAAGCTCAAGGAGCCGTGACGGTACCCGTGATGCGTATTTCTTTGTATGACGGCAGTATTGACGGCAGCGCCAAGCTTGATCTGGCGCATAAAGATTTGCCATATTCGCTGAATCTTAATATCCAGGATGTCCGTATTGAAAAATTGAAGCTTGATACGGCGGCTAAAGATAAGGATATATCGGGTCTTATCCGTGCTCAGATGAGTTTTACCGGCGCAGGCTCTGATCTGTCAGCCTTGAGCGGCGAAGGTAAGGCGTTTATCAAGGATGGCAGACTTTGGGAGCTTAATTTGTTTAAAGGGCTGGGCGCGCTGATTTTCACAAAAGATTTTGCCAGGATTGTCTTCCATGAGGGAGTCTGTAGTTTTGTTCTTCATGATAAAACCATTATGACCGATGATCTGATTTTGCATGGCAATTTAGCTGATATATTGGGTGCCGTGCATGTCGATTTTGACGGCGCTTTGGGAGGCCAGTTGCAGGTTAATATCCTTGATGAGATGGCGCCTCTTTCCGGTACATTCCGTGATGTCACGACGGCAAGTGTCGGGCAGGCCGGACGATTCGGCACCATCATGTTGAGCGGCACGATCATGGATCCGAAATTCAAATTTAAGACTGCTGTCGGCGTGATGACTATTCTGCGCGGATTGACTGATGCGCTTTTCCGGGGGGATCCCGCGCAATGAAGAAGCAGCGAATAATCCCCGAAGCCGATTTTATGCATCAGGCGATCAATGAAGCTTTTCGTAATTGTACTCAGTTGCGGGGAGGGCCGTTTGGCGCTGCGATCGTACGGAACGGAAAGCTTCTTGCAAAGGCCCGTAATTCGGTTTTGGTGCATGATGCCACGGCACATGCAGAGATGAATGCTATTCGTTTGGCTTCCCGGAAAATGAAAACTTTTGATCTCTCCGGATGTATTATCTATTCGACTACCGAACCTTGTCCGATGTGCTTTAGTGCGATACATTGGGCGCGTATTGACGCGGTTATATTCGGGACTTCGACCGAAGACGCCCAAAAAGCCGGTTTTCATGAGTTGCTTATCGATGACAAAACGCTGCAAAGACTCGGCAAGAGCACGGTGCAGTTATTTCCCGGTTTTATGCGTCAGGAATGCAATGAACTTTTTGAAGTATGGCAGAAGCTGCCCGGGAGAAAGTATTACTAATGCGGATGAGCAGATTACTTTCGTCAAAAAAAGTTTTTAACGGCAGGTTGTTTACGGTATACCGGCAAAAGCGTCGTCTGCCGAATGGTTTTATAAAAACATCCGAGATTATCAAACATCCCGGCGCAGTTGTTGTCGTGCCGGTTTTTCAGAACGGTACAATAGTATTGTTACGACAATACCGCGCTGCGATTGATATCTATTTATACGAGTTGTGCGCGGGTACCTTGAAAGCGCATGAAGATTCTGCCGTATGTGCAAAACGGGAGCTCAAAGAAGAAACTGGTTATCAGGCGCGTTCCATGAGGAAGATCGGTGAAATTTATCCTGCTCCCGGTTATACCACTGAAAAAATTCATGTCTATGTGGCGCGCGGGCTCCTTAAAGTCGGTGCTTCGGTAGAGGATGACGAAGTTATCGAAACCAAGATATTGTCGCGTATGCAGATACGCAAGCTTCTAAAAAGCCACGCAATCGTCGATGCAAAGACGATTGCCGCGTTAGTTCTTGGAGGAATTATATGAAAAGCAAAGTCTATTATTCCAGGGTTTCCGAGAGTGATTCCGTGGCGGTGGTGCAGCAGAAATTTTCCCGGTTGCTTGATAGGAGCGCTGTATTAGATAGTATTACCGGGAAAACCGCTGCCGTAAAGATGCATTTTGGAGAAGAAGGGAATACCGGCTTTGTGAAGCCGCACTTCGTGCGTCAAGTAGCCGAACGGGTCAGCGTAAAAGGTGTGCGGCCTGTGGTAACCGATACCAATACGCTGTATAAAGGAAGACGGACTGATTCGGCTGAACATCTGCGGCTTGCGCATGAGCATGGATTCACGCGTGAAGCTGTTGACGCGGATGTGATGATCGCTTCGTCCGGTCAGAATGCCGTTGCCGGGGTTGCTATAAACGGCCGGTATATCAAGGAAGCCTTTGTTGAGACTTTTTTTACCGAAGTTTCTTCAATCGTCGGTATTGCCCATTTTAAAGGGCATATCATGACCGGCTTTGGCGGTGCGCTTAAAAATATCGGTATGGGATGCGCCAGCCGCAAGGGAAAACTTGCTCAGCATTGCGATGTTTCGCCGGTCGTTTGGGAGAAAACCTGTATCGGTTGCGGAACGTGTGTCGGTGTTTGTCCTGTCCAGGCGATTACCGTGATCGATACAAAGGCGCGTATAGATAAAAAAAGCTGCATTGGTTGCGCTACGTGTATCGCGGTTTGTCCCGTGAAAGCGATTGATGTCCCCTGGGAAACTGGTGCCAGTCGTATTCAGGAAAAGATGGTTGAATATGCCTGGGCAGTTTTAAAAGATAAGAAAAACACATCGGCGTTTATCAATTTTGCCACGAAAATTACCAAAGAATGCGATTGCCTTGCTCAGGATGAATCTCCTATGACTGCGGATGTCGGTATTTTTGTTTCTTCGGATCCGGTCAGCCTTGATATGGCAACGTATGAGACGGTTATTGCTGCCGCAGGAAACGATGTATTTCGGGAAGCTCATCCGCAGCGCGACGGATTAAAACAAATCAGACACGCCGAAAAGATCGGGTTGGGTTCATCGGCGTATGAATTACAACGTATCGATGGATGAATTAGCCCTTTTTGAGAGCCGCGGGATAACCGATGTGCATGTTATTCGCAGTAAGAGAAGACGCCGTACTGCCGGCGCAAAGCTGAAAGGTTCGTGTTTGCACGTGTGCGTGCCGTATTCGATTTCAGAAGAGCATTTGGCACGGCTTGTCATAACGTTCAAGGAAAAATTCAACAAAACGTTGTTACGAAACAGGTTGAACCGTGATACGCCGTTATCTGAAGTCGCCGAACGGTTGAATAAAAAATATTTTTGCGGTTCTTTGAAGATTGGTTCAGTGCACTATGTTACCAACCAAACCAGGAAGTTCGGTTGTTGCTATATTCAGGATGCTTCAATCCGGATTTCGCATCGAATCGCAGAAATGCCTGATTGGGTGAGAGATTACGTTGTAATGCATGAGTTGGCGCATCTCGTGGTGCCTAATCACAAAAAAGCTTTTTGGGATATTGTATCCCGTTATGAGCTGGCTGAGAGAGCCCGCGGTTTTTTGATTGCAAAGGGGATGGAAATGGATAATCCAGATGAGGAGGAGACGGAGTGAAAACGATAATTCCTGCTTTGGTATTCCTGTTTTGTAGTGTGATGACCGGATGTGCGACAGTCGCGGGTCCCGCGTGCGTTGAACCTGCTCCGAGCGGAAACGTGTATCCTGCTGCAACAGGCGCATCTCGGCAGGCGCTGGCAGATGATTTGCGCTCCGGAAAAATTGCGGTTGGGTCGTCTCTTGAAACAATCAGAAAAGCGTATGGCGAACCGGATACGATGTTTGTACTCCCCTGTAATGTGCGCGCCACCTATACGATGAGCCCTATGAAAAGAATTTCTATCTGGTTTGATGATGGTCAACATATGTCGATGTGGGCTGATTAATGCAGACACAGACGATGCTTTTATTACTGGCTGCAACAGCGGTTATTACCATTACCTTGGTGATAATCGGCCTTATGCCGTCAGAACAACCGCGCTTCAATCCTAAGAAGAAGCCGGTATCCCCTCCGCGGCCGCACGCCTATGTCCGTCCCCAGCCGGTTGTTGTTTCAAAGAAAGAAGAACCTCAGGCATCATCGCTTGAGTTTGAAACACTTCAGAACAATTACGCCAACCTTCAGCAGGAATTGGAGCTTCTTAAGAAACGCGAGGCTCAATTGAATGAAGAGATCGCGCGCCGCCAACAATGGGTTGACAAGAGTGATGATAGTATCCGCAAATTCCGGGATGATACGGAAGAATATAAGAAACGTTTTGTTGATAAAGAGCGAGAGTTGCAGCAGGAGTTTGAAAAAAACGTAGATCTGTCCCGCTCACTGCGTGAGGTTCAGAATACGCTTACTGACTTTGATAAAAAGAATAAGGATTTGACCGAGCAGGGTGAAATTATGCGCCATAAAATTGAGCGCGATACCCAGGAATTAGAGGCCGCCCGGCGTGATTATCGTGATATGAAACGCAAACTTGAGAAGAGCGAGTGGGTGCCGAAAGAAGAATTCAATAAGCTGAATGATGAGTTTACGGAAATTGAAAAAGAATTAGGAGTAAAAGAAGAGAAATTGAAAGCGTTGAACGAAGAAGTTGCGCGTTTACGTGCCGCGGCATTGGAGACAAAGCAATCGGCTGTTGAAGTTTTGCAAGAAGCGGTTGTACCGGAAGTCAGTGCTCAGGTTCCGGCGAAACCGGTTGAAGAAGTCTTGCCTATTCCCGAGCAGGTACCTTTGGACCAGATACAACAACCGGATATCGCTGCACCTCTTGTTGAAGGAAAGAAACCTGAGCCTGAGCCGCCGCCCCAAGAACAGCCGGCGGTTTCTCAGCCTGTGCGTGAAGAAAAAACGGTTCCTCTTGAACAGACTGTTGTACAAGGACCTTCGATTTCAGACAAGACAGAAGGTGCGGGGCAGTCTCAGGAAAACCCGGAAGTTCCCGTTCTTCCCCAGACAGGAACTCCCGTTGAAGGGCTTGAACTTTCTCCGGCACAGCCTGTTGGTGAAGTTCTTGAAACGCAAGTTCCTGCTGAAGCTGATCCTTCTTGCCAATCAACTCCGGTTGAAGCAGAAAAACATGAGTCTTTAATCGAGCTTGATCTATCAAAGGTTCGCAATATAGGTATTATGGCGCACATTGATGCCGGTAAAACCACGACAACCGAGCGGATTCTTTATTATACCGGCCGTTCATATAAGATCGGGGAAGTGCATGATGGCAAGGCTACGATGGATTGGATGAAGCAGGAGCAGGAGCGGGGCATTACCATTACCTCTGCCGCAACCACATGCCAGTGGAAAGGGTATCATATTAATATTATAGATACGCCGGGCCATGTTGATTTTACCGTTGAGGTTGAACGGTCATTGCGAGTTCTTGACGGCGCAGTCGCTGTGTTTTGTGCGGTTGGCGGTGTTGAACCGCAATCAGAAACGGTGTGGCATCAATCAAACAAATATAATGTCCCTAAAATAGCATTTGTCAATAAAATGGATCGTACCGGCGCCGATTTTTTTAGCGTTGTTAACGGGATAGAAAAAGAATTGGGCGGTAATACGGTATTGCTTGATATTCCTATCGGTGCAGAGGAAAACTTTAAAGGTGTGGTTGACCTTTTGGAGATGAAGTCGTATTTTTATGAGGATGAATCAAAAGGGAAAAGTTTTCGTATTGAAGAGATCCCTTCCGAACTTTGTGCTCAGGCGCAACAGCATCGTGATGCAATGCTTGAAAAAGTGGCTGCTTCCGATGAAGGGTTGATGAAGAAATTCCTGGAAAATAAAGAGAGCATTACGGTGGAAGAATTAGTCGCTGTTATTAGAAAAGGCACGATTGCCAACACTATGGTTCCTGTTCTATGCGGCGCTTCATTTAAAAATAAAGGGGTGCAGAAATTATTGGACGCGGTAACGTTGTTTTTGCCGTCTCCTTTGGATGTACCGGCGGTTAAAGGGCACGATCTTAATGACGCGGCAGTCGTTATTGAACGAAAACCCGATGTGCATGAACCATTTACCGGTTTAGCTTTCAAGATTCAGGCGGATCCGCATATGGGCAAGCTCGTGTATGTGCGTATCTATTCCGGCGTTCTCGAGACGGGGACCTATGTCTTGAATGCTACCAAAGGCAAACGCGAACGCATCGGCCGTATTGTCCAGATGCATGCAAATCTTCGTGAAGCCAGAGGTTCGGCAATGGCAGGAGAGATTGTTGCTGTTATCGGATTATCAAATACGACAACCGGAGATACGTTGTGTGATGAGGATCATCCGGTGCTTTTGGAAGCTATTGAATTTCCGGTGCCTGTTGTTTCGCTGAGCGTTACGCCGGCAAGTCGCGCTGACCAGGATAAGCTTGGTAAGGGGTTAGCCCGTTTGACCGAAGAAGATCCCACGTTCAAAGTGGAGTCTGATGATGAGACGAAGGAGACTATTCTTACCGGGATGGGAGAGTTGCATCTGGAAATCATCGTTGATAGATTAAAAGAAGAATTTGGCGTTGCCTGCGTAGTTGGTCAGCCAAAAGTTGCTTATCGTGAAACGATCCGTAAGCCGGCAACCGCCGAATACAAACATGTGAAACAATCAGGAGGCCGCGGCCAGTATGGCCATGTAGTTCTGGAGTTGGCTCCTGTGGAACCGGGCAAAGGGTTTGAGTTTATCAACAGCATTAAAGGGGGTGCAGTCCCCCGTCAATTCATCCCTGCTGTTGAAAAAGGCATTATTGATGCCATGCGTAATGGCGTGTATGCCGGCTATCCCGTTGTGGATATGACGGTTAGTTTAACAGATGGATCATATCATGATGTTGATTCTTCCGAGCTTGCGTTCAAACTTGCTGCGATCGGCGGTTTTAAAGAAGGTTTTATGAAAGCAGATCCGGTGCTCCTTGAACCGTGCATGCTGCTTGAAGTTGCGACTCCGGAGGATTACGTGAGTGCTATTGTCGGCAATATCTGTCAGCGCCGCGGAAAAATCCTTGGCATGGAGACAAAAGGTAACCAGAAGATCATTCAAGCTGAAGCACCTCTTTCGGAGATGTTCGGTTATGCCACAACATTCCGTTCTTTAAGCAGCGGCAGGGCCAATGCCTCGATGCATTTTCTTAATTACCAGGAAGTCCCTTTTGAGATTGCGCAGAAGATACTTGCGGAGCGTAAAGATCGCCGCGGCAGTAGCTCATAGTCCATGGCTGATAAGTGATACCTTGAGTTCCGCCAGTGGCGGACATCAAGCAAAAGATAAATCTTTGAAACCTCGAGTCGTTTCTAACGAAATACATTCTATGAGCCATCACCTATGAGCTATGAACTGAAGTTGCAGCCTGATTCGCTACAAATTTCTTGCCTTTTTCATATCTGTTTGTATAATATGTATTTACGGAGTTAACAAAAGTCACTCATATGAAGAACTTAAAAATAATTATTATCGCTTTTCTTACCGGTATTACGATTTTTAGCGTCTTTCAATATGTCTCAAGTTTACGCCAGCTTATTAAGTTACGCGCTGATTTGCGTCAAACCGAGGAGCGTATTACGGCTCTTGAGCAGGATCGGCAGAATCTTACCGTTGAACTTAATAATGAAAAGCAGATCAAAGAGCAACTCGCGGGCCGTAATCTCATTCTGAAGGATTATGCGCGGCATTCTTCCAGAAAAATGCGTAAGCTTAATACCGAGCTGCTTAATTCTTACACGATGAATGAATCATTAACGGTTCAAATTTCGCTTTTACGCAGTGAGAATAATTCGTTGAGGACACAACAGGAAGAATCCCGTTCCCAGTTATTGGTTGTTATGGCAGAGAAAGAAGCGCTTGAGAAAAAAATGAGTTCCATATTGGAATTGAAGAATGCGATCAGGGAGCTTAAGAAGAAGATGCGGACTGTTGTAACTGTTGTTTCCGCGCCTCGGCAGGTTTCTAACGGTATGCCGCGTCCCGAGATGAAGTCGTATGTTATAGACGGTAATCATGGATTCCTTTTAAAAGGTGGAAAAGCAACATATCCGGCTAAAGTTAAGATTGAAGTGACACAAACGCAGGCCGTTCAATAATTGTATGTCCCCATCAATAATCATCATGTTTGTGGTTGCTGCAGCGATAAGCGTTACTATTGCGCTTATCCTGGGTAATCTTGCCCGCCAACAGGGACTTGCCCGGTTAAAACTTGAAGAAGAAGAGCGCCGCAGGCATGAAGATGAAGAAGCGTCGTTGCTGCAGCAGAACAAATCCTTAGGGGAAAATGTCGAAGAAGTCTTAAGTCAGTTAACCGATTCCGATAAACTTTCTCGACAGGCTTCTCAGCGCATTGTTGATATATTTTCCCGCGAAGTAAAAAAACATATCGAAGACAATACCAAACAGGTTGCCAAGCATTATGAGATGATTCTTGAGGAAAAGACCAAGGATCAGGAAATAGTCTGGAAAAAATATAATAGCGCGTTAGTTGAAAAAAAACAGACTGATGCGGTTATCCGGAGTGTTGCCGAAGGATTGGTTGTTGTCGGCCCTGATGGTAAAGTGCTGATGATGAATCCGGCTGCTGAAAAGCTTTTGGGTGTTTCCAAGAAAGAGAAGGTTGGTAAGCCGATTAATGAAGATTTGCGGGAAGAACAACTTATTACGCTTACCAAAAAAAACAATGAAACCGGCGGCAAGGAAATTGAGTTTGCCAGTGAAAGTGACGAGACGAAAAGGATATTGCGCGCTTCAAGCGCGGTTATTGAGAATGAAAACGGAGAAACCGTGGGGATGGTTTCCGTATTAAGCGATATTACAAGACAAAAAGAGCTTGAGCGGATGAAAACGGGTTTTGTCGCCAGTGTCTCGCACGAATTGCGCACGCCGTTAATCGCTATTGATAAATCGCTCCAATTGATTTTAAGTAAGACGACGGGGCCTTTGAGTGAAACCCAGGAGCAGTTTTTAACGATTGCCGAACGTAATTTAAAACGATTATCCCGGTTGATTGATGATTTGTTGGATATGTCAAAATTAGAGGCAGGTAAGATGACGTTAAACCGTCAGCCTGCTGCGATGGCAAAAATTATTACCGATTCGGTTTTTGCTATGGATAATTGGGCGAAATCGAAATCCGTGACTATCGCACAAAATATTGATGAGCATATGCCGGATGTCAATGTTGATGCCGACCGCGTAACGCAGATTTTGAACAATCTTATCGGTAATGCGATTAAATTTACTCCTGCCCAGGGCACCATTACGGTAAGCGCCAAGACCAAGAAACCCGGAGAAATCGAAGTGAGTGTCCGTGATACCGGCATTGGTATCTCTGCGGAAAATCTTGTGAAAGTTTTTGACAAGTTTTACCAGGTTGGCGAACGTGTATCGACAGATATCAGCGGCACGGGCTTAGGGTTATCTATCGTAAAAGAGCTTGTCGAGCTTCATGGCGGAAAGATTTGGGTTGATTCAGAAAAAGGACAGGGAGCTATATTTACATTTATACTCCCCGTTTAACCGGAGGATGGCATGGGAAAATTAATAAGTGTTTTATTAGTTGATGACGAGTCTGATTACACGCAACCAATGGCATTTTGGCTTAAATCAAAAGGGTATGATGTTTTTTCCGTGACCAACGGACAGGATGCGATTACGTTTATTAAGGAAACGCCTCCGGATATTGTTTTCCTTGATATTAACATGCCTATTATGGATGGCCCTACAACACTGAGGAAAATCCGGGAATTCAACGCAGATATACCTATTATTATCATTAGCGCTTATATTGATGATCCCCGGGCAAAAGGGATAACATCGTATGGCATATCCGGTGTTTTCTACAAAGGAAGTGATTTTAACGAAGGGCTAACGCTTATTGAAGCGGTTTTACGTACTCATAAGAATCTCAAGAACAAATGAAAAAATATTCCATCCTCGGTGTTGTTTTTTGTTTTGTTATCGGTATTAATCTGTACTTCCGGAGCTTTCCGATTAATTTCCCGCAGCTCAAAGTTCAGGCGCGGCAATATGTTGATCAGCAGATTCAAAACGGCGCCGTTCAGGAAATTATGCAGAAATTCCCGCAGTTTAATCCTATTGCGAAAGATCAGCTGGTAAAATCACGGATTGCCGAGTATAAACGGGCCAATAAAGCTTCAATGAATGCCCAAACCCAGGCTATTTATATGAAAATGAAGGACCGTTTTCAGGATGCAGGCGGTCAGACATTTTTGTTTGAACTTGATTGCTGGCATTGGGGCAGGTATGTTGAAAATATATTGAAATACGGCAGGCCGGGAGATGAGGTTATTGCCGGTGCTCAATGGGATGCGTATATGCTTGCGCCGCTCGGTAGCTATCTCCATTGGGATAATTTCCTTTTTTATTTTTCCGCGTATGTATATAAAGTATTCTGTATTTTTAATCCCGTTCCGCTTTTTACATTCCTTTTTTATATGCCGCTTTTATTATCATGTGTGCTGTTGTCATGTGTTTTCTTTTTTTCGTATCGCTATGGCCGTTTAATGGGGGCAGTGACTGCTACCATGCTTTTGGGTTTAAGCCCCATCTTTTTGGCGCGCAGTTGCGCCGGCTGGTTTAAACGAGATCCTTTGACGCAGCTTTTTCCGCTTCTGACGATCTGGTTTTATCTCTTATCGCTTGAACCCGGAAGTTTCAGGAAAAAGACCATTTTCAAGTGTATTGCTGCTTTTTGGGTAGGGGTGTTTTGTTTTACCTGGACGTTTTGGTGGTATGCTCCGGCTTTGGTTGTTTTATATGAGGCCGTCTCATTGGGAGTTTTGTTCCTCCGCACGGTTGTTTCCAAAACGGATATTATTGAAGACGTTAAAAAGCGCTGTTTTTCGCTGGGATTGTATCTTGGGTTTTCGCTTGTCTGGGTCCTTATTTTTTGCGGCGCTGAGCCCTTAAAAGATTTATATAAGCAAGTTACCCTTTCGCTTATCCTCAATAAGCCATTGATGGCTTCTATATGGCCGAACGTGTATTCAACCGTCGGCGAACTGAGGAAATTCAACTGGAATGAGTCTTCAACTGCATTTGGAAGCCCCCTGATTGCCATAGCTTCGGTGTGTGCCGCCGGTTGGGTTTTTGTCCGGGCATTTGTTGGAGCAAAACTCAAAGGAACCGGGCGCGAATCCGCTGTTATGCTTGCAGTTTGGACGTTGGTGATGCTTTTTGCGGCTACTCGCGGGGTGCGTTTTGTTATTTTCTTATTGGTCCCGCTCGGTATTTGTCTTGGATGGGTTTTGAATGATTTGTACAGATACTTTTTGAACCGCACGATGCGAGGCGGTATCGTTCTTGTAGTGGCTTGTTTTATTGCGATTAACAGTGTTTTTATCGCTAAAGGTAATTATGGGGCCAAGATGCTTTATCCCTTAATGAATAAAACATGGTATGAGGTTCTTACGGTTATCAAGAACCGGACAGAAAAAGATACCATTATCAATTCCTGGTGGGATTATGGCGATTGGTTTAAGGTTGTTGCAAAGCGCCGGGTAATTTTTGACGGACAAAGCCAGGATACTCCGCAGGCGCATTGGATGGCTACAGCATTATTAAGCGATAACGAGGAAAAAGCAACGCGGATTTTACGGATGCTTAATAACGGCGGGAATAAAGCCTTTGAAATCATTAATACATATATAAAGGATCCTCTTGAGGCGGTATTGCTGCTTGATAATGTGCTTACTCTGAAACCGGATGAGGCTGAACGAAAGTTGTTGGAAAAATTACCGGTTCCGGCAGCGCAGACCGTTTTGAAGATGCTTTTTATGAATGCAGGCCGTTCTGCGTTTATTGTTGACTCGACAATGGTCCCTAAGATGGGCGCGATTTCCTATTTGGGGAATTGGGATTTTGCCAAGGTATATATTGCCCAGAATTTTAAAGATAAAGAAAAAAGCCAGATTATGGATTATTTGGTTTCGCTGGGCAAGGATAGAGAAGAAATGGACCGGATTTATCAGGAAGCATATTTGATTTCTGATAAGGCCGCTCTGGAAAACTGGCTTTCCCGGAATTTGATGTTCTATACGGCGCTTTCCAACGGGGTTGAAAAAGAAGGGACCGTTTATTTTGATAACGGGTTCATGTATAACCTCAAAGAGCAGAAAGTCCGTTCTAATACGGGGCAAATTCCCCGCAGTTTCTTTGTTTTACAAGGCGATGATATGGTCGAGATCCGTTGTGAGAACGCTAATATCCCTGCCTCTGCTCTTATTGCAAAAGTCAAAGATACGTATAAATGTATTTTGCTTGATCGGGAATTAGGGAAAAGTTTATTTGTACGGCTCTACTTTTTTAATGGTCAAGGATTGAAACATTTTATACCGTTTATTGATGCAGACGAGGGAAACAGCTACATTCGGGTCTTTTTTATCTCCTGGTAGAACATATGGATGAGCCTATTGAAGTTTCTGTTGTGATGCCGTGTTTGAACGAGGAAGAAGGCGTCGGCATTTGTATTAAAAAGATCACGGAGGTTTTTGCGCAGCAGCATATTCGTGGCGAGATTATTGTGGCTGATAACGGGTCAACGGATCGTTCATGCCAGGTTGCTGAAAGCTTAGGGGCGCGTGTTTTTCATGAACCAAAAAAAGGATACGGGGCTGCTTATTTGTGCGGGCTTCGTCAGGCGCGCGGCACATATATTGTTATCGGTGACAGCGATGATTCATATGACTTCTATGATATTCCCCGGTTTCTTGATGAATTAAAGCGCGGTTGTGATTTCGTGATGGGGTCCCGATTCTTGGGAAAAATGCAGCGCGGTGCAATGTCATGGACTCACCGGTATATAGGGAATCCGATTCTTTCAGGTATGACACGTCTTTTTTTCAGGACAAGGCTTTCCGATATCCATTGCGGTATGCGTGCATTTACCCGCGTAGCGTATGAAAAAATGGATTTAGTCGCTACCGGTATGGAATTTGCGACTGAAATGGTTGTTGCCGCCCTCCGCAATTCTTTTTCCATGTCTGAAGTGCCGATTAATTACCGCGTTCGTGCCGGTGAATCGAAGCTTATGCCGTTGGCCGATGCATGGCGTCACATCCGCTTTATGCTCTTGTATTGCCCCGTATGGCTTTATTTTATTCCCGGCACAATAGGTTTTTTGGCGGGTATGTTCGTTCAAATCCTTCTTGTCCCGGGACCGTTTCTTTTTGTGGGGCATTATTGGGATGTTCACTTCATGGTTTTTGCTTCACTCTTGAGTATCCTTTCGTATCAAGTGCTTCATCTGGGAGTTTATGCGCATACGTTTGCGATCCGACAGGGGTTTTTGAAGTATGACGCAGTTACGGTATTCTTTAAAGATCGTTTTAATCTTGAGCGGGGGCTCCTGTTAGGGCTTGTGATGCTTGTGCCAGGACTTATTATTTTGGGCATGGTTATCCTTGAGTGGATTCAGGGTGGTTTTGGAGCATTAACTCGATTGCGGGAGTCTATTTTCGGGATGACACTTGTAGTCATCGCGATTCAAACGATGTTTTCTTCATTTTTTATCAGTTTGTTGTTCTTGGAGAAAAAATGAAATTATCAGTGGTTATACCTGTTCGCAACGAAGAAAAAGGGATTCGCCCTGTTGCCGTACGACTTATCGACCGTCTTACTAAGGCAGGGATGGAATACGAAATAATTATTGTTAACGATAAATCGACTGATTCCACACCGTTTGTTATCGATGCAATTGCCAGTCAATTCCCCGTCGTGCGCGTTACTTCTTCACCGCAACCGTACGGCTTTGGCATTGCGATTCGTAAAGGTTTTGAGGTCATGACAGGAGATGCGGTGGTCGTCTATATGGGGGATGGTTCCGATCATCCCGATGATGTTGTTGCCTATTATGAGAAACTTGCGGCCGGGTATGATTGCGCTTTTGGTTCGCGTTTTATAAGGGGCGGGAGCGTTTCGGGGTATCCGTGGATCAAATTATTCTTAAACCGGGTTGGAAACAAGATAATCCAGGTTTTATTCTTCCTCCCCTATAATGACGTATCAAACGCGTTCAAAGGATATCGAGTTGAAGTTATTCGGGCGGTGCAGCCGCTGGTGTCGCAATATTTCAATATTACGGTCGAAATTCCCTTAAAGGCTATTGTGCGCGGTTTTTCGTATGCGGTCGTTCCTATCCATTGGAATGGGAGAGAGAGCGGCGTCAGCAAATATAATATCAGGGATTTAAGCAGGAAATATTTCTTCTCGATATTTTTTGTTTGGCTTGAGAAAATGCTTCTTAAAGAAGAGTTGAAATTTAAGAAGAAAGAGTAACGTTGTCTATAGTCTATAGACCCGGACGTTTTACGGAGTAAAAATGACCTATAATCTTCAAAAGTGGCAGCGAGTCGCGATTCTCCTTGTTATCCTCGTTATCGGTTTTCTTCTGCGTACGTTTAATCTTGATTTCCCGTCTATCGGTTATCATAACATGAAAGAAAACGAATACCTGAGCATGGCCCAGGAGATGAACCGAAGCGGGGACTATACCAGCAGGAAAATTTATTTTTATTTTTCGTTTGATAAGGATCCCCGCGTTAAGTGGTATCCGCAGGTCCCCCTGGTTTCGTATCAAACGGTTCTTGCATGGAAAGCGCTGGGTGAAAATTTATGGGCGCCGCGCCTGGTCAACGTGGTATTCGGTCTTTTCAGTATCCTTACCATGTATTTGATTGCGCAATTGCTTTTTAAGAATGCCATTGTTTCGCTCTTTGCGTCTCTTATGATGGCGTTAATGCCGTTGGCGATTTTTTTCTCTCGAAACCTGCAGCCTGAGAGTCCCGGGTTTTTCTTTATGCTCCTGGGGACCCTTTTTTACCTTCGTTTTGCCGCAACAGTTAAAAAACAAAATTTACTGTGGGCGGGTTTGGCTTTTTCCATTGCCTGGACGTATAAATTCAGTTTTATATTCGGCATGCTGCCGGTTTTGTTCTATCTGCCGTATACGCGTCTTTTTTCTAACCGGAAAGATCTGATCCGCATGATCATTGTTTTTACGGCTGGTTTTGCATTGGCCCTTGGGGTTTATCTATGGCTTCAGTGGCTGGGGCAATGGGAGTTTGAAAAGAGCGAGACATTCAACCGGATAAAAATATTCGCCATTTTTCATCCGTCGTATTGGAAACAATACGGCAAAATGATCTCCTGGTATGTCTGCAATGAGAATTTTACCTGGGTATACACAATCCTTACGGCTGTGGGGATTATTCGTGCGTTCTTTTACCGAAGAGGCCTCCTGGACCGTTTTATCATAGGGTGGAGTTGTACGCTTATTATATACTGTATGATATTCTCCGACCACATTAACCAGCATAATTATTATCAGATGCCTTTTCTGGCGCTGGTGTGCGTGGCATCTGTGTATGCAGTTTTATGGGGACGCGATGTATTGCAGAAATTCTTCAAACGGGATTTTACGGTTATTCTTTTGAGCGTCGTTATCGCGGGATCAGCGCCTTTTGTTGCCGACGCTACCGTGCGGATGTACTCGTCGATTTTTCCCGGCTGCGATGTCGCAGGGGAATCGTTGAAAGAGTTTACCAAGCCCAACGACCGGGTTTTCTTGTATACGTATCCGCAAGGTGT
>Ga0209099_1000548_pt1 | contig 44187 bp, 42 predicted proteins | sample AD_JPNHW2_MetaG_FD_184430 | JGI IMG/M metagenome (GOLD analysis project Ga0209099, IMG submission 184430) | Active sludge microbial communities of municipal wastewater-treating anaerobic digesters from Japan - AD_JPNHW2_MetaG (SPAdes) (version 2) | ecosystem: Engineered > Bioreactor > Anaerobic...
ATGACCTTGATGCCGGTCTCGAAGATCTCCATGCCGCCCTGCTGCTCCTCGAGGGCGGGCGCCTCGCGATGGATCGGCATGCGGGGAGCGTCGACGGGGCCGCCCGAGTCGATCGGGTTGCCGGCCACGTCGAACATGCGGCCGAGGACGGCCTTGCCCACGGGCACGGAGATGGGACCGCCCGTGTCGCGGGCGCGGAGCCCGCGGGAGAGTCCCTCGGTGGGCTGCATCGCCACGCAGCGCACGATGCCGTCGCCGAGATGGAGGAGGACTTCGGCGAGGAGCTTCGTGCCATCGATCTTCTCGATCTCAACCGCGTTCAGGATGGCCGGCGGACGGCCTCCCTCGAAGCGGAGGTCGAGGATGGGTCCCGTGACCCGTACGACGCTGCCCATGTTTTCGCCCATATCCACTCCTTGCAACAATTCCTCAAGACGGCGCTGCGCTATCGCGCAACGCATGCAGAAGGACGCGCCATCGGCGCGCCGCTCAATCGCCCAGCGCCGATGCGCCGGCCACGATCTCGGAAACCTCGTTCGTGATGGCCGCCTGGCGCGCCCGGTTATAGAGAAGCTGGAGCTTTTCCAGCATGGCCTTTGCATTCTTCGAGGCGGCATCCATGGCCGTCATTCGCGCGGTCTGCTCGCTCGCGAAAGCCTCGACGAGGGCTCCGTAGATCACGCCCTTGAGGTATCGCGGCGCGAGGAAGTCGAAAAGCTGGGACTCGCCCGGCAGGTAGACATAGGCGGGCGCGGCCGCCCGGTACCGCCCCGGGGCCAGGTTCGTGCGCGCGAGGGGCAGGAGCTCGATCATGTCGGGCTCCTGGCGCACGGAGGAATGCATCTTCGTGTAGATGACCCTGAACTCGTCGACGCGTCCCGAGAGGAAGAGCTCGGCGGCAAAGGCGGCGATGTCCGCCGCTTCGGATACGGAGGGCTCCTTGGCGGAAACGGGAAAATCCTCGAGGAGGACATAATCCTTTTCCATGAAGTACCGTTTCCCGGTGACGCCTATGGGGAGGAGGATGGAGCCCGGTGGGCAATGCTCCTCGGTAAACCTGACGATGGCATGGTTGTAGCCGCCCGCAAGCCCTCGGTCGGAGGTGATGACGAGGGTGGCCTGCACCCTCTCCCTCTTGTTAGGGCGCTCATCGAACCAGGGGATATCCGCGCCGTCCATCCTCTCGACGATGTCGTGGAGCGTGTCACGGATGGCCTCGAAGTAGGGGCGCGTCTCGTCGAGGCGCCGGCGCGCCTTCCTGAGCTTCGAGGTCGAGATGAGCTTCATGGCCGTGGTCACCTGGAGCGTCTGCTTGACGCTCCGGGCCCTGACCCTGATATCGCGCATCGTGTCCACGTGCTACTCCGCCTTCCTGCTGCCCTTGAAGCCCTCGAGCGTCTCCTTGAGCGTCGCCTCGCTCTCCGCCGAAAGCTCGCCCTTCTGCGTGAGCTCCTCGACGAGGCCGGGGTTCTTGTACGAGACGGAGCGGAGGAGGTTTCCTATCGCCTTGCCGACCTCGTCGGGCTTGTATTCAGAAAGGTAGCCGTTGATCGCGGCGTAGAGGATGACGATCTCCGTACCGAGGGAATAAGGCGCGTACTGCGGCTGCTTCAGCATCTCCGTGAGGAGCTTTCCGTGGGCGAGGCGGTCCTGCGTGGCCTTGTCGAGGTCGGAGCCGAACTGCGCGAAGACCGCAAGTTCGCGGAACTGCGCGAGGTCGATGCGGAGGCGGCCCGAGATCTTGCGGACGGCCTTGGACTGGGCCGAGCCGCCGACGCGGGATACGGAGAGGCCGACGTCGATGGCGGGCCTGATGCCCGAATAGAATAGCTCGCTGTCGAGGAAGATCTGTCCGTCCGTGATCGAGATGACGTTGGTCGGGATGTAGGCAGAAATGTCCCCTCCCTGGGTCTCGACGATGGGAAGGGCGGTGATGGAGCCGCCGCCGTGCTCCGCGTCGAGGCGCGCCGCGCGCTCGAGGAGGCGAGAGTGGAGGTAGAAGACGTCTCCGGGATAGGCCTCGCGTCCCGGCGGCCTGCGGAGGAGGAGGGAAAGGGCGCGATAGGCGACCGCGTGTTTGGAAAGGTCGTCGTAGACGACGAGGACGTCCTTGCCCTCGTCCATGAAATACTCCGCCACGGCGCAGGCTGCGTAGGGACAGAGGTACTGCAGAGACGGCGAGCTCTTGGCCGTGGCCGCGACCACGATGGTGTAGTCGAGGGCGCCGTACTTGCGGAGGGTCTCCACGACGCCCGCGGCGGTGCTGGCTTTCTGGCCGATGGCCGCGTACACGCAGATGACGTTCTGGCCCTTCTGGTTGATGATGGTATCTATGGCGATGGCCGATTTGCCCGTCTGGCGGTCGCCGATGATGAGCTCGCGCTGGCCGCGGCCTATGGGGACCATGGCGTCCAGGGCGAGGATGCCCGTCTGGAGGGGCACGTTGACGCCCTTTCTCGCGAGGACGGCGGGGGCGTTGCGTTCGATCGGCATGTTCCGGACGGAAGGTATCGCGCCGAGCCCGTCGATCGGCACGCCGAGGGGGTCGATGACCCTGCCGAGGAGGGCAGGCCCCGACGGCACCTCCGCGATCCGGCCGGTGCGACGGACGGTCTCGCCCTCGCGGACACCGTTCTCGCCCGCGAAAATGACGCAACCGACGTCGTTCTCGTCGAGGTTCATGGCCATGCCCGTGGCTCCGGACTCGAACTCGAGGAGCTCGCCATAGGCGCAGGAGTCGAGGCCGTAGACGCGTGCTATGCCGTCTCCCGCCTGGACCACCGTGCCCACCTCATCGCGGGAGGGCCTGTCCTCGAACTTCCCGATACGTTCGAGGAGGATGCTCGTAACTTCGTCGGGCTTCCGCTCCATTCCTGACCTCGCTCAGTCCCGGGCTTCGGCGAGCGGGCGGGAAAGCTCCCGCCCGAGGCGCCTGAAGCGTCCGGACGTTGACCAATCGTAGCGGACTGATCCCGTCCGCAGTATAAAGCCGCCCAGGAGGGCGGGATCCAGAGTTGCTCGGACTTCGACCTTCCCTGCGCCCGATGCCTGCTTCCAGGCTTCGGCGATGCGCCCGAGGGTGGCCTCGCCGAGGTCGCGCGCCGAAGAGATGTCGAGGCGCACGATGCCCCGTTCCCTGTCGAGGAAGGCGCGGAAGGTTTCGGCTATCGCGGGGATGAGAGGGACCCTCCCCTTCTCCACGATGAGGGCCGCGTACCGCGAGAAGACCTGCCGGGCCTCGTCGCCAGCGGCCCCGTTTTTCCCCGCGGACGCGTAGAGCGAGGCGATGGCCCCGGCCTTCGCGTCGCGCGGCACTGCAGGGTCCCGGAAGAAGGCCTCGACGTCGCGGCCCGAGTCTCCCTCGAGCGCCGCGGCCGCTCCTTCGAGGGCACGGGCCGCGAGCTCGCGCGAGGCATCGTCGGGGAGGGCCCTGAGGAGGGCGGTCGCCCAGGCGCGGCGGGAATCAGCCACGGCCGGCCCCGATGCCGCGCGCGAAGGCCTCGGCCTCGGCGAGGTCGTCGGCGCCGCCGATCTGGCGGCCCGCGATGCGCGACGCAGCCGCGACAGCAAGCATCGCGACCTCGGCCGCAAGCTCGTCATGGGCGCGTCCGAGCTCGTAGTCGGCACGTTCCTCGGCGCGGCGCCGGATACCACCGGCGTCGGCCTCGGCCTTGGCGATGATGGCCTTGTACTCTTCCTTGCCGCGCTCGACGGCTTCCTTCACGATCCCCTCTGCCTCGCGCTCGGCCTCCGCGATGAGGCCCTCGTAGCGAGACTTGAGCTCCTCCGCGACGGAGCGTGCGGTGGCAGCGCCGTCGAGCTCGTCCTTCACCTTCTTCGTCCTCGCGTCCATGAATTTCCTCATGGGCTTCCAGAGGAGCTTCTTCATGACGAAAACGAAGATGGCGATGTTGACGATCGTGATTAAAAAGGTGACCGAAAAATCGAGCACGATCCTATCCCTCCGGGTTTTCTACGTTTCCCGTCCCCGTCTACTTGGAGACGAGCATGAGGGCCACGACGAGGCCATAGATTGCGGTGGCCTCGGCCAGGGCGATACCGAGGAGGAAGGCGCCCTGGATCTTGCCCGATGCCTCGGGCTGCCGGGCTATGGCCTCGGAAGCCTTGCCCGTGGCCAGGCCGATGCCGAGACCGGCGCCGATGCCGGTGAAGACCGCGATACCCGCGCCGATGAAAGCAGCAGCAGAAGCGTCCATACGATTTCCCCCTATTCGATTGCCTCGGCGATATACACCGTCGAGAGGAAGGTGAACACGACGGCCTGGATGAGACCGTCGAAAAGATCGAAGTACAGCGAAAGGATGGGCGGCACGCCTACGGGCACTATGGCCTCGATGAGCCGCATGATGATGAAGGCGCCGAGGATGTTGCCGAAGAGCCGGAGGGTCAGCGAGAGGGGCTTCACGACATACTCGAGCGCGTTGAACGGAACCATGAAGGGAAGCGGCTTGGCGAAGCTCTTGATGAAGCCCCCGACGCCCTTGTACCGGATCGACGAGTACACGACGACGAGCATGGTGACGATGGCGAAGGCCGCGGTGACGTTGATGTCCCGCGTAAGCGGCTTGAGCTCGAAGAGGGGCTCGTAGCCGAAGCCCGCGACGGGCGTGAAGATCGGCAGGAGGTTGGCCGTGCAGAGGAAGAGGAAGATGGAGCCGAGGAAGGGCACGAAATCCTTCCCGTGATGCCCGATGTTCTCCTCGAGGAAATGGTTGGCGAAATCGTAGAAGCCCTCGAGGAGGGACTGGAAGCCCTTCGGGACCTCCCTGAGGCGACGGGTGGCCAGGAAGGCGAAGAGGAAGAGGCCTGCCATCACGATCCAGCTCATGATGACGGTGTCCGATATCGGTACGGACAGGCCGAAGGCATTGATCGTGAAGACGGTCTTGATCGCGATGCCTTCGTTGATCTTTTCGCCTATGGTCATGGCTCCTTCAGCTGCCGCGCTCATGCGTCAACCTCCCCGGAATGGGCTTCGCGGTCTCCAGCGGGCGGATGGCCCGAAGCTCCCCTGAGCGCGGAGAGGCCCCGCACGGCGGCTGCGACCGTCGCAACTGCCGGACCAGCGAGGGCCGCGGCCACCGGCCAGGCCAGGAGCCTTCCATCGTGGCGTCCCATGACGAAGAGGACGGCCGCCAGTGCGACGAGGGCCGCGATCCAGCCGGAGACGGCCACCGGTCCGGCGAGCCCGGCGTTTCCAAGGTTCCGCGCCGCCAAGGCCATGCAGCAGTACCGGATCATGGCCAGGATCGAGACGAGACAGACAAGGGCGAAGGCGCGGAAAGACGCAAAAAAGGCGGCCGCAGCGCAGACCGCAACGTGGATGGACGCGAGGCAGACCCATCCCGGCTTTCCGACAATCGTTGACCTTTCCACCTTGCCTCCGACTTCCAAGGATTTTCGCGAAAACGAACGCGAATTACAAGCGACCGCCGCGGACCCGCACATCAGGGCTTGAAGAAGAAATCATCCTTGAAGTACTTGCTCAGCACCTCATTGGTCATCTTCTCGCCATGGCGCATCCTGAGGAAGGTCTCCTCGAGGAAGCCCTTGGTGAGGTAGTAGGACCCCAGCATGAAGAAATCGGCCACCTGGTCGGCGGAATCCATGAGGGCGTAGATGCGATGGGCGCCTTCGAGGTCCTCATTGGAAAGGAGGTATTCGACGACGGCCTTCCTCGCCTGGGACAGGGCCATGGTGAGCTCGGACACCGAGATGCCGAGGGCACAGTACTCCTTGCCGACCATGACGAAGAAACCGCCTATCTCGTTCTTGTCGGCTTCCTTCTCGAACCAGCGCGCGAGCTTCCGGACGATCTCGTCGCAGAGCGACCGGAGCTCGGCATCGCTCAACGCGCGGAAGGATTTGAGGTTCGGGGCCGCATGTATCTTGTTGAGCCAGTTATCGGCTATCTCCGGGCTGCTTCCCGCAATGATGGCGTCAATGCTCCTGAGTAGCATGGTATCTCCTTCCCGTCACCGGACGTCGGCGAGGATCTCGCCCATGAACGCAAGGGATTCCTCGACGACGGCACCGTGCTCGAGTTGCGCGGACAGGGTCGCTGTCCCGTCTCCCGGTTGTGCGCCGTAGTCCCCGAATTGGGCATGGTTGCCCCCCGCCAGCTCCACGAAACGGGCGGAGGGCGGTACTAGATGCCTGGAGGCCTGGATCTTGGCGGCCGTTGCCAGCCCGTCATTCGAAGCCGAGATGCTGAGTACGCGCAGGCCCGAAGCCGAGAGGTCGGTTCCGCCGCCTGGATAGGCCGCCAGGAAGAGGAGACCCGTAACCTTGTCGGGCCGGCGCGAGCAAAAAGAAGCAGCCATCGCCCCGCCGAGGGAATGCCCGCCGACAGCCCAGGCCTTGATGTCCGGATAGGCATCGATGGCCCGCTGCGCCATGGCGGGCGAGAAGACGGCAAAATTGAGCGGAAGCGCAAGGATTACTGTCAGGTAGCCGGCCCGCGCAAGCGCCTTGCCCAGATAGGCATAGGCTTCCGGAGGTACACGCGCGCCGGGATAGAAGGCCAGGCCGGCCTTCGCGGTCAGAGTGAGGGGGCGGAAGACGAGGCCGAGCCGGCTTCTTTCGACCGCCACCTGGGCATCGGAGGAGAGGAGACTTGCCTCGCCCCCGGCCTGGTAAGGGCGGAAATAGAATGCAGCGGCTATCGCCACGACGCCAACCAGGATGGCGGCCACCATGGGGCCAATTCGGCGATTTGTGGATTCACTCATCACGTACATCGAGACTATAGCGTCTCGAAGTCCCTGTCAAATGCCATCGTACCTTTCCGGCCGTGTTTCTTTCTGCTAGACTGGCTTGCGAGGTCCGCGGTCCGGCTCCCGAGACAGGAGGCGGCAGGGCCTTCTCGTTCGGCCCCGGAGCTTCGGGCCGGCAAGCAATGTACCGAAGGAGTTCCCGCCATGCCAAAATCCAGAAACGAAGGCGTCCTTGACCGTCTTTCGGGCCGCGAGGCCAAGGACAGGCTCGCCGCAATATATGGAAAGACCGCGGCCGGAGCCCAGCTCCGCCGCTATGAAACCCTTCTCGAGCGCCTCACGGACCAGGGCGGCGAAGGAAGCAACGGCGGGGCCGAGCCCCGGTTCTATTCCGCGCCCGGACGTACGGAGCTAGGCGGCAACCATACTGACCACAACCGCGGACGCGTCCTCTGCGCGGCCGTTGACCTCGATGCCGTGGCCTGCGTCCTGCCGACGGCCGACTCGAAGGTACGCATCCTCTCCGAGGGCTGGGCCGACCCTATCGTCGTGGACCTCTCGGAGCTCGAGCCGGTGGCCTCGGAAAGGGGCAGGACGGAAGCCCTCGTGCGCGGCGTGGCTCGCGGCCTCGCCGACCGCGGCCAATCTCCTCGCGGCTTCGAAGCCAGGATACACTCGACGGTCCTCCCGGGCTCGGGGCTCTCCAGCTCCGCGGCGATAGAGGTCCTCCTCGGGACCATCATGGCGGACCTCGCGGGCGCGCGCATCGAGCCCGTGGAGATTGCCCGCATCGGCCAGTCGGCGGAGAACCGTTTCTTCGGCAAGCCCTGCGGACTCATGGACCAGACGGCGAGCGCGGTGGGCGGCATCGTGGGAATCGACTTTGCCGATCCCGCCCGGCCCAAGGTCGCGAGGATCGACTTCGACTTCGGCAAGGAAGGTTATGCGCTCGCGGTGGTCAACACGGGGGGGAGCCACGCCGACCTCACGCCGGACTACGCGGGCATCCCCGCGGAGATGTGCGCGGTTGCGCGCTTCCTCGGCGCGAACTACCTCCGGGAGGTCGCACCCTCCGACCTCGTCGCCCGCGGCCCCGAGATCCGTGCGGCCTGCGGGGACCGGGCCCTCCTCAGGGCCCTCCACTTCGCCGGCGAGAACGCCCGCGTGCCCGAGATGGTGGCCGCCCTCGAGGACAGGGACATGAAGGCCTACCTCAAGCTCGTGAAGAAATCAGGCGACTCCTCCTGGCGACTCCTCCAGAACCTCTACCCGCCCGAGTCACCCGCCGAACAGGGCCCTTCCCTCGCCGTGGCCCTTTCGCAGGACTTCCTCGGCAAGAAGGGTGCGGCCCGCGTCCATGGCGGCGGCTTCGCAGGCACCATCCAGGCCTACGTTCCGGTCGACCTCTTCGACGAGTGGAAGGCCCTCATGGAGCGCTTCTTCGGGGCCGGCTCCGTCATTCCCATACAGGCAAGGTCGATCGGCGCGACGAGGGTCTTCTAGCCCGCACCGTCCCTCGTTCGCTCATCCCGCCGGAAAAAACGAAAGGCCGACGACGCCATGGCGTCGCCGGCCTTTTTCATGGCTGGACCGTCCCGTGATCTGCGGCCGGGACGGTTCAACGGAGGCTAATCGTCGGCTCCGCCGGCCAGGGCCTCGAGCTTCGATTTCTCCGGGGTCGGCTTGTTGTCGCCGTGCTTCACGAAGAGCATCGTGCCGAAGGCGAGGGCCACGAAGATGGACGCATAGGGGAAGAGGGTCGTCATGCCCGCGGAATCCATGAGCATGCCGCTCAAGTAGGGCGTGAGGACCTGGGCAGCCATGCTCGCCGTGTAGTAGAAGCCCGTGTACTTGCCGACATCGCTCTCCGAGGCGAGCTCGACCACCATGGGGAAGGAGTTTACGTTGATGGTCGCCCAGCCGATGCCCGCGAGCACGAACATGCAGTTCATGACAAGGGCCGAGCTTCCCGCACGCAGCGTCGCCGCTATGGCGAAGGCGGTGCAGAGCATGACGATGCCGCCGAGGATGGTCTTCTTCCTGCCGATCTTCGAGGCGACGAGGCCCACGGGGATGTAGGAGATGATGGCGGCGACGTTGGCGAGGAGGAGGGTCGTGTTGTAGTCCAGGTTGAGGACGTTGGGCGCGTAGACGGAGTACTTGCTCGTCACCGCGTTGTAGCCCATGAACCAGAACACGATGGAAGCCATGATGAGGAGGAGGGAGCGGAACTGCGGCCGGGTCAGCTTGTGCTTGCCGTCGGCGGTGACCTGTACGTCCTTGTCGAGGCCGAGGGCCCGGCTCTCCTCCTGCATCTCCTTCGAGAACTTCGGCTCCCTGACCCTCCAGAGGAAGATCGCAAGGGCCACGAGCATGATGCCCGAGACCACCGAGAAGAAGACCGTGTAGCTCATGAAGGCGTTCCTCGCGGCGCTCGTCGCGAAGACGATGCCCAGAGCCAGGACGAGGATGCCGCCGGCGGTTCCCATGAGGTTGATGACGGCATTGGCCTTGGAGCGCAGGGGCTTGAGCGTCACGTCGGGCATGAGGGCGACGGCGGGCGAGCGGAAGGTAGACATGGCGAGAAGCACGATGAGGAGAAGCCCGATGAAAAGGATGAGGGGGCGGGGATTGTGCAGCGTCACCTGCCAGGCATAGGCCTGACGGGCGGGCACGACATAGTTCGTATAGAGGTTGACCGCTTTCGTACCGCCTGCGACGGTCCCGACGGAATCGGTCCTGATGGCAAGGAATTCGTCGCGGCTGAAGAGTTCGCCCAGGTTGTATGATTTGCCGTCGGGCGTCTTGAGCGCATGGCCGTAGTCGTTGTCATAGAGGACGGCGAGGGAGGTCGGGCTGTTGACGTCCGTGATCCCGTCAAGGTCCTTCTTCTGGAGGTTGTCCGCGAAGCTCAGGCTGACGAAGGCCACGACCGCTATCAGCGTACCTACGATTATGAAGGGCGTGCGCTTGCCGAGCTTGCTCGTGCACTTGTCCGAGAGGGCCCCGAAAAGGGGAAGGAGGAAGAGGGCGAGGATGTTGTCCAGGGCCATGATTATGCCCGAATAGGCCTGGGGCATGCCGAACTTGTCGGTCAGGGTCTTGGGGATGATCGTGTCGTAGGCCTGCCAGAAAGTGCAGATGAGGAAGAAGGCGAAGCCTACCATCATCGTCCGTTTATAGTTCAGTTTCACCGTAGCGCTCCTGTGGGTCGGCCTTTCATACCGGCTGCCATGAAGGTGTAATGGATCCGTAGATTCGAAGGGGCCCAGCCGCGCGGCGCACATTGCAGCACGCGTCGCGGAGAGTACCGCATCGTGGACGCCCATAGTAACAGCCCTCCAATGGCCTGTCAAACCTAACCGGACGGGACCGGTCGCGCGCGACCGCGGCTGCAGCGGAGCCGAACCGAGGACATGAAACGCGGACATCCGGCGCATGGGACAAAGGAAGCCCCTACGTTGACCGGGCCGGCAGCGTGGTGCTAGGCTTGGGACATGGGCGGGCCGCACGCACTGCGCCTTGGGGCCGGGGCGTCCAGCCCGGCCGGAAAAGGCGGGCCAGGCGATGGAAGCTCTCGAAAAAACCGTTGAAGCGTTGCTCGGCTCCTATGAGCGCTCGGGAGGCGTGAACCACGCCGCCGGGCCAAACCTGCCCTCGCGGGCCGCCGTCGTGGCCGCGCTCGAGGACATCGAGACCCTCATCTTCCCGGGCTTCCGCGAGGAAGAGGGCATCAACGACTCGAACCTGGGCCTCGTGGCCGGCGAGCTCGTCCATCGCGCGGCCAAGGTCCTGTCCGCCGAGGTCGAGCGGAGCATCGGCTACCGAAACCGCCTCGCGGGAAAACCGGGCTGTCCCGCCGCCTGCCACATCGAGGCGCGCGACCTCGTCGTCCGCTTCTTCGAAGTCCTGCCCTCCATACGGGAAGTCCTCATGGAGGACATCGATGCGGCCTTCCGCGGCGACCCGGCGGCCAAGAGCCTCGAGGAGGTCATCCTCGCCTACCCCGGCCTCGAAGCCATCGTGGTCCATCGCATCGCCCACGTCTTCTGGGCAGAGGGCCTCCCCCTCCTGCCGCGCATGATGAGCGAGCACGTCCATGGCAAGACGGGCATAGACATCCACCCCGGCGCGACGATAGGGCGCCGCTTCTTCATCGACCATGGCACGGGCGTCGTCATCGGCGAAACCGCCATGATCGGAAATGACGTCAAGGTCTACCAGGGCGTGACCCTCGGGGCCCTCTCGGTGCGCAAGGCAGAGGGCGAGGTGAAACGCCATCCGACCATCGAGGACGGCGTGACGATCTATTCGGGCGCGACGATACTGGGCGGCTCCACCGTCGTGGGTCGCGGCTCGGTGATCGGCGGCAACGTATGGCTCACGCACTCGGTGCCTGCCGGTTCGAGGGTCTACCTGCCCGAAGGCGAAGGTGCCGTCATAGAGCCGCGTTGAGCGGCAGCATCGCGCCACGGTGCGGCCCGGGCGCCGCCCCGCGTGGCGGTACTTGAAAAAAAGCGGCAGTGGGCTACAATGGTGTTACTGGAAGTTCCTTTTTAAGGAGGACAACATGAAGTCCCAGGACAAACAGAAGAACGAAGAGAAGAAGAAACCGCAGAAGACCCTCAAGGAAAAGAGGGCAGAGAAGAAGGCCAAGAAGGATTCAAAGACCGAAAGCGCCGAATAGACGGCGAGATAACGAAAAAGGAGGCTGCCCTTTCGGACGGCCTCCTTTTTTGTGCCCGACATGCGCCCCTGGCAGTGATCGCGGCACCTTCGACAGCGGACGACAGCGGAGTTGTCGTTGCGGCGCTACTCCTCGAAGCGGATGAGGATGTCGACGCGGCGGTTGTAGGCCCTGCCCTCGGGCGTATCGTTGGATCGCAGCGGCTTGGCGTCGCCGTAGCCCGCGGCGGAGACGCGGTCGGCGGGCAGGCCGAGGAGCTGCAGGGCCTCGGCCACCGAGACGGCGCGGGCGGCGGACAGGCCCAGGTTGCTGCCGAACGAGCTGCCGCGGTCGACCGGAGTCGAGTCGGTGAAGCCCTCAACGACGACGGGCTGGGGTATGTCGCGCAGGAGCTCGGCCACCTGCGTGAGCATCGTGACCGAGTCCGTGTTCAGCGTCGACTGCCCCTCCCTGAAGAAGACGTCTCCCGAAAGAGCGAGGACAACGCCGCGGGCCTCGGTGGTCACGCGTATCGCGCCGGTCCTTATCTGGGTCTCAAGCGTCGACGTTGCGCGCTCCATGAAGGGAGTGCTCTTCTTGGCCGGCTTGGGCGAGAGGCCCGTGCCCGGTGCGGCGCGGAGGGGGGCATTGGTGCGCGAAAGCGAATGGCCGCCCGCGCCCTCGGCCTGGATTCCCGGCATGCCGGGGAAGGCCGCGGAAAGGGACTCGGAGAGGGCCTCGAACTTCGTCGTCTCGACCCTCGACATGGCGTACATGACGACGAAGAAGGTCATGAGGAGGGTGATCATGTCGGAGTACGTGAGGAGCCATCGCTCCTCGTTCTCGGGCTTCTCGGGCTCGCCCGCTTTCTTCTTTCGCGCCATGTGTGAGCCTGCTTCCTACGCTTCGTTGAAGGACTCGAGCGAGCCGCGGTCCTTGGCCTCGAGGTAGACGGCGAGCTTGTCGCCCACGAGCTTGGGGCTCTCGCCCTGCTGGATCGCGAGGACTCCCTCGATGATCATCTCCTTGACGTTCTTCTCCTGGGCCAGCTTGAGCTTGAGCTTGTTGGCGATGGGAAGCCAGATGAGGTTGGCGAAGGCGATACCGTAGAGGGTGGCGATGAAGGCCACGGCTATCGATTCGCCGAGCTTCTCGGGCTCGGCCAGGTTTGAAAGGACGATGATGAGTCCAAGGACCGTTCCGATGATGCCCATGGTCGGGGAGAAGCCGCCTGCCGCCTGGAAGATCTCGGCTTCGTGCTTGCGATGCTTCTCGAAGATGGCCACGTCGTTCTCGAGGAGCGATGCGAGGGCGTCGGAATCCGTGCCGTCGATGACGTAGCGGAGGCCCTTCTTGATGAGGGGGTCCATGTTCGGATCCAGGGACTGGAGGTCCTCCTCGAGGGAGAGGAGGCCGTCGCGCCTCGACTTCTCGGCGAAGTTCACGAACATGTTCGCGAGCTCCTTCTCCTTGGTCGGGACCGATTTCATGGCGGAGCCCATGAGTTTCGGAATGGACTTGATGTCCGAGAGATCGAAGGAGGTCATGAGGGCGCCCAGGGTGCCACCGATGATGATGACGAAGGGAGAGGGAAGGATAAGGCTCGCCGGGTTGCCGCGCTCGATGAGGAAGGCGACGATTAGCGCGACAAAGCCGAATGGCAGCCCTATGACGGTCGAGAGATTCATGGCCCCTCCGCGAGACGTTCGATGCTCATGGGGCATGGGCGCCTGCGAAAGGCGGCGCCATGCCACTTGTCTTCTTTATCCTTCGGTCGAATGGCGGGGGGACTAAAGCCCAATGGAGGGCTAGCGGTCGAAGAGCGTCACCTCTCCGCCTTCGGCCTCCTTCTCCCTGACGACCTGGAGGTAGCGTTCCTCTTCTTTCTCCACGAGGCTGGCCTGGCTCGGCACGATGCGCTTGAGGAGGACCTTCCCCGAGCGCGGGAACATGAAGATCTTGCGGGGCTCGCGGCCTCCCACGTCCGAGGCGAGGATGGGGATGCCCTCCTCCTTGAGGTACTCGAAGGCGAAGTCGATGTTGCTTTGCGGGATGCGGGTCGTGCCTCCGTCGGAGAAGCGAAGGACGGCCCCGCCGCCGAAGACCTTGGCCTTGAGGTCCTTCTTTTTCGAGCCCATCTTGAGGAGCTCGTTCACGAGGAGCTCCATGGCGTACATGCCATATTTCGCGTTCGGGTCCCGGATGAGCCCTTCCCGGCCCAGTTCGCCAGGTAGCATGAAGTGGTTGAGCCCGCCCATGGACCGTGCAGGGTCATGGAGGCTCACCGCGATGCAGGAGCCGAGGACGGTGGAAATGATGGTATCCGCCTGAGTCGCGAAATATTCCCCGGGGTGGATGGTGACCACCTCCTGCTCGAACTGGCTCAGCTTATGGATGTACACGGCGGCATGGCTCCGGAGCCCTGATGCGGCGCACGACAGGTCGTACCGACCTCGGCTTCATGGCGGCACCCTAGAAGAGGGTGATCTCCCCGGATTCGGCGCCCTCTTCGACATCGAAGCGGCCGATCTCCCCCGCGGTCTTCTTGTGCGTGAAGATGGTGAAGCGGTCGATCATGGCGCGCAACCTCTCGTTCCGTATCGAGGCTTCCTCGATCTCGACGCCGTCGGCGTCCACGAGCTCACCCTTGAGGGCCGAGAGTTCGCCCTGGATGCGCTTGAGTCGCGCTGAGAGAGCCTCGAGGCCGGAAAGCACGGACCGCGCCTCCGAGATGAGGGTGATGAACTCGGGCGTGTACAGGAGGAAGCTGTCGAGGTTTTCCCCTACCCGCTTCCGTGCGCCATCGAGGATCTTGAGGTTGGCCTCCACGCGCTCGAGGGTGGCCACGAGCCTTTCGTTCTCCTGGGCCGCGACCTCGAAGGCGGCCGAACCGACCCCGGACGCAATGCTCCCCTCGGAGGCCCGCCTCACGTCCTCGGAACCGGCATATTCCGCTATTGCGCCATAAGCCACCTTGATGAAGGTCTTGGTCGTGTCCATGGCCTCGCCCACGTCGGCCCCGAGCCTTTCGGTAAGCTGGACCATGCCCTGGACGGTATTGGCGACGCCCGAGAGGGACTTGTTCTTGGCCACCTCGATCCGCGACGCGATGACGATGTTCTGGAAGCGTGACAGCAGGCCTGCAAGGCCCCGGAAACTCTCATCGAGGCCCTTGACCTGCTCGGAAAGGCGGCGGGCGGTCTGGACGACCTGCTTCTTCAGGCCGAGGTAATGCGACGATCCCTCCAGGTAGCTCGCGGTATCCGATCCGCTGCCCGAGGTGGCGCTTTCGAGGCCCTTGGCCTGGTCCCTGCGCTTGTCCTCCACGCTCCCGACGATGAACTCGATGGCCTCGAGGCTCGAGGAAAAGGAAGTCCCGCTCGCGTCGAGCTTCCCCACGACGTCCTCAATGAGGGCGTCCACGAGCCGCATGATGGCCGACACGAAGGCGAGGTCCTCCTCCACGGTCGAGCCGGCGAATTCCTCGAGCCCGGCCTCTCCCGTCCCGGAGCCGACGGTCTCGACCCGCGGAGGGGCTTCCTCCGCGCCTTCCTCGTCCAGGTAATCGACGGCCGACGATTCCCTGCGCTCGGCGTCCATGGCGGCCTTTTCGGCCTCGACGAGGGAAATGGTCACATGCTGGAGGGACTGACGGATGATGTCCTGGAGCTGGACGCTCTGCATGATGGCCTGTACGGGATCGCGGACGCTTATCGCCTCCTCGAGGAGATCGGCAAAGACGCCCGCCGAATCCTTTATCCCGTTTTCGAGGGAAGAGAAGCCCTTGGTGAGGGCGTCATCGAGCTTTCCGAAGAAGCCTTTCTGGAAGGCGTCGAGCTCGCCCAGGGAAGCGCTGAGGACGCCGAAACAGTCCTTGAGCTCGCGACCGCGGGTCGTGATCGTCTCCGTGAGGGAGATCGTACGGGTGGAGAGGCGCTTGAGCTCGTCGGTGATGACGGAAAAGGCCTTGCCCGCGTTGCCCGATTTCAGCGCCACGGTCATGGCGTTGAGAGAGATGATCTCCATCTCCTCGGAGTCCGACCTGACCCGGCCTATGATGTCTTCCAGGGTCGAGAGACGGTCGATGCTCTCGTTGATCCGGGCCAGGAAGGCCACATCCCTGTCATGGACGGTGGCGAAATAGGCGCTCGACTCCCGGGCAAAGCCGGCTATCGAGCGGAAGCCCGTCTCCGAGGAGCCGCCCATGGTTTTTGAGAACTCGTCGAGGGAGACTCTCGCGTTCCGCGAACTCCGTTCCATCTCGGCGGAGATGGAAGAGAGAAGGCGGCCGAAGGAGAGGTAGGAACCTTCACTATCGATCTCGACGCCCTTGACTTCATCGATGAGTGAGTTGATGTGCTCTGCAACCCTTGCCCGCATTGCAGACCATTATAGACCGCCGGGCATGCAGCCGCAAGGATGCTCGACCTCGGATCCGCGGCAAGCAAAGCGGCCTTTCCGGGCCGGAAGATGGAAATGCCCGCGCCGGAGGACCGACGCGGGCATCCAGGATCCATGAGGGGCCGGGCTTCTGCCCGGCGGATCATGGCTTCGCAGGCTTCCTAGTTCGCCTGCTCGTCGAACTTCACGGGAAGGATGGCGCGTTCGTTCTCGCGGTCGAAGTACCGGGCCTTGTGCATGAGGGGGGCAAAGGATACCTCGTCGCCGATCTTGTAGTTATGGTGGGGAGGTACGCGTGACGTGAGGGACTGGTCCTTCGCGTTCGCGTAGATGTTGATCTCGGCGCCGAGGGGCTCGACGACCGTGACCTTGGAGCTGATCACCCCGGCGGAGGAATCCACGCCCTCGCCCGCCACGGGGAGGTCTTCCGGCCTGATGCCGAGGGTGACTTCCTTGCCGACATAGGCCTTGAGGAGGGCGCTGTGCTCGGGCAGGGGCCTGAGCTTGAAACTTCCCTCGCCGACATAGAGCTGGCCGCCTTCCTCCGAGACCTTGACGGTGAGGAAGTTCATGGGCGGCGAGCCCATGAAGCCGGCGACGAACTTGTTGACCGGCTGGTTGTAGAGGTAGAGGGGCGAGCCGATCTGCTGGACCTTGCCGTCGCGCATGACAACGATCTTGTCGCCCATCGTCATGGCCTCGACCTGGTCGTGGGTGACGTAGATCATGGTGGCGTCGAGGCGGTGGTGGAGGTCGATGAGCTCGGCGCGCATCTGGACGCGGAGCTTGGCGTCGAGGTTGGAGAGGGGCTCGTCGAAGAGGAAGACCTTGGGCTTGCGGACAATGGCGCGGCCGACCGCGACGCGCTGGCGCTGGCCGCCCGAAAGCTGCTTGGGCTTGCGGTCGAGGAGCTTCTCGATATCGAGGATGCGGGCCGCTTCGCGGACGCGCTGGTCGATCTCGGCCTTGGCGACCTTGCGGATCTTGAGGCCGAAGGCCATGTTCTCGTACACGGTCATGTGGGGATAGAGGGCGTAATTCTGGAACACCATGGCGATGTCCCTGTCCTTGGGGGGGACGTCGTTCACGAGGCGGCCGTCGATCATGAGCTCGCCTTCCGTGATGTCCTCGAGACCCGCAACCATGCGAAGGGTCGTCGACTTGCCGCAGCCCGACGGGCCGACAAATACGACGAACTCCTTGTCGTTGATGGTGATGGTGGCTTCGTCGACGGCCTTCACGTTGCCGTCGTACACCTTTACCAGCTTCTTGAGTTCTACCTTTGCCATAAAGGCCTCCAAAATGGGGGGTATATTATGGGAAGGATTTTAGACCCATTTTTCGGAGGCGTCAAACGGAAGTTGGCACAAAATCCCGGGAATGATTCCCGGAATTACGGCCTGATATGGCTTGACCAGGCGTATAGGAGGATGCCATAGGCCACGCCGACATTGAGCGAGCCCTTGGCTCCTGACATGGGGATGGAAACCTTGCCTGCAGTACACAAATCCAGAGCCTCAGCCGAGACGCCAAGTTCTTCCGACCCCAGCACCACGATGCCTCGTTCGGGAAAATCGAAGCTTCCAATGGCTTCGCCACCCAGTTCCAGGGCAAAAACGGCCTCCCCTGCACCTGCAGCTTCCCGCAAGGCCTCAAGGTCCGCCCTCCTCCAGGCAAGCAGGCCCGTGGCTCCCATGGCACTCCGCTCCGCCCGGGGATGGCCCGGATCGGCCGTTCCGGGAGAAAGGAGAAGCTCCTCGAGGCCGAAGGCATCGGAGCTCCTGAAGATGGACCCGACATTGAAGGGCGAGCGGATGTCCTCGAGATAAGCCCTGGTTCCCGGCAGGATCCTGCGGACCAAGGGGTCGGGTCGGCCCGAAAGGGGATCAAAGAAGTCCCAGTCCGCCGGCGCCTGGCCGGACTCCCTGAGAAGAAGGTGCCTGAGCGAGTTGACCGACCGCAGCGCTGCGGCTGGATCGAGGGCGCCGGCGGCAGGGAAGGCGGCCGCCGCTTCGCGCACGGGGACCGGCAGCTCCTCGTCGCCCGCGAGGAAGGAGACAAGCGAGCAGGCATAGACGAGGGCGGAAGCCGCCCGGGCTGGTTCGGCCTGCCTCAGCAGAGACTCGACCTCCTGGAAAAGGAGGGCAGCCTTCCTGACCCTCTGGCGGGGGTGGAGCTTTGAGAGCTTGTAGGGCGGGATCATGGCTCGGGTCAGAAGGGCGGCTAGAAGGCCATCTTCACGAAATCGAAGATGTCGTCCACGGAAACGGCCCTCGGCAGGTAGTTCACGAAATCGAGCTCCCGGGCATCACGGGCGGTATCGACGAGGCGGTCGAGCGAGAGGTCGAAGTCCTTGAGCCGCGAGGGGATCCTGAGGAGGCCCAGGCGGGTCCTCAGCCATTCCACGGACTTGGACGCCGCATCGGCGGCGGAGAGCCCGGTGGCATCCTCGCCGAGGAGGGGACAGAGGGCAGCTATCTTTTCAAGGCGGCTCTTGGCCGCGGATTCCATCGAATACGGGAGGAGGATGGCCGCGAGGCTGGCCTTGGGCACGGCGAAACGGGCGTTGACCGCGATCGAGACCGCCGTTCCGATGCCGGCCGAGCTCATGCCCTGTCCCAGGGCGGCCAGGAAGGAACCGCGCCAGGCGTCGGCCTTGGCCTGGGGATCCTCGGGCCGGGCGATGAGGGCATCGAGGGCGCCTGAGAGGGTGGTCACCGCGCGCTCGAGGAGCATGTCGCTCATGAAGGAGGACCTGGAGGAGACGTAGCCCTCGACGGCGCCCATGAGGCCGTCGATGACGCAGGAGGCCGCCAGCTTGGGCGAAAGGCTTGCCGTGAGAGCCGGATCGATGAGGACGGCCGAGGGCGAGGCCGAGGGCAGGCGTACGAGGCGGGCTCGGCGATCGCGGCCGTCGGTAAGGACAACGCAGTCCTCGGTCATGAAGGGATGGCGGAGGGAAGTGGGGATCTCGATGAGACCAATGGGGGCCGAGGCCGCGAATTTTCCCTCGAGGATGGAGTCGATGTCCGCGCAGGCGACCTTGGCGCCAGCACCACCCGAGGGGCTTCCCGCTGCGTAGGCGGTGGCCCGGGCTATCATCATCGTCTTGAGCCCGCCGAGGGCAATGATGAGGGGGCTTCGCGAGCCCCTCGTGAGGCGGAGGGCGTCATCGGCCGCCTTGCTCGTCGCGCGGTCGGGAATCTCGTCGAAGACCAGGACCTGGACGTTCCTGTCCTCGAGGAGGCCCTTTACACGGTCGATGACCTTGGTCTCGTAGAGGAGGGGATCGGCGATGAGGAGGGCGCGGGCTGCGCCATTGCCGGCGTATTCCGTCGCGAGGAGGGGCAGCCTGAGAAGGGAATCATTGCCGATCCAGACCTTGGGCCTCACGGAAAAGTGGAATTCTGCCATGGAAGCTCTCCCTGCTCCTCATCGTTTCGTGTCTCGTCCCGTTTTCCCGAAAAAAAAGGGCGGAAGACACGCTCCCGCCCTCTGGCTTCCGAAAGTCGTCGTTTCAGCCGAGAAGCTGGTCGAGGATCCTGTCGGCCGTCATGGAAACGACGGCATCGTTGATATAGGACGGATCCTGGATCTTGGCCTTGAGCTCGGCGACGAGATCGCTCCTCACGTCAGGGGCAGCCTTGGCCACTTCCATCGCATTGTAGAGCTCGGCCTTCTGGGCCGCGTCGGATGAGATGGCTATGGAATCGCCACGACCGGCGCGCGAAACCCGCTCGGAGGAGGAGGACTTTGCGGGATCCCGTAACGGGTCGATCGGATTCAGGCGATCTATGGTCATGTTGCACCCCTGCCTTTCAACAGAATTATCGACCAAAACCTGTGAATAGTTTACGCCAAATCGGTTCCGGAGACAAGCACCGCGAATTCGCCCCTTGCCTCTTCGGTCCCGTTGAATTTCTCGGCCGCTTCCCGGGCCGTCATGACGAGAAATTCCTCGTGGATCTTCGTCATTTCCCTGCCGATGCAGAGCTTCCGGTCGGGCGCGATGGCCGCCATGTCCGCGAGGAGCTTCCCGATCCGGTGCGGGGATTCGTAGAGAAGGAAGTTCTCCCCCCTTCCGAGGAGCTCCTCGACGCGGCTGCGGCGCCGGCCCGGCTTGGGCGAGAGGAAGCCGTCGAAGAGCACGGACCGGCCGCCGAAGCCCGCCACCGAGAGGAGGGTGGCGAAGGCGCTCGGGCCGGGGATGGGCTCGACGCGATGACCGGCCTCGCGGGCCCTCGCCGCGGCGAGGGCTCCGGGGTCCGAGAGGCCGGGCGTGCCGGCGTCGCTGCAGTAGGCCACGTTCTTCCCCTCCGCCAGGAGGGAAAGGATGCGGGCGGAGCCTTTTTCCTCGTCGTAGGCGTAGCAGGCCACGAGGGGCTTCCTGATCTCGTAGTGGGTGAGGAGCTTGAGGGTGTGCCGCGTATCCTCGCAGGCAATCACGTCGGCCGCCTTGAGGGTCTCGAGGGCCCGGAGCGTTATGTCGCCCAGGTTGCCTATCGGGGTCGCGACTATGGAAAGTGTGGCCATGGCGCGATTATGGGCCCCGGGCCTTGGGGGGTCAAGGTGAGCGGGCCCCAGGGGCATGCCGCAGGCCGTCCTTGGATGGGGAGGCCAATATAGGTATACTTCCCGCATGGATATCATAGCTGCCAGCCTGGCGGGAGCCCTCGTCATCGCGGCAGCCATCGTCCTGGCCCTCCGAAAGGCGGGAAGCCGGGGCGGGGGCGGAAGAAACCCGGGCAGACAAGGCCCGGGGGCCTCGGGACGCGCCGGCAAGCCCGGAAGCGCAGCCCCGCACGGCATACAGCCCCATTGCTGCCCCCTCTGCTCGACCCCCCTCGCAAGCGGGGAACGCGTCAAGTCCGACCTTTCAGCGGGTTCCGGCGACCGCATCATGCGGATCTTCGGATGCCCCGCCTGCTGGCCTTCGCTGGACGGCCGTCCCCCTCGGCTCTGCCCCGTCTGCGGCGGCGAGCTCCCGAGGGACGGCTACGCGGTGGCGCGCTATTTCGAACGACCCGGCCGCAAGCACGTCCATGTGCTCGGCTGCAGCCGATGCAGGCCCGGAGCCTAAGGAGCCATCATGGAAGCCATGAGCGTCAAGAAGATCATCTTCCTCGTCTTTTTCCTGGCACTCTTCATCGTCGTCGCCCGCCTCTACTATCCCTTCCTCACGGTGATGCTCTGGTCGGCCCTCATCTACATCATCCTCGCTCCCCTCTACGAGCGCGTCATCGGCCTGTCGAGGAGCAAGAGCGAAAGGCCCTGGAGCCGCCGCCTGGTGGCGGGCGTCTTCTCCCTCCTCGGCGTCCTCGTCATCGTCGTGCCCGTCGTCTTCCTGGCCATCAACGTCGCGAAGCAGGTGAGCGACCTCGCCTCGGCTGCGCTGCGCTTCCTCGACAGCCACCCCGAGTACTTCGACCTCTCGCCCCAGGGCATCGTGGGGGGCTTCATCTACCGCGCCACCGAAGGCTCCGTGAACCTCTCGTCGATCGACCTCAAGGGAGAGATCATGGGCTTCATCGCGGGAAGCGGCGGGCGCATCTTCAGCCTCTCGAGCGCCGCGATACGCAACGGCGCCAACCTGGTGATCTCCCTCGCCTTCATGATCTTCACGCTGTATTTCTTCTTCATGGACGGCCGCACCCTGGTGAGGATCCTCGGCAACGCCATCCCGATCGACAAGTCGTACACGAACCTCTTCATGCGCACGCTGAAGGACACCTCCAAGCAGCTCATAGTCGGCTACGTCTTCGTCTCGCTCTACCAGGCCATCGCCGCCTTCGTCATCTTCAGGCTCTTCGGGGTCAAGGGCCCCCTCGTCCTCGCCCTCCTCACGGCCATGGCGGCCTTCATCCCGATGCTGGGAGCCTCCCTAATCTGGCTGCCCGTGGGCGTGGCGAGGCTCGCGACCGGAGACATCGCGGGCGGCATCGCCCTCCTCCTCGTCTCCGGTTTCTTCGTCTCGACCGTCGACAATTTCCTGAGGCCCATGCTGCTCAAGCAGCGCCTCAACGTCCATCCCCTGCTGATCTTCTTTGCCATCCTGGGCGGCCTCAAGCTCTTCGGCCTCAATGGCCTCATCCTCGGGCCCCTCATCCTCATCCTCTTTTTCACGGCCCTGGGCCTCTTCGACAAGAGCTACAGGCCCGGTGAGGAAGGCGAGGTCGAGGGAGCGATGGCTGACGGCTCTTCGGAGCGCGGCGGGAACTAGCGGAACGCCGGCGCGGCGCCGGACCGCGCGGCAGCTAGCGCCGAGCCGGACGCGGCGGGACTGCGCAGTCCGTCAGCGCGAAAGCTCGGCGAGATAGGAGTCGTCGATCGAGAGACCGCCCGAGGTCTTGCCGAGGCGGCGCTCCGGCCTGATGATCCCGTGGTAGTCACTGCCCGCGGTGATTCGGAAGCCGCGCTCGCGGCCCATCTTCTCGAGCCTGCGGCACTGGCCGGGCTTGGCCACGGGGTGCCAGGCCTCGATGCCGTCGATGCCGAGCTCCTTCCAGCCGTCCATGATCGTGGCGAGCCTCGTCCAGGAGACGAAAAGAGAGAGGGGATGGGCGACGATGGCGAGTCCGCCCGCGTCGCGAACGAGTTCCATGGCCTCCTCGAGCTCGAGGCACTCCTTGGGTGCGTAGAGGGGCCGTCCCTTGGCGAGGAAGCGGGAGAAGGCGTCCTGCCTGTTCCGGGCCGCGCGGTGCTTCACGAGGAGGCCCGCGATGTGCGGCCTGCCCGGCCGCGAACCGCCGGCTGCCTCGGCGAGCTCCTCCATGCTGATATCGATGCCCGCCTCGCGGGCCTTGTCGAGGATGATGCTGTTCCGCTCATCGCGTGCCTTGCCCAGCCTCTCGAGGGCCGAAAGGAGGCGGCGCGCGGCCGGCGAGGCAGGTCCTCCTTCCGCGCCGTACAGCGGCGCGAGGTCGAGGCCGAGGAGGTGGAACTCCCCGGGCTCGAAGGCCACTTCGATCTCGACACCGCGGATGAACCTGAGCCTCGATCCGTCGGCGTAGGGCTCGAGGGAGGAGACGGCGGCCTCGGCTTCCGGGAGGCCGGCCACCGTGTCGTGGTCGGTGAGGGCCAGGGCCGCGAGCTTGCGCTCCCGGGCGAGGGCCACGAGGGCCGCGGGTGCGAGACTGCCGTCGCTTGCGTTCGAATGGCAATGAAGGTCTATCAGGATGTACCGCCTTTGTACCGCATGGGCGTATCGCCGCCGGGGGGCGCGAGCTCGCCGGTCTGGCCGAAGACGCGCAGGACGAGTTCCGGCGCCGCCGGGCGGAGGGCCGCGACGATACGTCCCGCCGCGGCGAGGAGACTCGCGTTGTCGAGGGCGCCGGTACGGCCCGCGGGCGCTGGCCTCGCCTGGGTGTAAAGATGAATCTGCGTTATACGGCCGCCATCTGCGAGGATGCCGGAAAGGAGTCGCGCGTAGTCGTCGAGGTCGTCCGTCGTCGGAGCCTCGCCGTCGAGCTCGCAGAGCATGGTCTGGATGACGAGGGGGGTCCGGGCGGCAAAGGCACGGATGCCGGCCACGATCGCGGCGAAATCGAGGTTGGTGCCGCTCATCGCCCTGAACCTGGCCTCGCCGCCCGCGTCGAGCTTGGCCCAGACCTCGAGCCCCTCCTCCCGCACGTAGCGATCGAGGATCCCGCACACGGCCGGCCTCGTGAAGCCCGTGGAATTCGTGATGATCACGAGCTTCGCTCCGCCAAGGGCCAGGGGATGGGCCCTGCGCGCCAGGGCGCAGGCCTCGAGGACCGGTTCAAGGAAGGGAGAGAGACTCGGCTCGCCATTTCCCGACAGGGAGATGTCGCGTACGGGGCCGAGCTCATCCGTCCAGTCCTCGGCAAAGGCGTCGAGGGCCGAGACGAGATCGGCGACCTTGAAGGGCCTCGTGCCCTCGAAGGGAAAGACCTCGCAATAGGGACAATCGAAGGAACAGCGCTTGGCGTCCGGGAAAAGGTTGACGCCGAGGGAGAGTCCCCCCGCCCTCCTCGAGAAGACGGGATAGAGGATGCGTCCGGTCTCGCGGCCGGAGCGGTGATCGGAATATCCGAGGGGAGGCTGCCGTTCCACGGAACCATACTAGCTCCTCCGGGCCATGAGCCTCAAGACAGGCGCGGCCAGGCGCAATCGGGCATCAACTGCATATTTATCCGCGACTGCTGGATGAAAAACCGTTTTCCTGCTAGCATGTCGCCATGAGGAGAACGACATGACCTACGAAAAGCACCTCTACCTCATCCTCCATCCGAACCACTCCCTCATCGCCTCGCAGCTCTCGCCCGGCGACTTCATCAAGCACTACGTCATGGGCTCCTCGCGCCACTTCGAGGGCAAGCTCATCTTCGCGGAGCTCGATCCGGACTTCCGCAACGAATACTTCGACATCGAAGGCGCCTATGACGAGCTCGTGCCGCACGAGGATGGCCGTCCCAAGGCAACCAAGTTCATCAAGAGCTACCGCGTCCTCGAGAACGTCGACTTCGACGCCCTCGGCAAGCTCTACATCTGCAACGCCTCGGGCGACTTCGTGGCCCTCGACGCGACGCCTGCCGACCCCAAGCCGCGCAGCGACGAAATGGGCATCATCCTCGAGATCAACCCGGTAAAGTTCATCGTACTCACCAAGTACAACTTCCTCGAATTCTCACGCTTCATCACCGACCCGGCCAATTCGAAGGGCGCGCCCAAGGTCTTCTACGCCGACCTCGAATTCGACGTCGAGGAGTTCATGGGCGAGTTCGATGCCAACCCCTTCGTGCGTACCTTCGTGCCGGGCATCGAGCCCGCGCGCCTCAGGAACGCCATCCTCGAGGTCAGGAACACGCCCGGCAAGAAGGTGAAGGGCATTTCCCTCGACTGTCCCATCGACCGCATCTCCTACAAGAACCTCCGCCATGGCTTCATGTTCGCGAGCCAGGGCAAGAACAAGTACTATCCCCTCCTACCCCTCGAGGAAGTCGAGAGGAAATTCTACCGGTTCTGGAAGTCGATGTAGCCGCGAGGCGCGCCACCGCCGGACCGGCGCTGCGCGAGGCGCGCCTGCGCCCCGCGCCTTGACGTGAGCCGGCGGCCGGGCGGATACTGGGAGCCCACGAAAAGGAGAACTCCCATGAACCGCAAGACCGTCAGCACCAGCAAGGCCCCAGCCGCCATAGGCCCCTATTCCCAGGCCGTGAGGTCGGGCGACTTCCTCTACTGCTCGGGCCAGCTCGGCCTGGATCCCGCCTCGGGCAGCCTCGCCGAGGGCGTCGAGGCCCAGACGAGGCAGTCCCTCGCGAACCTCGAGGCCATCCTCGCCTCCGAGGGCCTCGGTTTCGGCGACGTCGTAAAGACGACGATCTTCCTCGCCGACATGGCCGACTTCGGCCTCGTCAACACCATCTACGCAGGCTGCTTCAAGGGCGACTGCCCCGCGCGCTCCACCGTACAGGTGGCCGGCCTCCCGAAGGGTGGCCGCGTCGAGATCGAGGCCGTCGCCGCATATCGCAGCTAGACGGACGGCAAAAGGGCGGATGCGATGTACGACTTCGATCAGGCAATAGACCGGGTGCCCTTCAATTCCATCAAGTGGAGCTTCCCGGAACTCTGCTATCCGGAAGCCACGGCCGGCGACGGCATCCTTCCGCTCTGGGTGGCCGACATGGACTTCGCGGTCCCGCCTTCCGTGGAGGAGGCTGTGCTGCGGCGCGCGGGCCACCCCGTCTACGGCTACGCGGGCAAGCCCGGGGCCTTCTATGGCGCCTTCTCGGGCTGGATGGCGAGGAGGCAAGGTGTGGCCGTCGACAAGGTCAGCCTCCATTTCTCGCCGGGCATCGTCACCGGGCTCGGCCTCTCGGTCCGGGCCTTCACCCAGCCGGGGGATGGCGTCGTCATCCAGCCGCCCGTCTACCATCCCTTCAGGATGATGATCGAGAGGAACGGAAGGCGCGTCCTCGAGAATCCCCTCGTCAACGAGAATGGCCGCTGGCGCATGGACCTCGAGGGACTCGAGGAACTCTGCATGAGTGAAAAGCCTGCGGCCCTCATCCTCTGTTCACCCCACAATCCCGTGGCGCGGGTCTGGACGAAGGACGAGCTCGAGGGCGTCATCGGAGTCTGCGCCCGCCATCGCGTCCTCCTCGTCTCCGACGAGATCCATTCCGATATCGTCTATCGTCCCGGTTCGCACATCGCGGCCCTCCGCTACGCCGATGCCCTCGAAGGGCGCCTCGTCGCCTTCTTCGCGCCGAGCAAGACCTTCAACATCGCGGGCCTCCAGACCTCCTACGCCGTCATCCCGGACCCGGAGCTCGGCTCCCTCTTCGATGCCGAGGCCAGCCGGCTCGGCCTCGAGAACCCCAATGTTTTCGGCGCGGCGGCAGCAGTGGCCGCCTACGAGGGCGGAGAGGCCTGGCTCGAGGAGCTCCTCGCCTATCTTGCGGGCAACGCGGACTTCCTGTGCAGGGAACTGGCCTCGCGCTTTCCCTCGCTTTCGATGCGGATGCCGGAAGGAACCTTCCTCGCCTGGGTCGACGCCCGGGGCCTCGGGCTCAAGGGCGACCTCCACGAGATCATCGCCCGCAAGGCGGGCGTCTGGTTCGATGACGGGAGCAAGTTCGGCAAGGGCGGCGAGGGCTGGCTCAGGCTCAACTTCGGCTGTCCCCGGGCCAACCTCGAGCTCGCCCTGGACCGCCTCGAAAAGGCGCTACCCTCGATACTGGCGCGCTGACTCGGCGAGGGCCGACGCGGGCCGCGCCTGCGCCGGAGCCCGCGCCTGCGCCGGCGCCGGCGCCGGCGCCGGCGCGCATCGATGTCGGCATCATGGGCCGCCCGGCGAAGGGCGCGCCGGCCTTGCCGGGCCGCGTCCGGCGGCGCACATCGCGGCCTGCCGCGCCCGGGGCTCAGTCCCCGAGGCCTTCTACCGGAACGGTGCGCGATTCAAGCACGAAGCCGCCTGATGAAGCCAGGCCGACATCCTGGCCGCCTACGTTTTCGACCTCCGCCACGGCCGCGCCAGAGCTGGCCGTTCCGGAGTCTGTGGCGCCGGCCGCCATCGCAGGCTTTTCGCCCGAGGCAGCCTCGAGGCTGAAGGCCAGGGGCTGGAGGGCGACGAGGAGAAGGGCGGCGCTCGTGACCCGGCTGCGCCTGAGCAGAAAAGCTTGCTGGGCCCTGAGGGCATCGAGGGGACGGAAGCGCTCCACGAAATTCCTGCGGGGATGGAAGTCCACGACGAGCCTGCCCGAGGAGTCGGCGAGGCCTGCGATGCGGTAGAAGTGGCGATAGCCTGCCATCGTCGAGGGACCGAGGAGGTCGAGCCGGTCGACGACGAGGGCCGCAGCGTCGCCCTCGAATCCGAGGTGCTGGGCCACGGGCAGGCCATCCCTTCCATGGACCATGAACTCGGCGAGCCAGTCGCCGTCGGATCCGGACAAGGGGAGGAGGCGGGCGAGCTCGACGGGACCAGCGAAGGACACATAGCCCCGCGTGGAGTCCCAGACAAAGCCGCACATCGCGAAGAGGACGACGAGGAAGACGGCGCCGCCCGAGCGGGGAAAACGGCCCACGACAAGGCCGCAGGCCGCGAGGGCAAGCGACCAGGCGAGAACGGGCCAGGAAAAAGCTTCGGCCTTGTCGGGGAAGACGAGAAAAGCGACCGCTGCAAGGATGGCGAGCGAGGTCCAGACGACTATCGCGGCCGGGAAACCGCGAGTGGCATTTCTGCGGGAGTCAGCAACCTCGAGGAGGCCCTCCCTTCCGTCCTGCCTGCGCGCGTGGACGCGGGCTCGGACATGGCCCTTGAGCGCCTTGGCTGCGCGTGCGAGGGCCATGCCTGCGACGAAGCCGAGGAAGAAGGCGGCGAGCCCCCCCCAGAACCAGGGGCTCGAGACGAGGCCCCGGAACACGAAGGAGGCCGCCTGGCTAGAAGCCATAGATCCTCGAGTACTTCTCGTTGAGGTAGCTCACGAAATACTTCGCGTCGAGGGCCGAGCCCGTGGCGCGCTCGATAAGCTCTCCGGGGATCCATGTTGAAGCGGGCTTGTGGATCTTCTCGCGCAGCCACTCGCGGATGGGAGAGACATCGCCGCGGCGGAGGCTGGCATCGACGTCGGGGAGGGTCTCACGCATGCGGTCCCAGAGCTGGGCGGCGTAGAGGTTGCCGAGGGCGTAGCTCGGGAAGTAGCCATAGAGGCCGCAGGACCAGTGCACATCCTGGAGACAGCCCTCCGCGTCGTTCTTCGGGACAACGCCGAGGAGATCCTTCATCTTGGCGTTCCAGGCCGCTGGGAGGTCCTTCACGGCCAGTCGGCCGGAGATGAGGTCGCTCTCGAGCTCGAAGCGCAGGATGACGTGGAGGCTGTAGGTGACCTCGTCCGCCTCGGTCCTGATGAGGGAGGGCTCGACCTTGTTGATCGCCCTGACGAAGGAGTCGAGGGGCACGCCCTCGAGCACGGCCCCGGAGAGGGACGCAAGGCGGGAGTAGTTCGGCGCCCAGAAGGCGGCGGAGCGCCCGATGATGTTCTCCCAGAGCCGCGACTGCGACTCGTGGACGGCCATGGAAGCAGCCTCGGAGAGCTTCGTGCGCCGGAAGGCCGCAGAAGGCTCGATGCCGAGTTCGTACAACGCGTGACCGGACTCGTGGATGGTGCTGAACATGCTCGAGGCGAGGTTGCCCTGGATGTAGCGCGTGGTGATGCGCACGTCATCCGATCCGAGGGTGTTCGTGAAGGGGTGGGCCGTCGTGTCGAGGCGGCCGCGTTCCTTGTCGAAGCCTACGACATCCATGAGCCACTGGCTCACCTCGGCCTGCCTCGACTCGGGGCAGGCGCGGAAGAGGAAGGAGTCGTCCACCTGGGGCCGCGAGCGGATCTTCCCGAGGAGTGAGACGAGCTCGCTTCGGAGGGATTTGAAGACCTCCGCGATGCCCGCCTCGGTGGAGCCGGGTTCGTAGAGGTCGAGGAGGACGTCGTAGGCCGGTTTGTCGGGACCGAGGCAGGCTGCCTTGCGGCGCTGGAGGTCGAGGAGCTTCTCGAGGAAGGGCGCGAAGGCATCGAAGTCGTCATTCGTCCTCGCGTCCACCCAGGCGGACTGGCCGAGTGCCGTGGTGCGGGCAAGATCGGTCACGAGGTCGGCGGGAAGCTTCGTGGCCTGGTCATAGGCCCTGCGGAGGGCGCGGAGGTAGGCCCTCTCCTCGGGGCTGAGCCCGCTGTCGCCGAGGGGATTCCCGGGCGTGGAGCCGAGGGCCGAGAGGAGGCTGCCGATCTCGGGATTCACGAGTTTCTCGTGGGCCAGCCCCTCGAGGAGGGCGAGCTGCTCGGCCCTCTCCTCCACGGCCTTGGGAGGCATGTAGGTTTCCTGGTCCCAGCTCAGCACGGATTCGATATGGCTCACGAGGACGTGCTCGCGGTCGATCTCGACAAGCCGGGAAATTTCCTTGCGCATGAAGACTCCTTTTCGCTGCTGGCCTGGCCGGCCCGGTTGCCATGATGACAGGGCGCCGGGGAGCCGCCTTGAGGCCCCTGCCCGCCTGCGATCCGTCATGACCAGGCCGGCGGGCCGGGCCCATCCTAGCATCATGGGAGGAGCCCCCGCAAGGATAGGTGCCGCTGTGCGTAAGGCCCTCGGCTTGCCCGCCTTCAATCGGGACGCTATAGTCGAGGTTCCCATGTACCTCCGCGAGCTCAACCAGTCCGTGACCGTCCTCCGCGGCGCGGGCCCCCAGGTGGAGGCGAGGCTGGCCCGCCTCGGCATCTACTCGGTCTCCGACCTCCTCCTCCACTATCCCCGCGACTACGACGACCGCTCGGTCTTCGTTTCCCTCGCGGATTCTGTCAAGGCGGGCCGGGCCCATACGGAGATCGAGGTCCTCTCGCACGAATGGTTCGGCTATGGCCGCATGAGGACCCTCAAGATCCTCGTCAGGGACGAGGCGCCGGGATCGACCATCGCGTCCCTCCTCTGCTTCAACCGTCCCTTCCTCGAGCAGGTCCTCCCCGTCGGAGCCCGCGCCGTCGTCACCGGCAAGTTCCAGTTCCGCCGGGGCGAGCTCCAGTCCTCCTCCTTCGAGGCCGAGGTGCTTGCAGGCGAATCCGCCTCGCCCCAGGGACTCATCCCCCTCTACGCGGCCACGGAAGGCCTCCAGCAGGGCTCCCTCCGCAAGCTCATGCGGCAGGCCCTGCGCGATTTCGGCTCCCATGTCGAGGACGAGGTTCCCGCGTCGCTCACCGCGCGGAGGGGCATGGTCCACAAGCGCGAGGCCCTGACCGAGCTCCATGAGCCGACCTCGGGCGCATCGCTGTCGAAGGCGCGCGAGAGCCTCATCTACGAGGAGCTCTTCTACTTCCAGGTGGCAGTGGCGCGACGCGCCTTCTCGCGAAAGCGCGACACCATAACGCGCCACCCCTCCAAGGGGCTCCTGCGCGCCCGTCTCCTCGAGCGCCTCCCCTTCAGTCTCACGCCCGACCAGGAGAAGGCTGCCGCCGAGATCGTCGCCGACATGGCGAGGCCCCACCCCATGGGCCGCCTCCTCCAGGGTGACGTGGGCTCGGGCAAGACCCTCGTTGCCTTCCTCGCCTGCCTCGAGGCCATCGAGTCGGGTGGCCAGGCGGCCATGATGGCGCCCACCGAACTCCTCGCCAGGCAGCACGCGCAGACGGCGGCCCGCCTCCTCGAGCCCCTCGGCGTCCGCCTCGCCTTCCTCTCGGGCAACGTCGAGGACGCCGCCCGCCCTCCCCTCCTCGCGGCCCTCAAGGCCGGAGAAGTCGACCTCGTCCTCGGCACCCACGCCCTCTTCTCCGACGAGGTCGAATACCGCGACCTCCGCCTCGCGGTCGTGGACGAACAGCACCGCTTCGGTGTCCTCCAGCGCCTCGCGCTGGGGCGCAAAGGCCACCTCCCCGACCTCCTCATGATGACTGCCACACCCATCCCGCGCACCCTGGCCCTTACGGTCTTCGGCGACCTCTCGGTCTCGACCATCAGGACCATGCCCCCGGGGCGCAAGCCCATAGAGACCCACCTCGCGCGGGCAGGCAACGAGGCCAAGGTCTACGATTACGTCCGGCGCCTCCTCGAGGCGGGCAGGCAGGCCTATTTCGTCTATCCCCTCATCTCGGGCGGGACCGCGGCCTCGGCGCGCGCCGAGCTCAAGAACGCCGAGGAGATGTACGAGCGCCTGGCAAGGGAGATCTACCCGGGCTACAAGGTGGGCCTCATCCATTCGAGGCTGAAGGAAGACGAGAAGCGCGAGACGATGGAGGCCTTTTCCGAGGGCAGGATCAACATCCTCGTGGCCACGAGCGTCGTGGAGGTGGGCGTCGACGTGCCCAACGCCGCTGCCATGGTCGTGGAACACGCGGAGCGTTTCGGCCTCGCCGCCCTCCACCAGCTCAGGGGCCGGGTGGGCCGCGGCCAGGAGCAGTCCTACTGTTTCCTCGTCTACACCGAGCCCCTCACCGAGGACGGCAAGGCCAGGCTCAAGGCGATGCTTGGCACCACGGACGGCTTCGAGCTTGCGGAGGAGGACCTGCGCATACGGGGCCCCGGCGAGCTCGCGGGCACGGCCCAGTCGGGGGCGCTGCGCCTCGCGATAGCCGATCCCGCGAGGGACGTGGCCATCCTCGAGGAGGCGCGGCGGGACGCCTTCGCCATCGTGGAGACCGACCCCGGTTTCCTCGAGGCGGACAACGCGGTGATCCGCGAGGTCCTCTCGCGGGCCAATCCCTTCGGCGAGGCGCCCGCAGGAAGGGGCTGAGGCCGCGCGGCTTCGCTGCGCTGCCTTGCAGTGCCGGGAAGGCGCGGAAACCGCCGGCGGCACCCCGGGCGCACGAAACCGTCCGGCCGCGTCTATTGCTGACGACCGAACGGTTCGTGGCGAGGACTGCCCGCGCGAAAGACTACTTTCTGCGGGCCGTCTTGGCCTTGCCGGCCTTCTTCGCGGCGGCCTTGGGCGCCGGCTTCCTGGGCTTGGCGGCGGCCTTCCTGGCCGGAGCCTTCCTGGCTGCGGCGGGCATCGCCTTGGCGCGGCGTTTTGCGGCGTCGAAGCTTTCCTCCACCGCATCGGCACCGCGGCTCAGGACCGACTCGGCGCAGAGGAGGTAGTCCACCACCTTTGACCGCGAGGCGCGGGAACCGAGAAGGTCCTCGACCTTGCGGCACTTCCGGCGCATGTACTGGATCGACGGGATGCTCGAGCCGAAATGCTCGGCAAGCTGCCAGTCCTTGCGCAGGTAGCGGCCTTCCTTGTCCTTCCCGTTGAGGGAGAGGAACTCCTCGACGCGCTCGCGCGACCAGGGGATGCTGCGCCCCCCGGAGTAGTTGTGCGCTTCGAGCCTACGCCTCGTGCGTTCGACGGAACCTTCCATCTTCTTCTTGCGCCAGTAGGGATGTCGGTTCCGCGCATAGAGGATGTCCTCGCGGGCATAACCCGTCCGTTCCATCCACTGCTTGGCCAGCCGGGCCTTTGCCGCGGGGTTGAGCCGCGACCTGAGAGAGGCCTCGATGTACTCGTCCGGAGTCCGGGAATCGAGTATCGCGTTTTCTGCCTTGGTCATGCCTCCATGGTAATGGATACTCCGCGTCAATGCAAATTCCGCGTAAAAAAGTTTTCCGCCTTCCGGCGGGCCGGGCTTCCCTCCCTCCATCATGGCGCATAACGCGGCCGGAGGGCACCGTGGAGCGCCCAACCCGCCCGCCCATGCCGCCGGCGGGAGGGCGGCAGGCGGAAGCCGGCCCGCGGCAGGAAGCGGAACCGGTTTCCCGGGCCCGGGGAGGGCCCCGAAAGCCCGGCGAGGGGCCGCGCCCCTCGCCGGGACGGACCCTGCAAGCCTGCCGGGGCCCGCTTCGGCAGGGCCTCAGCCCTTGAGCCTCGCCTCGAGGGCGGCGAGCTCCTGCCCGAGCTCCGGCGGGAGGTCTGGACCGAAGCCCTTGTAGTGCTGCCTAACCGACTCGGCCTCGGCGAGCCACTCGTCCTTGCTCACCGAGAGGAGGGCATCGAGGCTCCCTTCGGGGAGGGAGAGGCCGGAGAGGTCGAGGTCGGAAGGCCGCGGCACGAAGCCGATGGGCGTCTCGGCGGCGCCAGCCCTGCCCTCGCAGCGCTCGAAGACCCACTTGAGCACGCGGGAGTTGTCTCCGTAGCCCGGCCAGAGGTAGCGGCCATCGCTCCCCTTGCGGAACCAGTTTACGTAGAAGACCCTAGGGAGGTCGGCGCCCTCGCGGCCGCCGAAACCGAGCCAGTGCGCGAAGTAGCGCCCCATGTTGTAGCCGCAGAAGGGCAGCATGGCGAAGGGATCGCGCCGGAGCTTGCCGGTCTGGCCGGCCGCGGCGGCCGTCGTCTCGCTCGAGACGATGGAGCCCATGAAGACGCCGTGCCGCCAGGACCTCGCCTCGTGCACGAGGGGGAGGACGGTCGCGCGGCGGCCTCCGAAGAGGATGGCCGATATCGGCACGCCCTCGGCGCCCTCCCAGGCCGGGTCGATGACGGGGCACTGGCGGGCGGGAGCCGTGAAGCGCGCGTTCGGATGGGCCGCGGGCTCGCCGCGGGCTGGGTCGTAGACGCGGCCCCGCCAGTCCCTCGTTCCGGGAGGCGGCGCCGAGGACAGGCCTTCCCACCAGACGTCGCCCTCGGGCGTGAGGGCGCAGTTCGTGAAGACGGAATTTGCGGAGCAGGCGGCGAGGGCGTTGGGGTTGGAGACCGCGCTCGTGCCGGGGGCCACGCCGAAGAAGCCTGCCTCGGGGTTCATCGCGTAGAGGCGGCCGTCCTTGCCCACGCGCATCCAGGCTATGTCGTCGCCGAGGCACTCGACCTTCCAGCCGGGAAGGGTCGGCACGAGCATGGCGAGGTTGGTCTTGCCGCAGGCCGAGGGGAAGGCAGCGGCGATATAGCGCTTGCGGCCCTCGGGATCGGTGATGCCGAGGATGAGCATGTGCTCCGCGAGCCAGCCCTCGTCCCTGGCGATGACGCTCGCTATCCTGAGGGCGAAGCACTTCTTGCCGAGGAGGGCGTTGCCGCCGTAGCCCGAGCCGTAGGACCAGATCGTCCTCTCCTCGGGGAAGTGGACGATGTACTTGCGTTCGGGGTCGCAGGGCCAGGCGACGTCATGGGCGCCTTCCGCGAGGGGACTGCCCACGGAGTGGAGGCAGCGCACGAACTCGCCGTTGCTGCCGAGGGCCTTGAGGACGGGGGCGCCAACCCTCGCCATGATGGCCATGTTGGCCGCGACGTAGGCCGAATCCGTTATCTCCACGCCGATCTTCGAGTTGTCGCCGCCCACCGCTCCCATGGAGTAGGGAATGACATACATGGTACGGCCGCGCATCGAGCCCTTGAAGAGGCCGGTCAGGGTCTTCTTCATCTCGGCGGGATCGGCCCAGTTGTTCGTGGGGCCCGAGTCCTCGCGCCGCTTCGAGCAGATGAAGGTCCTGTCCTCGACGCGGGCCACGTCGCCCGGGTCGGAGAGCGCATGGTATGAGCCCGGCTTCAGGGCCGGGTTGAGGCGCGTGAAGGTGCCCGAGCGCAGGAGCTCGTCGCAGATGCCCTCGTATTCCCTGGGCGAGCCGTCGCAGACATGGATGGAGGCCGGCGAGCAAAGCCCGGCGACCTCGTCGATCCAGGCTACGAGCCGTGGATGCACGATGTCCTTTCCTGTCATGAGATCTCCTTTTTGTTCCCGGAAGGCGCGACGCGCCTGCCGGTACTTCCACCTTTACATGCTCATTTCGGCATTGGCAAGGAAATAGACCTCATGTAGGGCTAGGGGACGATTACTTTTCGCTCATTAGTTGGAAAGCCGTTTTATATATCAAAACGAGTGGCGATTTTATCTCTATTATATCCAACCTTGAGGGGGATTAAGTTAGCGCGGGAAAATAATGCTTCCTTCCAATCAGACCCTGAGCCAGGCGGAAGCGATGAAGGTCTTCTTCTTCTTGTCCCCGAGGAGGCGGAAGCCCTCCGGCTTCCGTTTCGAAAGGCGGGTAAGCTCGGTGGGCGGGCAGTGGACGATCAGGGTCCCGCCTTTCTTGAGGAGGCGCGAGGCCTCGGTCCAGAGCGGTCCCATCCAGTCGTACTCGGGCACGATGTCGGGATTCCAGGCGATGATGTCGAAGCTCGCAGGGGGAAGCTCATCGAGGACGAGGGAGCTCAGGGCGAGGTAGTCCGGGCGGGGAGCTGGCTGCACCGCGAGGTTGGCGCCGGTGGCCGCAAGGGAAAGGAGGTCGCGGGAGGCAGCGACGATGCGCTCGGGCGAGAGGCGCCTGGCCGCCCAGATGGCAAGGTGGCCGAGGCCGGGGCCGACGACGAGGACATCGCGGACGAGGCTGCCGGGCAGGACTCGCACGCCGAGTTCGGCCGCGGCCACGTTCCCGTAGCCTACGGTGTCGAACTCGGGGAGGCCCCAGATGCCGGCGGCCTGGTATTCGAGTCCCGCCAGCTTGAAGCGGCCCCGGGACCTCAGGTAGATGCCGAGGTCGAGGCCCGAGAAATCGAGGGCCTGCGACTCCAGCGCCTCGGGCCAGGGATGGACCATGGTGGCGGCTTCGCCGGCGGGCTTTCCGGAAGGCCGCGGCGCGGCGGCCGGGGCCTGGCCCGGGGCAGCGGGCTTGGCCGCCGGAACCGCGCTCCCGCCGAGGGCGCAGACGAAGACATGGTGGTTCGCTCCCCTCTCCTCCCCCATGACGGAGAAGCCCGCCTTGGCTATCCAGCCACGGGCCGCATCCATGAGGGGATTGACGATGACCACGGCCAGCCTGCCTCCGGGCGAAAGGAGGGATGGCGCGCCGAGGAAGAAGGCCTCGAGGACGGGGCCGCCAGCCTTGGCCGGGATGTTCGTGAGGATGTAGTCGTAGCTGCCCGAGGGATGGTCCGCGGGCAGGAGGCCTGGCGTCGGCACGGAGAGGAGGCCGGGGAAGACCTCGAGGTTCTTCACCTTGTTCCGCTTCCTGTTGCGCTCGGTGAAGGCGCAGGCGAGGAGGTCCCTGTCCCTCGCCTCGACCTGGCATTCGGGGAGGGCCGCGGCCATGGCGAGACCGATGACGCCGACGCCCGAGCCCGCGTCGAGGATTCGCCTGGCCCCGAGGAGGACCTCGTCCCGGCCGATGGCCTTGAGGAGGAGGCGGGTTCCGGCGTCGACATCGAAGGACGAGAAGAGGGCATGGGAGAGGTCGAGGGCGAGTTCGGCGCCGCGGAACTTGAAGGGCACGGTCTTGTTGACGAGGGCAGCGAGGTCGGTCATGGCCATATTGTAGCTGAAGGCGGAGGGCCGCAGAAAGGAGTTGGATCGAAAAAAAGGCCGCCCCTTGGCGGGACGGCCCTCGGTGCTGCCTTGCGACGATCCGCCCCGCCTGGCGGGAGGATCGCCCCTGGTTCAGGCCTGGGCGGTCTCGGCCGCCGGGCTCTCCTTCTCGGCCGCGATGGCGCTTATCTCCTCGGCATTGAAGATCCTGTCGATGTCCAGGATGATGATGAAGAGGTCGTCCCGCTTGCCGACGCCCTTGATGTACTCCGCCGCAAGCCGTGTCCCGAAGCGCGGGGCCGGCTCAACTGCCTTGTCGTCGATCTCGACGACTTCATGGACGGCGTCGGCGAGGGCTCCTACGACGACCGTGCCGTCCAGGCTGTCCACCTCCATCACGATGATGCTGGTGTCCTTGGTGATGGGCGTTTCAGGAAGGCCGAACTTCAGCCTGAGGTCGATGACCGGCACTCCCGCTCCCCGGAGGTTGATGATGCCCTTCATGAATTCCGCGGTGCGGGGCAGCTTGGTGATTTTGGTATGCTCCAGGACTTCCCGAACCTTGGCCACTCCTATGGCGTACTGCTCGTTGTCGAGGGTGAAGGTGAGGTACTGGTTCGCGTTTGAAGCTTCCATGAAAAGCCCTCCTATCAGTTGAGTCTAGAACCTTGGGGGAAATACGTCAAATGGTCCGGACTCAGGGCTGTCGGCCTTGGTCGCCCATCGCGAGCCTCGCGTTCCTCCTGAAGGCCGCCGGCTTCATCCAGCCGAGGCCGAGGGCCGTCCCCGCGAGCCGCAGCCTGATCTCCGCATCGGAAGCTCCGGCGAGCCAGCCTGCCGGCAGGCCGGGGCCGAGGAGGCCTCGCTCCGTCCTCGCATGGGGGTCGGCATGGAAGTGGGGACAGGCTTCGAGGCAGGCGTCGCAACCGTAGAGCCTCTGGCCCCAGCGGGCTGCCATGGCCGGCGGGAGCTCGCCCTCGATGGCGCTCCAGTGCTGGAGGCAAAGCTCCCTCGAGAAGCCGGCCCTCCCCTCCTTCAGGGAGAGGGCGCCTGTGGGACAGGCTTCGAGGCAGGCCCTGCAGGAACCGCAGGCCGAGCCGAAGGCCGGCAAGGATGCGGGCTGGAGCGGCGCAAGCTCCTCCTCCGATATGGCGAAGGGGAGGAGGAGGACTCCGAGCACGGCGGCCGGACCTATGGCCCGGGCCGCGCCGGCGCCTGGCTGTCCGGCGCGGTCGCGGCCAGCCGCCTCGGGTCCGCCGGGACGGCGGACGATGAGGAGGCAATTGCGGCCCTGGACGCCAAGGCCTGCCGCGAGGGCCATGGGCCGCTCGGGGAGGCGCGAATTGGCCAGGCAGCGCCAATCCGGGGGGCCGCCGGCCTCGACGCCCGCTCCGGCGAGATCGGCCCTGACACAGGCTCCGAGCCGCGAAAGCCGGGCGATCAGCTCCTTGTACCAGTCTGCCCTGGCGAAACGGGCTATGCGCGCGAGGGGGAGGGAAGCCTGAGAGGGCTGCGAGGCGAGCCACTCGCTGGCCCAGGCCGGCATCTCCGCCGGCCCTTCCGAGTACGCGAGGGCGGCGACGAGGGCCGACCTCGCAGAAGCGAGGCCGTACCTCTCCGCAACCTCGGCAGGGAGGGGGGCGAGGCAGGAGCGGAGGCCCTCCTCGCCCAGGAAGGCCCAGGCGCCGAGGCCGGGGCCGGAGGGATCGGCGAGGCGCTGCCGCAAAAAGGAAAAGGCGGCATGAGCCGCCTTCCCGTCGTCGAGCCGGAGCATGGAGGAACCGGCCTCAGAAGGAGGCCAGCTGGGCTCCTTCCTTCCGGGCGCGCTCGATCTTCTGCATCTTGCGGTAGTACTCGACCTGCTTCTCGATCTCCGTGACGTCGAGGACCACGATCTTGTTGTCCGTGACGCGGAATTTCGAGTTCTCGAGGAGCTTGCGGATGACGAGGTTGCCCTCCCCCGAGGAGAGGCCGACAAGGCCGATGAGCTCCTTGGGACCGATGTCGAAGCCGTAGGAGGCGCCGGCCTTGAGGGCTATGCGGTTCTTCTCGAGCTGCATGAAGAGGGTGTCGTACATGCGGCCGAGGGGGTCGGAGATGAGGGTGTTGGCGAGCTGCTTGCCGATGAACCAGATGCGCTCGGAAAGGAGGGTCGTGAGCCTCGTGACGATCTGCGGCTGGGTCTGGACCATGCGCTCGAAGTTGGCCTTGTTGACCGCGAGGAGGTAGGCGTCCTCGAAGGCCACGGCGCTCGCGGAGCGGGGCTTGTTCTCGAGGATGGCCATCTCGCCGAAGATGTCGCCGGGCTTGAGGACGGCGAGGAGGACCTCGCTGTTCTCGACGATCTTGGTGATCTTCACCGAGCCCTTCTGGATGATGTAGAGCTCGGAGCCCGGCATGCCCTCGGAGAAGATCATCGTGTCCTTGGGGTAGAAGCGGTTGAATTCTTCCTTGGAACCGTCGAGGTAGACGGCCTTGGCGTAGGGCTTGATCTTGCCGAGACGGTCCCTGGCCACGGGAACGTGCTGGCCGTTCGGGCAGAATTTCAGGTATTGGTAGTAGGCGTAGTAGGCCTGGTTGTACTGGCTCTGGCGGGCGTAGTACTCGGCGACCCTGAAGAGGTGGGAAGGATCGGCCTCCGCGGTGTTCTTGAGGGTTATGCGGGTGAGGGCCTCGTCGAGATAGCGCATCCTCTTGGAGAAGGCCATGATGATCTTCATGGCGACGGGGGTGTTCTTCTCGATGAGGAGGCCGAACTGCTCGCGCTGGACGGAGATGAGGGTGCAGTCGGTCACCGCCTGGGCGGTCTCGATGTGGGAATGGCTCGACATCGTCGCGACGACGCCGAAGAAATCGCCGGGACCGAGGATGTTGCCGCCCTCTTCCTCGACGACCTCCACTTCCTTCGAAATCCGCACCTTGCCGGAGCGGATAATGTAGAAGCGGTCGGCGTTCTGCTTACCCTCGACGATGATGTACGAGTCTTTCTTGAAGTTGACGAACGAGAGCTGGAGCGGGTTTTCCATCCTGATTCCTGACCGTACCTCGGACGACCGACTTCTGACTAAGTATAGAGGCGGGCCCCGCAGGTGTCAACGCGAGGCGCCTCCCTACACTATCGGAGACGCTCGCGGAACACTATAGCGCTAATCAGGCCCGAGCGGGGCCAAAAAGCGAGGGCCCGGGCGCGATAGGGCGACGCCGGGAACGGCGCGGCTGAAACACCGACGCCGCCCGCCCGGAGGCGCGCGGCGTCGCATATCCCGGCCCGGGGGACCTCCCCCGGCGAAGCACCGCAGGTTACGGAAGCGGGAAACGGGCGGTCAGCTTGAGCACCTTTTCCTTGACGCTCCCGATGACCTTCTCGTCGCCCTTGGCCTTGAGGACCTCCATGATGTAGCCGGCGATCTCGGCCATCTCGGGCAGGCCCATGCCGCGGGTCGTGACGGCGGGGGTGCCGACGCGGATGCCCGAGGTGACAAAGGCGCTCTTCTGGTCGAAGGGGATGCCGTTCTTGTTGACCGTGATGTGGGCCAGGTCGAGCCACTTCTCGGCGTCCTTGCCGGTGATGCCGAGGGGCGAGACGTCGACGAGCATGAGGTGGTTGTCGGTGCCGCCCGAGACGATGCGGGCGCCGCCGGAGGCGAGGTTCTTCGCCATGGCCTTGGCGTTGTCGACCACGCGCTGCATGTAGGCCTTGTACTCGGGCGAAAGGGCTTCCTTGAAGGCGACGGCCTTGCCGGCGACCACATGGCAGAGGGGACCGCCCTGGATCCCGGGGAAGATCGTGGAGTCGACGATCTCGGACCAGAGCTTCGTCCTGTCGCCCTTGGGCGTCATGATGCCCTGGTTGTTCTCCTTGTCGGTCCCGATGAGGATCATGCCGCCGCGGGGGCCGCGAAGGGTCTTGTGGGTCGTGGTGGTCGTGAAGTCGGCGAGCTTGATGGGGCTCGGGTGGAGACCGGCGGCGACGAGGCCGGCGATGTGGGCCATGTCGACCATGAGGTAGGCGCCGACCTCGTCGGCTATCCTTCGGAAGGCCTGGAAGTCTATGGTGCGGGCATAGGCCGAGGCGCCGGCGACGATGATCTTCGGCTTGGCCTCGCGGGCAATCCTCGCGAGCTCCTCGTAGTCGATCATCTCGGTATCGTGGTTCACGCCGTAGCGGACCACGTGGTACATCTTGCCGGAGAAGGAGACGGGCGCGCCGTGGGTGAGGTGGCCGCCGTGGGCGAGGTCCATGCCGAGGATGGTGTCGCCCGGCTTGAGGCAGGTGAAATAGACGCCCATGTTGGCCTGGGAACCGGAGTGGGGCTGGACATTGGCGTAGTCAGCGCCGAAGAGCTCCTTGGCCCTGTCGCGCGCCAGGTTCTCGGCGATGTCGACGAACTCGCAGCCGCCGTAGTAGCGGTGCCCCGGATAGCCCTCGGCGTACTTGTTGGTGAGTACGGAGCCGACGGCTTCCTGGACGGCGGGCGACGTATAGTTCTCGCTCGCGATGAGCTCGAGGTTCTCGCGCTGGCGCTGGGTCTCGAGGCTCATCGCCTTCCAGAGCTCGGGATCCTTCTTCTCTATGAATGACATGACTCCTCCTTTTACGATGGCGCCCTGGGTAGGGGACGCCGGCTGGCATTATAGCGCGGGAGCGGCCAAACGGGAATAGGCCGGGCGTTTCGAAGGAAGAAACCGTATTCCAGAAAACAGGCCCATGCCTGGAACAACCGAACCACAGAGTCACAGAGACACAGAGGAAGAGTCATGAAAGGAAGAAGTAAAAAGGAGACGGAGAGGGAACAGCCATAGGATGTAATGAAAGCCAAAGCTATCATCCCAAAGGGAACAGGGAGCCGGATAAAGAGGAACTACCTATCGCTATCCATAAGGATTCCGCGAGCCTTGTTTGTTACAGCTTGTTGATAGAGCCTCTGTGTCTCTGTGCCTCTGTGGTTAATCTCGAAAAGGCATTTCAGTACAGGCCCGAGACCTCGACCTCGCTCCAGAAAGACGAATAGGCGTCGAGGGCGCCGGAAGCCTCCTCGTAGAAGCTCTGGAGGGCTATGGGGCGCTGCGGCGAGGCGCGTCTGCCGGAGGGCGACATGGGGGCCAGGGTCGTATAGCCCCTCGAGAAGGCGAGGCGCCTGTCGTCGAGGTTGCCGAAGTAGCGATTCCGGTCGTCGAAGGCGGCGCTGAAGCCTCCGGGGGAAGCGCCCGAGCCGAGGATGGGATCCATGGGCACCCAGCCCAGCCCGTAGATGTAGAACTCGATCCAGTCATGCCTGATGGCCTTGCGGCTCGGATCGACCAGGTAGCCCTGGACAGGCAGGGAGGGCACGCCCGCGGCCCTGAGGAGGGCGCAGGCCGCCAGGGCATAGGTGGTCGAATCCGCGCGGTGGACAGCCAGGGCCTGGACGGGCTTCCTGCCGAGGGCGGTCGAATCGACCCACTCGAGGTTCTTGACGAGGTAGTCGTAGACGAGGCGGGCAGCCCGCCAGGGGTTCCTCTCGCCCAGGACGATCTTCCTGGACAGGGACTGGATCTCGGGAGCTGTCGAGGGCACGAGGTCGTCGGCTGCCGTATAGGCTGCCATGAGGGGCGGGGGATTGTCCGGCTTGAGGACTATCCTGTCGGGGTCCACCTCGGTCTCGATGGCCCAGGTCTGGACCAGGAAGGACTGCTTTACCGCCACGTCCTGGGCCGAAGGGAGGTCCTTGAAGAGGTAGAGCGAAGTCCCCCGGTAATCCGGGACAAAGGGCGGCGGATCCTGGTCCAGGACCCGGCTGATCCGCTGCGAGGCCGACACCACGGGACGCGGCACCCAGAGATAGAGCTCGTTGCCGCCCGAGGCCCTGACCTTGGTGAGGTTCACCGAGTAGGCTATCGAGTAGGAACGCCTGTCCTTGTAGCGGCGCTGGCCCGGCTGATCCGACACCTCGAAGAAGACCGCGTTGCTGCGTCCGCTGCCTGCGGTCACGACGATGCCTCCCGTCGAAGCCCCGTCGGGAACCCGGACGCGGATCTCCTTGTCGGACCAGAGCTCATAGCCCAGGTCGACCTCGGCGCTGGAAACCCAGCTGCCGTCGGCCCGGTCGTCGGGGCCGGAACTCGAGCCTTCGGGACTCCAGCCGAAATTGACCGCGCCGTCATTGCGGTTGGCGCCGAAATTGAGGCCCGTGATGACGAGGAGGGAACCGATGGGGCCCTTTTCCGCGGAGACCGCGGAGATGTAGGGACCCGTCCGGCCCTGCCCTTCGCCCTTGGCCGGCACGGGGAGGCGGGAGCGGTTGAGGAAGAGCCGGGCGTTGGAACGGCCGTGGCGGGTGATCACGTAGACCAGGCCCGACTCCGCGCTGGGCGGCAGGCGGAGCTCTATGGAATCTGGCCCCCAGGAGAGGTAGGACGACGTGGTGGGCACGACTCCGTCGATCTCGACTCGGGAATCGCCCCTTTGGGCCCCGAAGTTGCGGCCCTCGATCTTCACCCGGGAGCCGGGCTCCACGACCACCGGCGACAGCCTGTCGATGGAAGGCCGCACGAAGTAGCGATAGCCGAAGGAAAGGCCGACGGCAAGACCGGCGACGACCAGGACGAGGAGGATGGCTTTTACCAGGAGGCGGCGGAAACGGCGGGCATGGGCTGGCCTTGCCCCGGCGCCATCGACCCGGGGCGAGGCTCCCCCGGCCGGATCGCTGCCGGATTCGCTCACTTGCCGCTTCCCTTTCCGGAAGGGGGCGGGGCTGGCGGCGTGGGGAGGCCCTGGTCGGCCGGAGGCCTCGGATTGTCGCCGCCGGACTTCCCGTCCCGAGGGGCCCCGTCGAGGGCGGAAGGAGCTGCCTTCCCGAGCTCGTTGTAGTGATCGACGGAAAGCTCGATAAAGATGGGGGCCCGCCCGTCAGGGGAACGGCCGAGGGGGAAGAAGAGGACCTTCTCCCCGTAGCGGACGAGGACGGACTCGAGGGTGGTGCGATAGGAGATCTCGCCGCCCTCGCCCTTGACCCAGACCTGGCCCTGGGTGACGAGGATGGCCCCGCCCTTCTCGTTCTCGTAGGGCGTGACCTGGATGGCTATGACGACGTTGGAGCCCACGAGCCGGAAGGCCACGGGCGTGCCGGGGACGGTGTAACGGAGCCCCTGCTGTTGCCAGGCTACCGTCGAGCCGCCCTGCAGTACATAGGCGTTGATCGAGACCGTGAGGGCCTTGCCCTTCAGGGCTTCAGGAACATCCAGGGCTTGGGCCTGGGCCGAGAAGCGGGCCCCACCGAGGAAGAGGGCGGCGCAAAGCCAGAGGGGGGAGCTTCTGCTCAAGGCGCGCTCCCCTGGGAAGAGCTGTCGGTCTGCGAGAAGGGGGCGTAGTTGGCGTCGGTTGCCTTCATGACGAAGGGCTTGCCCGAGGAATCGAAGGTGGTCCCGGAGGGAAGCTGGATGGTCAGGTTGACCTGGGCATTCTGCGACTCGAGGTAGTGGACGAGGGCTTCCATGTTGGCGGCCTGCGAGTCCGTGGGCTTGATCTCCGAGGCCGCGAGGGTCTGGATCTCGGGCTTGGCCGGCCGGATGAAGGACGTGGCAGCCACGCCTGCGAAGAAGAGGAAGATGGCCCCGGCGGCTATGGCCACGGGGAGGGGCAAGGGGATGTTCCTGCCCCAGAAGCGGGGATGTCCGGCCCGGGAGGCGTCAGGGCCTTCGCGGCCCAGGTCGGCGGCCGCGGCCAGGCCGGCCGTGGCCATGGGGGCCTCGACGCGTCCGTCCAGGCGACCGCCCAGGCTGGCCTCTATGCGCGACACGATGGCCGGCTCGTCGACGGGGGCCCCGGCCGAGAGGAGGCCCGAAAGCCTGCGGTAACGCGCCACGCGGGCGGCGCAACCGGCGCAGGTGGCCACATGGGCCGCGATGCGCTCCTTCCAGGGCGAGGGAACCTCGCCATCCACCCAGGCGGAAATGAGTCCAGGCTCAGGACACATGCTTGCCATCCCCTTCCATCAAGGAAAGAAGGGCCTCCCGGGCGCGGAAAGCCCTGACCTTCACGTTCCCCTCGGTGATGCCGAGGACCTTGCCGATCTCCTTGTAGCTCATCCCCCCGTACTCCTTGAGGACCAGGACGGAGCGCAGGTTCTCGGGCAGCTTGTCGAGGTAGTGACGGATCTCGTCCTTGGACTCGTCGCGCAGGACTTCCTGCTCG
>Ga0209099_1000549_pt1 | contig 44156 bp, 36 predicted proteins | sample AD_JPNHW2_MetaG_FD_184430 | JGI IMG/M metagenome (GOLD analysis project Ga0209099, IMG submission 184430) | Active sludge microbial communities of municipal wastewater-treating anaerobic digesters from Japan - AD_JPNHW2_MetaG (SPAdes) (version 2) | ecosystem: Engineered > Bioreactor > Anaerobic...
TTCTATAAAGAAAGCACCCTTCTTAACCAGGAATTTATTAACGACAGTAAACTTACTGTCCGCGATTACCTGCAGAAAGCCGATAAAGAACTCACTGTTAAAAAGTTCAATCGCCTGCAGTTAGGCGCTTAATCCGCATAAAGAATTTCCCTGCTGATCCCGCTCCTGATAAGGGGCGGGATTTTTTTATCAATCTTTCACTCTTTACTTGGCCCAATTTTTCTGTCCCTGCCAAAACCTTACGCTTTATCCGGCGTTCAGGATGCCTCCCAGTCATTATTACTCCCGAACCTTCAAAAGACTTTTTATAGCTCATTCCGGCATTGATTCCGGCTACCGGGGCGCAAAAAAAGCCATGCCGTGGTTCGCGGCATGGCCAGTCTGTAATTACAAGTAAACAAGGTCTATGAACCAAGTAGCCGTTTAATTATCTCTGATATGGCCTTATTATCGGCTTTTCCGGCCAGCTTTTTGGTGGCAGCCCCCATCACCCTGCCCATGTCTTTAATACTTTGAGCGCCGGTTTCAGTAATTATCGCCTTTATTACAGTTTCTATCTCAGCTTCGTCCATCTGGGCCGGAAGGTATTTCTCAATGATGCCGGCCTGGAAAAGTTCTTCCTCGGCAAGGTCGGGGCGGTTCTGGCTTTTGTAGAGTTCAGCGCTTTCGCGGCGCATCTTGACGAGCTTTTGCAGAAGCTTTAATTCCACTTCTTCAGGGATTTCACCATCCCATTTGAGGTCTTTGCCCGTTTTTTCGAGCAGCAAAGCAGCTTTTATAGCCCTTAATGCATCCAGTTTCCGGCTGTCGCGCGCAAGCATCGTTTGCTTGATGTCGTCGTTGATCAGTTTTTCAAGTTCCATAATAAAACCGGTTTTGCTTTAATCAACATTATCATGAAGGAAGGAGTTGTTTTCCTTTAAGCTGTTCGGTTGCTGGTTGTCGTTCATCCCGATCGTATACCTCGACTGAATGCTTCCCTGTGAGGATGACATATCGGTTAGCTCAACATTGCGGCGGATATAGGCAGGCTGACGCTCCAGCTCTTCGATGGTGCCGGGCCTTTTGAGATGCATACTCATTTCCTTCAGCTTCGAAATCCGGTCGTATTGAATGTTTTCCAACTCAGGCTGATTTTTTTGCGCCTCTTCCTTCTTCACGGGATTGTTCACCTGGCAGGTATTCGTAATGACCAGCTCGGGTTCCTTGATGACCGGCGGCGCCACTTTAAACAAAGGTTCCGGTTGTTCGGCATTTTCAGGAATGATGTCTTCAGGTTTACCGGCCATCGCAGGGTTTTCGAACAACGATACCGTCAGCTCGGGTGTGGCAACGGCAATCCGCTGCGGAGTTTCAACAGGCTCGGCAGGAACCTTGTCTTTGGGAACGAGGGTGACTTCCTGGATGGCGGCCGGTTTATTCACCGGCAGGTTCATTACGGATTTATATTGTTCGGAACCGTCGATGTTATGTACAATCCTGTCGCGCTTATCGAAACCGGTGGCAATGAGGGTTATGGATATTTCATCGTCGAGGGCTTCATCAATACTGTCGCCCCAGATCAGATTTGCATCTTCGCCGGCCTGGTCGGTAATAAAATTGGTGATCTCGTTGAGTTCTTCGAGCGAAAGCTCGTTTTTACCGGAGGTAATATAGAGCAGGATGTTATCGGCCCCTTTGATATCGGTATCGTCGAGGAGCGGTGAATTGAGCGCCATCTGGACTGCATCAATGGCGCGGTTTGGCCCTTCGGCAATTCCGGCGCCCATGATGGCTTTTCCGCTTTTCAGCATTACGGTCTTTACATCTTCGAAATCAACGTTTATACGTCCTGTAACGGTGATGATTTCGGCAATACCGCGGGCAGCGATAGTCAGGACGTCATCGGCTTTGCCGAAAGCCTGGCTTAGTTTCAGATCGCCCTGAAGGTCCAGTAATTTGTCATTGCAAATGACCAGGATGGTATCAACAAACTTTTTCAGCTCTTCAATACCGGCATCGGCATACTGATCGCGTTTACGGCCTTCAAAAGCAAAAGGCTTGGTGACGATGCCGACGGTTAAAATGCCCAATTCGCGGGCAACCTGGGCAATTACAGGCGCAGCCCCGGTGCCTGTGCCGCCGCCCATACCGGCGGTTATAAACAACATGGAAGTGTTGCAACTGAACATGTCGCGTATTTCGTCGGCTTTCTGGATAGCCGCTTCACGGCCCACTTCCGGACGGGAGCCGGCCCCCAGCCCGTTTGAACCAAGCTGTATTTTATTCGGAACAGGACTTTGAGCCAATGCCTGGGCGTCGGTATTGCATATTAAGAAATCAACCCCTTTAATTCCCTGTTTGAACATATGGGTTACCGCGTTGCTGCCGCCACCGCCAACCCCGATAACTTTGATAATGTTGGCCTGTTCTTTTGGCAGGTCGAATTTTAGCATATCTGGCATTTTTATTCCTCCGAAATTAATTGATTAAGATAGTAGTGTTTTATGGGCAGGCATTTATTTGTTAACAAAATGAATGTGAATTATCAACTCAGGGAACCGTCGTCGAAAAAGTCTTTAAACCAATCGATAAAGCCTTTGCCCCTGTTCCATGATTTCTGGGAATCGGTCTTTTTCACCCCCTTTTTCGTTTTTTTCTTATCCTGGTCCACGGCTTCCGGTTCTTCCGGGGTAAGTTTCCGCGAACGTTCATTACGTTGCATTCCGAGCATCACCAGGCCTACGCCGGTTGCGTACATCGGGCTTGTAATTTCATCGGACGAATTGCTTGCCAGGTGTTCGTTGGGATAACCGATACGCGTATCCAGGCCGGTGATGAAAGCGGTAAGCTGCTCGGTATGCTTGAGCAACGCCCCGCCGCCGGTAATGACAATACCGCCTATTAAACGCTTTTCCAGGCCAGTATTTTTGATTTCACTGTACACATATTCGATTATCTCCTCCATGCGCGCCTGTATGATGTTGGCCAGGTTGCGCAAGGTTATTTCCTTAGGGGGGCGCCCGCGTAATCCCGGTATGGCGACAACTTCTTCGTTGCGGTTTTCACGGGCCAGTGTGGAACCGAACTTAACCTTCAGGTCCTCTGCATGTTTTTTCATGATGGCACAGCCCGTTTTTATATCTTCCGTAATGATTTCACCGCCGAAAGGCACCACCGCCGTGTGCCGGATAATGCCGTCGAGGTAGATGGCAATATCGGTTGTCCCGCCGCCGATGTCCACCAGAACAACACCGGCTTCCTTCTCATCCTCGCTCAGGACCGATTCGGCGGAAGCCAGAGGCTCAAGGATCATGTTCTCGACAAAATAGCCGGCCCTTTCAACGCATTTCCTGATATTCATCGCGGCTGTCATCTGTCCGGTAATGATGTGAAAATTGGCTTCCAACTGATGCCCCATCATCCCTTTCGGCTCTTTGATCCCGCTTTCGCCGTCAACCGTATATTCCTGCGGAATAACGTCGATGATTTTCTCACCGGGATTCATGGCCAGATTATACATGCTGTTGGTAAGGTTGTCGAGCTCTTCCTCGGTGATTTCGGCTTCAGGATTGCGGCGTATGATATACCCCTTGTGCTGGATACTGCGGATATGCTGCCCGGCGATTCCAACATTTACCGTCTTAATGGTAACACCCGAGCGCTGTTCAGCTTCTGCTACAGCACGTTGTATCGATTGCACCGTTTCGCTGATATTTGTGATCAGCCCCCGATGTACGCCTATCGACTCTGTGCGCCCGTGTCCGAGTATCTCAATTTTACCGAGTTCATTTCTTCGCCCGACAATAACGGCAATTTTGGTGGTTCCAATGTCGAGCCCGACAATAATATCCGATTCCATAGAGTTTTATTTTGTGCAGATTACCTGGTTTTTGTAAGCTAAGTTTATCGTTTTATACCGGTTCCACCCGATTTTCGGGAGTCCTGACCTGTAAAAGGCCTCCAGCTTTTCAAACTTCTCTTCAAGGTTTGAAGCATCGCCGATTAAAACGATATGGCTGCCGGCTTTTGTAAGCAGTTTTATTTCACCTTCGGGGCTAACGTAAATTTGTTCGGCAAGCGCCTTCATGATACTGTCGTTTGATATGGCCGCAGCGACCTGAAAAGCCTTGCTCAGGTTTAATATCTCCGGGGCTATGTTCTTTTTGCCTTCCGTCCATGAAGAGATATTTTTACCGATCGGGTTTGTTCCCGTAGCGATCGCTCCGGTAGCCACCACAACACGAACAGGGAAATCAGGATCGGCACGCATGACTTTACCCTTGTTGTCGATATAGAAGCTTTGCCCCGTGAGTGTGACGATCCTCAGGACAGGAACGCATTGCGAAAGGTCGGCTACCAGTTGCCCTTCCACCGTCAGATGGACATCACTGTGATCGATGTACTGGTTCTTTCCCAGGAAACGGTTGATTGCCTCGATTGAGATGTCCCCGATGAGTTTATTCTCAAACTTCCCGAATTCTTTTTTAAGTTGTGATTTGATGATTTCCGGTGTAACGAGTTGCTCGTTGCCATTGCAATCAACATTTACGGTAATGCCGGTGCACCGTTGCTGATTATGGCTTTGATTGGCGAAGCCCATAAGCACTGCAGCCCCCGCAGCGAGAACGATCCATGTTATGATGAGCAATATTTTCAGAAACATCTTCATAGCCTGGCTTCCTGATTATTCCTGTTTTGAATAAAGCCTCTCAGATAGTTTTCGATTGGCAATACCAGCCGGTCGATATCGCCCGCACCCATGGTAATTAACACTTCGAGTGAAGAACCGTCGAGGCAGGCCGGCAATTCTGATTTTTGCACCAGTTTCTTTTTCCCGGCCGTGATCTTTCCAAGGAGCATTTCAGCGTTTATACCCGGGATGGGTTCTTCACGCGCCGGGTAAACCGGTAACAGGATCACCTCGTCAAGAAGGCTGAGCTGCCGGGCGAAATCATCGGCAAAATCACGCGTCCTGGTATAAAGGTGCGGCTGAAAGATGCCTGTAATCTTCCTTCCGGGAAACATTTGCCTTGCCGATGTTATACAGGCTTTTAACTCTTCGGGGTGATGTCCGTAATCATCAAGATACACCAGGCCGCTTTCCTGCAGCCGGATATCGAAACGCCTTTCCACTCCTCTGAACGAGTTTAAGGCAGCGCGTAACTCATTCTCAGTCACGCCGTTTAATAACGCGCATGCCGAGGCGGCTACCGCATTTTCAATGTTATACCATCCGGGAATACCCAGGATCAGGTCGTGAATCACGCCTGAAGGATGATGCAGGTCGAATTCATACAGGCCCTTTTCCAGCCTGATGTTATCGGGATAATAATCACACGGCTCGCCGGATGAGTAACGTAAAACGGCAACCTTCTCCCGGGCCTGCAAGGGAAGGTTCAACCCTTTCTTCAGGATAAGCATTCCCCCGTTCCGGATATTACCGGCATAGGCGGCAAACGACTCGATCATGGATGCAAGGTTTCCGTAAATATCAAGATGATCGGCATCCATGCTGGTGATCACTGCAATATGAGGGTGGAGATGAAGGAATGAGCGGTCAAATTCATCGGCTTCGGCTACCAGATAGGACGATCCGGGAGCCAGCAGCAGGTTGCTGTCGTAATTCCGCGAAATGCCGCCGAGGAAAGCCTGGCATTTCACCTGCGATTGGGTGAGGATATGCGCGGTAAGCGTAGTTGTGGTTGTCTTTCCGTGGGTTCCGGCGATGGCAATGGTTTTGTACTGGTCGGCTATAAATCCGAGGATTTCAGCCCGTTTGAACATTGGTATTCCTGCTTTTTCAAAAAAATCATAATCGGGATGGTCGCGTTTAACTGCAGGAGTATATATGGCCAGATCGACACCGGGCTCTATCAGGCTGGTATCTGCTTCATAATGAACCGAAATGCCTTCCTTCTCAAGGGCTGACGTCAGCAGGGAACGTGTGCGGTCGTAGCCTGCAACTGTTTTCCCCAGGCTCCGGAAATAGCGCGCCAGGGCGCTCATCCCAATGCCGCCGATCCCAAGAAAATAAACCGATTCAACCTTTCTGATATCCAATGTATTCTGTTTTAATAATTCCTACTCCTTTTTAATAAGTTCCAGCGCTTCGGAAGCTATCTGAGCAGCGGCATCCCTGAACGCCATCTTTGTAATGTTTTTATGAAGCTCTTCCTGTTTGGTTTCATCAGCCGACAGGCTGACAACCAATTTGCCAAGTTCTTCAACAGCATCTTTATCGGCTATCACGAGGGCTGCATTTTTAGAAGCCAGCGCCATGGCGTTTTTGGTTTGATGGTCTTCGGCTACGTTGGGCGACGGAACCAGGATGCACGGCTTGCCGGCAGCACAAATTTCTGAAATGGCAATGGCGCCGGCGCGTGAAACCACGAAATCGGCGGCAGCATAAGCCATATCCATCCGGGAGATAAAAGGCATTGTAATTTGTGTAGCTTTTCCGTCCTTGAGAACTGCGCCAGCCGCTTTTCCGGCGTATTTTTTTCCGGTCTGCCAGATCACCTGGATGTTGTTGCCGGCAAATAAAGGCAGGCTCTCGCGGATGCTTTCGTTGATGGTGAGCGCTCCCAGGCTTCCGCCGATGACAAGCAGGGTTTTTTTTGCAGGATCAAGGCCGAAAAAGGAAGCTGCTTCTTCGCGGGTTACTGAACTAAAGGCAATATCCTGGCGTATCGGGTTCCCCACCAGGCGAATCCCGGCTGCCGGAAAAAACTTCTCCATTCCTTCGTATGCCACAAAAATCCGTTTCGCTTTCCGGGCCAGTTTTTTATTGGTGATCCCCGGGAATGAATTTTGTTCCTGAATTGCTGTGGGGATGCCCAGAGCCGCCGCAGCGCTCAGGGTAGGCCATGAAGCGTAACCGCCTGTCCCGATGGCAAGATCGGGCTTAAACTTCCGGATAATGATTCCTGCCTTCACAAAACTGTAAACCACCTTCAACGGGAAAGAAAGGTTATCGATGGTCAACCGGCGTTGTAGCCCGCTGATCCAAACCCCTTTGATCGGATAACCTGCCGAAGGGACTTTCTCCATCTCCATACGGCCTTTGGCCCCGACAAACATGATCACGGCATCAGGGACCCTGGCCTTGATGGCATTGGCAATAGCAATGGCCGGGAAAATATGGCCTCCGGTTCCGCCTCCGCTCAGGATGACTTTTATATGATTAGGCTTCTGCATTTTGAAGTTCGTTGGTTGGCATATCTCCTGATTCCTGTTCTTTGCTTACACTCAGTATTATACCAAGCGCAATGCTGGTAAACCAGATACTGGTGCCGCCCATACTGACCAGGGGCAATGGTTGTCCGGTCACAGGCACAAGGTTCACCGCAACGGCCATATTGATCATGGCCTGAAATACAAGGCTGAATGTTACTCCGATCGCCAGGAAAGCGCCGTAGTTGCCCGGCGATTTTGATACAATCCGGATTCCCCGGTAGAGCAGGATCAGGTACATCAATAAAACGATCACGGCTCCCGCCAGTCCGTATTCCTCGATGATGATGGCATAAATGAAATCATTGAAAGGATTGGGCAGAAAATTCTTCTGCATGCTGTTACCCGGCAGTTTCCCTAAAAGCCCGCCGTTCGCAATAGCGATCTTGGCTTGTTCCACCTGATAGTTTTCCTCGCTGTCGCCGTCAACAAAGTGTTCGATGCGGTTTTGCCAGGTACCTAACCGGCCGCTTGATTTTGGTGAAAAATAAAGGAACGAAAGGAAAAGAGCCAGAACTACCCCACCGATACCGATCATCGCGCCAATATAGCGCAGGTTTACACGACCGATGAACATTAAAACGATACAGGTTACAAAAAGCAAGGCCGCGGTTGAGAAATTTGCCGGAAGTATCAATCCGCAAATCAGCAATACCGGCGTCAGGATGGGTATGAACGCCGACTTAAAATCCTTAATATTTTCTTGCCTTTTTGCCAACATTCTGGCAACAAACATGATCAGGGCCAGTTTGGCAAAATCGGACGGCTGAAACATTAAATTAATACCCGGCAGCGTTGTCCAGCGGGAAGCTTCATTGATGGAAGCGCCGAAAAGAAGCGTATAGAGCAGTAACGGAACCGAAATAATGATGGCCAGTTGGGATATGCGGGCATAATAGATGTACTTCACCTTATGGGCCAGGAACATCAGGATAAAACCAAACACCAGGATGCTGAGGTGTTTGATGAGGTAGTATTCGGTGTTTCCCTGTCTTGTTCGATACGCCAGTGTGGTGGTTGAACTGTATACGGCAAGAATTGAGAAAACCGTGAGAATGATCACCACTCCCCAGATTACCTTATCACCTTTAATATTTTGCAGCAGTTTGGCCATTGTGGCAGTTTAACATCAACGATTGACGGGTCAGTTACTATTTTTATCGGATTTATAAGCGATGAACGGCATTTTTAAACTGTTCGCCGCGGTCTTCATAGTTTTCGAAAAGGTCAAAACTGGCGCAAGCCGGTGAAAGTAAAACCACATCTCCGGTTTTACCGATGGAATAGGCCAGCATCACCGCTTGTTCGGCGCTTTCCGTTTCATAGATGGCCCCCACTTTGCCTGTAAATGCTTCGATGATCAGAGAATTGTCGGTTCCCAGGCATATCAGCGCTTTCACTTTCGACCGGACAAGATCGAACAACTTGCTGTAATCATTCCCTTTATCCACACCTCCGGCAATCCAAATAGCAGGTTTGTCGATACTTTCCAAAGCAAACCAGGTACTGTTGACATTCGTGGCCTTTGAATCATTGATAAAATCAATGCCGTGAATACGCGCAACATATTCGAGGCGATGCTCAACATTCTGAAAATCGCTCAGCGATTGCTTGATGCTCTCTTTACGGATTTCAGTGAGCCGGGCGGCAACGGTAGCCGCCATCGAATTGTAAATGTTGTGGCGCCCCTGAAGGGCCAATTCTTCCAATGTCATGATAAAGGGGTCGTTATTTATGGTAACTATTAGTTTATTTCGGTCAACAAAGGCTATTTCCGGGCCTTTTTTCCCGTCATAGCTGAAAGGGTAACATCTTGCGGCAATCTGCCGCCGGCTGATCTGTTCAGCAGTAACTTCATCGTCAAGGTTGCAGATAAAGGCATCCTGGTCAGTCTGGTTACGGATTATCCTGAATTTCGATTCGATGTACTTGTTGAAATCGTGATCGTATCTGTCGAGGTGGTCAGGCGTGATGTTGGTAAGAACCGCCATCTCAGCCTTGAAATCATACATGTTATCAAGCTGAAACGAGCTGATTTCCAACACATACCAGTCAAAATTGCTTTCGGCAACCTGTTGGGCAAAACTCTTACCTACATTACCGGCCAACCCGACATTGAGCCCTGCATTTTTCAGGATGTGATATGTGAGAAGGGTAGTCGTTGTTTTACCGTTGCTTCCGGTAATACAAATTTTCTTCGCCCGGGTGTACCTTGCCGCAAATTCAATTTCCGAAATCACCGGTATTCCTTTGGCTTCGGCTTGTTTTACAATCGGAGCCGTTGAAGGAATACCCGGACTTTTTATGATCTCGTCGGCGTCGAGGATCCGGTCAATGGTATGCTTTCCTTCTTCATAGGCTATCCCGCTATTTGAAAGAACGTCAGCGTATTTTTCTTTTATTTTTCCGTTATCCGAAAGAAAAGTTTCCATTCCTTTCGATTGAGCCAGTATTGCAGCTCCCACCCCGCTTTCGCCTGCTCCCAGTATGGCAATTTTCCGGCTCATTTTTTCTATCTGATTTTTAATGTGATGAAAGTCAGTATTGCCAGCATGATGTTGACGATCAGGAACCGCAGCACAATCTTCGATTCATGATAACCCAGTTTCTGGTAATGATGGTGCAGAGGGGCCATCAGAAATATCCTCCTGCCTTCGCCATACCTTTTCTTGGTAAATTTGAACCAGGCGACCTGCATCACAACACTCAGGTTTTCAATAATAAAGATTCCGCAAAGAATGGGTATCAGGAACTCTTTACGGATCATGAAAGCAAAAGCAGCAATGGCGCCGCCGAGAGCCAGGCTTCCGGTGTCGCCCATGAATACCTGTGCCGGGTAAGAGTTATACCAGAGGAATCCCGTACAGGCCCCTACAAAAGCGCTTATATAAATTACCAGTTCACCAACCCTGGGTATATACATGATGTTCAGGTAATCGGCAAAAACAATGTTGCCGCTTACCCAGGCCAGCAAGCCCAGTGTGATTCCGATTATGGCCGATGTGCCTGTCGCAAGCCCGTCCATGCCGTCGGTGAGGTTTGCCCCGTTCGAAATGGCTGTAATGATGAAGGTAACAATGACGATGAAGATAATCCAGGCATATTTTCCTGCTTTTTCACCTGCCCAGCCGATGAGCACGGAATAATCGAATTCGTTATTCTTGAAAAAAGGTATTGTTGTTTTGAGTGATTTGGCCGGTGTTGGCGAGAACTTGGTAATGTGGCTCGATTCGCGTTCAAACGCTGTGATTTCCGAGGTCGTCCTGATCTTCGGCTCCGGCAGCTTTTCCCTGATAACCACGCTGCCATTGAAGTATAATACGCACCCGATTACGATTCCGGCGATAACCTGTCCCAGGATTTTAAACTTACCGGCCAGCCCTTCCTTATTCTTTTTGAACACTTTGATGTAATCATCGATGAATCCGATGAGGCCAAGCCATATCGTGGCAAAGAGCATCAGCAGCACATATACATTGTCGAGCCGGGCAAAGAGCAGAGTCGGAATAAGGATGGCTCCAAGGATGATAAGACCGCCCATTGTAGGGGTGCCGGCCTTTTCACTTTGCCCTTCGAGGCCAAGTTCGCGAATGGTTTCTCCTATTTGTTTAGTCCTCAGGTAATTTATAATCCGCTTCCCGTAAAGCAAGGAGATTATCAGCGATAAAATGGCGGAACAGGAAGCCCGGAAAGAGATGTACTGGAACATTCCAGCCCCCGGAACATCGTAGGCCTTATCGAGATATGTAAAGAGATAGTATAACATTGCGGGTTAGTTAAATTGTTTGTTTGTGCCTTTGGTTAGCGTTACTGCAGGAATTCCCGCAGTTGTTCCTTGTCATCGAAATGATGTCTCACTCCATTTATCTCCTGGTATTTCTCATGGCCTTTGCCGGCCACCAGGATCACATCCCCCGGACGGGCCATGGCACATGCAGTTTTGATGGCTTCGCGGCGATCCGTGATCTTGATTACTTTTCGTGAATACTCACCTTCGATACCTGCCAGCATTTCGCTGATTATAGCTTCCGGCTCCTCGCTCCGGGGATTATCTGATGTTATGATGACTTTGTCGCTCATGCGGCCCGCAATTTGAGCCATTATGGGCCTTTTTGTCCTGTCACGGTCGCCGCCGCATCCCACCACGGTAATCAGGGTTTCGTTTCCTGTTCTCAGGTTGCTTATCGTGTCCAGCACATTTTGCAACGCATCGGGAGTGTGGGCGTAATCCACAATGGCAATAATCCCGTCGGATGATTTCATATAATCGAACCTTCCTTCTACTGAGCCCAACCGGCTAAGTATGGTAAGCACATCGAACGGCTCTTCTCCCAACAGCACAGCGGCTGAATAAACCGCCAGTATGTTGTAGGCATTGAACTGCCCTACCAGCCTGCACCAGATTTCTTTCCCGTCAATTTCCAGGTGTAACCCGTCGAGTGGAGTCTCGATGATACGGCCTTTGAAATCAGCCATCGTCATCAGGCTGTATGATTTCTTCAGCGCCTGCGTATTCTGTAACATCACTCTCCCGTTGCGGTCATCAAGGTTTGTAAGTGCAAATGCCCCCGAAGGCAACTCGTCGAAGAAGCGCTTCTTAGCCTTGAGATACTCGTCGAAAGTGACATGAAAATCGAGATGATCGTGGGTAATATTGCTGAAAATACCTCCGGCAAAAGTCAGCCCTGCAATACGGTTTTGCACGATGGAATGTGAGCTTACTTCCATGAAACAGTAATCGCAGCCTCTATCAACCATTTGCGAAAGCAGGCTGTTCAGTTCAACAGCATCGGGCGTGGTATGGGTCGAAGCAATTTCTTCATCATCAATCCGGTTGCTAATGGTCGAAAGCAGACCGGCATGATAACCTGCTTCTCTGAAAAGATTGAAAAGCAGGGTAACCGTCGTGGTCTTTCCGTTGGTGCCGGTAATGCCGACCAGTTTCAGGTTTGAGGAAGGATTGTCATACCAGGCTGAGGCAATCTGCCCAAGTGCAAAACTTGTATCGGCAACCTGCACGTATGTCACCTTCGGATCAAGTGTTTCCGGCAGACGTTCGCAAACCACCACAACTGCGCCTGCGCTGATCACAGCAGGGATATAGTCGTGCCCGTCGGTATGGGTTCCTTTCACGGCAACAAACAGGCTTCCGGCTTTCACCTTGCGCGAATCGAAAGTAACATCCCCTGCCATGACGTCGCGGTTACCCTTTACCGACAGGGTTTTTACATCCGAAAGTATCTCGCTGAGTTGTTTCATTGCACTGAATATCTATTTGTTAAATATCAAGGTTAAGTTCAACCAGACTGCCAGCCCTGGCCCTGGTTCCGGCCTGAAGCGATTGCCTTCTTACCAGTCCGACTCCTGTTGCACGAACTTTATATCCCTGCTTTTCAAGCAGGAACATTGCATCGCGCATTCCCATTCCGCATACGTCAGGGACAATTCCTGACTTATAGTTCATAGCAACGGTTTTTCTGCCGCTGCTGTCGCTGGTTATCCAGTTGTTGCCGTAATGTTGCATGTTATAGCCCATCCAGCGGCAAATGGTGGCCATATCCCGGCCAAAACCGCCTTTAAAGGGGACGCGGTGAGTTATCTTCACCGAGTCGTCCCAGGTCAATCCCATTTCCATATCGGCAGCGTATACGCGGTCCGCTATCTCGCGAAATACAGGCGCCGAAATAGCCCCGCCGTAATAGACGCCTTTGGTGGGGTTGTTGATCACCACGATACACGAGTATTTTGGGTTATCGGCCGGAAAATATCCAACGAATGTGCCTTTATAACTCGATTTGTTGTATCCCGCATTGTTCATGGCAATCTGGGCAGTGCCAGTCTTACCGGCTACTTTGTACACCGGGTTCCTGAGCGAAGTGCCGGTTCCTTCCTGTACCACGCCTTCAAGCATTATTTTGGCTTTATGGATTGCCTTTTTTGAAGCAATCTTCGGGTTGATGATAACCGGCCCGAATTTTTTAATCACTTTGTCCGAAAGCCTGATCTCATCAACAAACCTGGGTTTTATCATCACCCCGTCGTTGGCAACGGCATTGTAAAAAGTCAGTATTTGCAGCGGAGTGAGGGCTACTTCATATCCGATCGACATCCAGGGAAGCGAAACCTTGGACCAGGAGCGGGCATGGGTGTCTTTGATCCGCGGTTTACCTTCGCCGGCAATTTCCAGGTTCAGCGGTTTATTCACCGAAAAGCTGTAAAGCCTGTCGATAAAAGCCTGAGGATTCGAAGCATAGGCTTTGTAGATAACTTTTGAAACCCCAACGTTTGATGATTTTTCAAAAATTTGCTTGACTGTGAGGACGCCTGTTCCGAGGTGCGAATCTTTCATCGCCCGGTTGGCGTAATACGCGATGCCCCCGTTGCAGTCAATCTTTTCATCAAGGTCGGTCTTATCGTCTTCCAGGGCTGCCAGCAGGGAATATAATTTAAAAGTGGAGCCCGGTTCGGAAGCTTCCCCTATCGCATAGTTGTATTTTTCTTCATATTGCCCGTCAGCATTCTTTCCGAGATTTGCAATAGCTTTAACGCGGCCCGTCTTTACTTCCATGAGTATGGCACAGCCATGGTCGGCATCATTGGCTATGAGTTGCTTCATCAGTGCATCCTCAGCAACATCCTGCAGATGTATATCAACGGTGCTGACGATATCGCTGCCGTTTCGGGGATCAATTTCGTTTTCATTGTTCAAAGGCCTCCAGTTGCCATTAGCTATCCGCTGCATCAACCGCTTTCCGCTTTCGCCTTCCAGTTCATCGCTATAGGCTCCCTCCAGGCCCAGGTCATTCTGTTTGCCTTCCTTATCCCAGCCAATAGTGCGAAAAGCAAGGTGGCTGTATGGTTGAATACGGCGTTCTACTGCTTTTGCAATCAATCCGCCCTTGTTTTTCCCGTTCCGGAAAATGGGAAATGTTTTCAGGGTTTTTAACTGGTCATAATTCACATTCCTTTTCAGGAGAAGATACCGGTTCTTTTCAGCGCGCCCTCTTGTGATCAGAGTTTTATATTCGCGTTTCGAACGGTCTTTAAAAAAATCCGAAAGCCTGTATGCCAGCGAATCGGCCTCCTTTTTGAAAATATCATCTGTAATATAGGGCGAAGCCACATCCATGCGGACTTCAAAAATCGGTACCGACGTGGAAAGGAATTCGCCGTTGGCGTCGTAAATATTGCCCCGTGTTGCTTCAATGTTGAAATACCTCAGGGATAGTTTCCGCGCTTTTTCCCTCCATTTATCCCCTTCGGCAACCTGGATATAAACAATGCGCCCGATGATGGTAAGGCCCAGCACGAACATCCCTATATATACAAGGTATACCCGCCACAATATGTCCTTTTTAGTATCCGTCACTTGGTTCCTGATTTCCGGGTTACTTTTACTCTTCTGCTTTTTCGATCAGTATTTTTCTTGGAGGCACGGTTGACTCTTTTAATCCTGTTGAGGCAATCGTTTTAACAAGCTGGCTCTGCCTCGAGAGTTGCATCAGCTTCGATTTGGTAACTATATATTCGTACCTCAGTTCTTCATTCATCCTCTTTGTTTTTCCGATCTCAATGATCGTTTTATCGGCATAGTTGGTATTAAAAATGAGCACCACGCCCAGCATTGTCACAAACCCCAGGTACGGAAGCAATCCTATCACCCTTTCCCGCGTAAGGAAATTGCCATCCAGGATATTCTTCACTTTCAATGAGAATTTCCGCTTAGCCTTCTTTTCAGGCTTTGGATCTTCTTCCTTCGAAGGAATGTTGAGTTGGTTTTTCGGTTCGTCCATCCTTATTTCCTTTCAGCGATACGCAGTTTTGCACTGCGCGACCGCGGATTGCTTTCAAGCTCCCCGGCGCCCGGTGTAAGAGGCTTGCGTGTAATAGCCAGGAAAGGCGACTGCAAATTCCCGTAAAAGTCTTTTTCGGGTACGCCTTCAAAGTTTCCGGTCCTGATATAGTTTTTCACCAACCGGTCTTCGAGCGAATGATATGCGATAACCACAAGCCGTCCACCAGGTTTAAGTGCTTCCGCAGTTTGTTTGAGCATTGCTTTCAGCACTCCCATTTCATCATTCACTTCAATGCGTAAAGCCTGAAAAACCATGGCCAGATATTTATTTTCCGTTTTCCGCGGGATGCATGACGCAATGGCCTTTTTGAATTCCGCGATGGTCGCCAGCGGCCGGGATTGTGTAATCACGTAAGCCAGTTGCCTCGCATTTGCTATCTCGCCGTATTCAGCAAAAACTGATTTTAGCTTTTCTTCAGGATATGAATTGAGGAGCTGTTCCGCCGTGAACGGTGCATTCCTGTCCATACGCAGATCCAGCGGCCCGTCGAAACGGGTGGCAAATCCCCGTTCAGGAGTATCTATCTGATGCGAAGAAACGCCCAGGTCAGCAAGAATACCATCGAGCGGCAATGCTTTGTGCATGCGTAAAAAGTTCCGGAAATACCGAAAATTCTGGTTAATAAGCAGGAACCTTTCATCATCAATGGCATTATTAAGGGCATCTTCATCCTGGTCAAAAGCTATGAGCCTGCCCTGATCATTCAGCTTTGAGAGTATAGCCCTGGAATGCCCCCCGCCCCCGAAGGTAAGATCGGCATAAATGCCTCCCGGCTTGATTGCCAGGCCTTCGATGCTTTCGCTAAGCATAACAGGTAGGTGATACATAACGTTGTCATTCAGTAGGTGAAATACTTCCCATCACTTCTTCGGCCAGGGTTGAAAAATCCTCCATGCTGCTGCCGATAGCAGCCTCATACTTGTCTTTATCCCAAACCTCAATAATGTTCACGGCCGAAGCCAGGACAATATCGTTTTTGATACCTGCAAAGTTTACCAGGTCACGCGGAATCTGAATCCTGCCGGTACCGTCGAGCGACACTTCACGCACGCCGGCCATGAATACCCGGATGAAATCATTGTTCTTCTTCACAAAACGGTTGAGCTTGTTTACATCCCGGCTTACCATATTCCATTCCGGCCTGGGATACAACTCAAGGCACTGCTGAAAAATGCTCCTTTTAATCACAAAGCCTTGCTCCAGCACATCCAGTAACTGGTTCTTCAACGCAACAGGAAAAAGAACTCTTCCTTTTGCGTCGGCTTTGCATTCATGAACACCTATCAGATCAGGCATATAAGTTTTCCTCTTTTGGCTTGTAAATTTAATCACAGATTCCCACTTACCCACACTTACTACCACATTTTTTTATTAACAATTTCAAAATATGTTGATAACAAGGAAGAAAGGTTTTATATCAGTCCGGAAGATCGAAAAACCAAGGGCTTCAACAATATGACCATTTATAGCCGAACGGCATTTGTCTGCGATGCTATGAAATGGTGCAGCATTTGCAGCATTAATCGTGATTTTAGCTACATTTGTGGAACTAAACCGGATGCCGGAGACATGAAGATGAAAATAAGAGTCTGATGGATGACGTAAATAACGGAACCGAAATTACGCCCGGCTTTATTGACCTTGAAAGGGTTATAAAAAGCAAAAGCGAGAGCCTTAATAAGGCCCTCCCGCGGTTTATTAAGTCTTACCTGAAACGGATTATCCACCAGGATGAAATAAATAAGGCACTTTACCGGAACAGGGATAAAACAGGCCTTGATTTCATCGCGGCCATTCTGACGGAATTTGGCGCTAAACTAAATTTTACCGGGGCTGAAAATATCGAAAACACCCCGCGATTTATCATTGCATCAAACCATCCCCTGGGAGGCCTTGACGGGCTTGCCCTCATGCATGTTGCCGGAAAATTCAGGCCCGACATCGTATTCCCGGTGAATGACATTCTCCTGAATTTGCCGCCCATCAAAAACCTTTTTATTCCTATCAACAAGCACGGCAGTAACGCAGAGAACGCGAAAATAATCGACGATACATTCGCGTCGGATAAATCAATCCTGTATTTCCCGGCAGGCTTATGTTCCCGCAAGCAGTCAGGGGGCATCAGTGATCTTGAATGGAAAAAAAGCTTCATAACCAAAGCCCGAAAGCACAGGCGCGATATAATTCCCTGTCACATCGACGGGCGTAATTCAAATTGGTTTTACAATCTTTCGCGCTTCCGGAACCGGCTGGGTATCAAAGCAAACATTGAAATGCTCTACCTGGTTGATGAGATGTACAAACAACATGATAAAACGCTTACCATCATCTTCGGCAAACCGGTTCCCTGGCAAATCTTTGATAAACGGCATACCGATCTGGAATGGGCGCAACTTATGAAAGAGCATGTTTATCGCCTGGAAAAAACGCCCGATTTAACCTTTGAAGAAAGCATTTAACGCCTAAACCTGCAACCCCGCTATGTTAGAAATAATCCCCCCCGTAGATAGAAAGCTTATTATTGACGAATTAACCCCTGATAAGTTTGTCAAATACACCAATTTTGGCAACAATGAAATTTATATTGTCACCTGGCATAATTCGCCCAATGTAGTAACCGAAATCGGCCGTTTACGCGAGATTACATTCCGGGATGCCGGAGGCGGAACCGGTTTGGATTGTGACCTTGATCAGTTCGATAAAGATCCCGACGTGCCTTTCAAACAGTTGTTCGTTTGGGATCCGAATGAACAGGAAATTATCGGCGGATACAGGTTTATACACGGTAAAGAATTAAGAATCAGGCCGGATGGCCAGGTGGATACTCCAACCACTGAACTGTTTACACTATCCGATACCTTTGTTAAAGATTATCTTCCCTGGACCATCGAACTTGGGAGGTCGTTTGTTCAGCCGGCTTACCAGCCGAATATTGACGTAAGGAAAGGCATGTATGCCCTTGACAACATCTGGAATGGCTTGGGAGCTATCATCGTGCAGAATCCTGATGTAAAGTACTTTTTCGGAAAGATCACCATGTATCCCCATTACAACACCCGCGCACGTGATCTCATTCTTCATTTCATGAATAAGTATTTCAACGATCATAAAAATCTGGTATATCCCAAACAGGAACTGGAACTGGAAACACCGGTAGAGGACCTTGAATCGTTCTTCACAGCAGGCCAGTATGATAAAGATTACAGGCTGCTTGTACAGGAGGTGCGCCGGTGCAATGAAAACATACCTCCGCTGGTCAATGTTTATATGAGCCTCTCGTCAACCATGCTTTGTTTCGGAACAAGTCTCAATCCCGGTTTCGGAAATGTGGAAGAAACAGGCATCCTGGTTACCATTGATGACGTCTATGATATTAAAAAGGAACGGCATATCACTCCATCCCCGCGAAGCTAGGATGAAGGTGAACTGTTACTGTTGACAGGTTCTCCGTTACAATTTGCTAAAATTAAACTGCCAGCTTAAATTCATTTTCATATGAGCACACAACCGGCGAGTTACGTGATGAGCGCCAACGACCGCAATGGCTGCCCGCATGAGAGGTACCCCGAGTATTCTTTCGTCGGACGGTCGAATGTAGGCAAATCGTCCCTCATTAATATGCTTACGGGGGTTAAAGGATTGGCGCGCACTTCGGCCACGCCGGGCAAGACCAGGCTGCTGAACTATTATATGGTTGAAGATTCTTGGTATCTGGTTGATGTGCCGGGATATGGTTTTGCCAAAATATCAAAAACCGAGCGTGAACGCTGGGAACATCTTATCCATGATTATATCCTGCACCGGCAGTCTCTTCTTTACACTTTTGTTCTGATCGACTCCAGGCTGGAACCTCAGAAGAGCGACCTGGCCTTTATCACCTGGATGGGTCAGCATGTCCTGCCATTTTGCCTTGTTTTCACGAAAACCGATAAGATTTCCCATAACAAGGTACATTCCAATGTGGCAGCTTTCAGGAAGGAATTAGAAAAGGACTGGGAAGAACTTCCTCCAATGTTTATTACTTCATCCTTATCAGGTAAGGGAAAAGCCGAAATACTTGAGTTTATCAAGAAATGCAACCAGGAATTCGGCCCGTTGATCAGCGAAGCCAGGCAGTAAGGATTATTTAAAATGCATCAGCACCTGGTTCTTGGAAACGAGGTCGCCGGTTTTAACCAAAAGGTCTTTCACTACCCCGTCGGCAGGGGCGAAGAGCGTATTTACCATTTTCATAGCCTCAAGTTCGAGCAATTTTTCGCCCTGTTTCACCTTGCTGCCTTTTTTGATAAATACATTTATAACGGTTCCCGGAATGAAAGCAATAATTTCTTTCGGATCCCGCGGCTGATAATTCTTGCGGGCCAGAAATTTTTTATTCAGCCTGGTTTTGTAACGGACATCCTCAATGGTGAGTGATTGTAATACTTCCTCAGCCTGGGGCTCCTCGGGCAATGGGTTTATCTGTTGTTCTTTTGATTTTTCTTCCATGAGAGTCGTTTTCGAAACACATGATGGGCAACCGGATAAGGGGAAATTCCATTATCCGGCAACTATTTTTACAGACGGATTGATGATATCACGTCGAAGTGCGCTTAGAAATGAATTAGAACGGCGGCACCCCATGTTTCTTGGTCGGGCGTTCTATACCTTTTTCAAGCGATATCTGGAGTGCATGTATGACCATGTTCCGGGTTTCTTCAGGCTCAATAACAGCATCCACATAACCGTAAGCTGCTGCCACGTATGGATTCGCGAATTTATCCTTGTATTCTTTGATTTTTTGTTTTCTCATTTCATCAGGATTCTCGGCATTCTTAATTTCGTTCCTGAAAATGATATTGGCAGCGCCTTCGGGACCCATCACGGCGATTTCGGCGGTAGGCCAGGCCAGTACAAAATCGGCGCGCAGGTGGCTCGAACACATCGCAATATATCCGCCGCCATAAGCTTTACGGAGTATTACGGTTATTTTCGGCACAGTGGCTTCACTGTATGAATAGAGGATTTTCGCACCATGACGGATAACCCCGGCATGCTCCTGGTCAACGCCGGGAAGGTACCCGGGCAGGTCGACAAGCGTGACCAGGGGAATATTGAAGGCATCGCAGTACCTGATAAAACGGGCAGCCTTGTCGCTCGAATCAACATCGAGCACACCGGCCAGCACAAGGGGCTGGTTTGCCACAAACCCAACCGTATGCCCATTGATACGCCCGAATCCGACAACAATATTTTCGGCCCAGCGGCCATGCACTTCAAAAAAGTCGCTGTCGTCGGCAATAGCGCATATGATTTCTTTCACATCGTATGGCTGACGGGGATTGGTAGGGAATATCTTATTGATGTTATACTGCCTGGTACGTGGCGGTTTTACAGGGAAAGGATCGGCCTTTTTGCTGTTATTCCATGGAATAAAGCTGCAAAGTTGCTTAATCTGCTCAAAACACTCCTGTTCGCTTTCGGCAAAAAAGTGGGCATTCCCCGTTACTTCAGCCTGAACGCGTGCTCCTCCCAGCTCTTCCATCGATACATCTTCACCCAGCACAGTTTTTATTACTTCCGGACCGGTGATGAACATTTTTGAAATATTGTCGACCACAAAAACGAAATCCGTAAGAGCCGGAGAGTACACGGCGCCGCCTGCACAAGGGCCTAATATTACCGAAATCTGAGGAATGACGCCGGATGCCTGGGTGTTACGCCAGAATATTTCTCCATATCCGGCCAGTGAATTCACACCTTCCTGAATACGGGCGCCTCCCGAATCGTTGATCCCGATCAGGGGAACCTTCAGCTTCATGGCATGATCCATAATTTTGGTGATCTTCTTGGCATGCATGTAGCCTAACGAACCACCGGCAACGGTAAAGTCCTGCGCGAAAATACATACAGGGTATCCATTAATTGTACCCGTTCCGGTAATTACGCCATCACCGGGAAGGTATTTGTCGCTCATATCAAAATCACGTCCTGCATGTTCAACAAACAAATCGTATTCATGGAATGATTTCGGATCGAGTAAGGCAATTATTCGTTCACGCGCAGTCATCTTGCCGGTAGCTTTTTGCTTTTCGATGGCTTTTTCGCCGCCTCCGCGTAATGCTTCACGCATCCTGCGCTTCAGATCAGTAGTTTTAGTGCTTAACGACATAGACTTTCTTTTAATTAATAATCAATTCAGATTGATTCATCCCGAAGATTTCAATGCGCTAAAATACAAAGATAATTTTTTCTGAGATGATAACCAACTACATTCACGGGGGCAGCCGGCATAAACCGGTATAAATGAATTTCTTACATTTGCAGTTTAATGGAAAAAAATTCAGCCTTCCATTTTCCTTTTTATTGAACCTGTTGAAGAATGATGCTATGAATATTGAAGATCTCCGGGATTATTGCCTTATAAAGAAAGGAGTTACGGAAGGTTTTCCCTTCGACCAAAGCACCCTTGTGTTTAAAGTTGCCGGTAAAATGTTCCTCCTCACCGACCTGACGGATGCGTTCAGCATTACTGTTAAGTGTGATCCGGATAAAGCGCCCGGGCTCAGGGAGAAGTACCCCTGTGTTACCCCCGGTTATCACATGAACAAAAAGTACTGGAATACAGTAAATATCAACGGATCGATCGGCGATGAATTAATTCTGGAATGGATTGATGATTCCTACCGGCTGGTGGTCGGGAGCCTTCCGGTAAAGGAAAGAAAATCCTTCCTGTAATTAAAACTCGGTGTACTTACCCAGGGCTTTCATAAGGATGCCCTCCGGTTGCACTCCGATAAACCGTTCAACCTCTGCACCGTCTTTTAAAATAATGACCGTAGGAACGGAATAAATCCGAAACTTATTGGAAAGCTCATCCTGCGCATCAATATCAACCTTGCCCACCTTTACCTTTCCGGCTGTTTGCCCGGCAATTTTCTCAACAGTGGGAGCAAATCCACGGCAAGGCTTACACCAGGCTGCCCAAAAATCTATCATTACCACATCCTTTCCCGCCTCCTTTTCGAAGTTATCGACAGTCAGAAGGATGGTATCCGGAGCTTCATCCGTTCTTTTCCCATCAGAACAACTGCCGGCAAAAGAGCACACCAACGTGATTACCAGGGTAACAGACAGCCTGTTTTTCATCATTCAATTCTTTATTGGATAAGTTAATTCCTGATTACCTGAACCTGACGACCGTAATTCCGGCTCCTCCCCTTTCGAGGCTTTCGTCAGTCATCTGCCTCACTTCGGATACCGTATGCAGGTAATCGCGAATCATCCTCCTCAGGACGCCATTGCCTTTACCATGCAATATACTGACTTCAGGAACATTGAGCAGGATGGCTTCGTCAATATATTTTTGAACAAGGGCCACTGCCTCATCACCACGATGGCCGCGCACATCAATGCTGAGCCTGAAATTTGCAAGCCTTGCATTGATCTCGTTAACTATGTTATGATACCGATAATCATAAGCGCTCTTTCCCTTTGGTTTATCCCCCGTTTTTTCAAACGGGATGAGCCGGTTTAACGGAACACGCAATTTAACAGTCCGAAAGGCAACGAGGGCATCAGCGCTGGTCATTTCTTCGATCTCACCGATCTCCGATTGTCCTTCAATTTTCACGGGGTCCCCGATTTCCGGAAAAGCTTTGACGACAGGTTCAGGCTGGCTTTCCGGAGCAGTCGCCGGTATCGATTCCCGATCGGGGGAAGCATCCGTTTCCAGTTTAGCTGCCATTTCGGTAATTTCCTGACGGAGTTGCCGTGTTTTTGATTTTTCCGCCTGCGATTGCCGGATTTCACGAATGGTCTTTTCGATTAGGGTATTGGAATCCGCAATCATGTGCCGCGCTTCAGCCTGAGCATCTTCAAGGATCGACTTCCTTTTCTTTTCCAGATCGCTTTTTAAAGTTTCATACTTCGAAATCAGGGAAGCAAGCAGGTCATCTGCATGCTGCAACTGTTTTTCCTTAAGCGAAATCTCGGCCCTCTCGTTTTCAAGTCCCTGTATTAGTTTGTCGTAATTGAGTTTCGAAGTCCCTGCTTTTTCGATGGCTTTTGAAAGTATCTCTGCCGGAAAATCAATATTGGAAGCTATTTCAAAGGCAAAAGAACTTCCCGGTTTGCCTATGCTGAGCTTGAACAAGGGTTTCATTTTTCGTGTATCGAAAAGCATCGCCCCGTTCACAATTCCGCTGCCTTTGGAAGCCAGCAATTTCAGGTTTGCATAATGGGTCGTGACAACGCCAAACGCCATTTTCTGATTCAGCGATTCGATCACCGTTTCGGCAATGGCCCCGCCCGACTGAGGTTCGGTACCCGCCCCGAATTCATCAATTAAAAACAGGCTGCTTTTTCCGGCAAAGCTCAGCAGGTTTTTGATATTTATCAGGTGGCTGCTATAGGTACTCAGGTCATTATCAATAGACTGCTGGTCGCCGATATCAATGAATAAATCGGTAAAAACACCTGTTTCGCTGGTTTCCTTCATAGGAACCAGTAAGCCGCACTGAAGCATATACTGCAACAGCCCGACGGTTTTCAGGCATACAGACTTGCCGCCAGCATTCGGCCCTGAGATAATCAGGATCCTGTTTTCTTCATCAAGACGTATATCCAGCGGGATTACCGGTTTGTTCAGCCGTTTGTGAGATAAGAATAGTAAAGGATGCCGCGCTTCAATCCAATCAATTTTCCGGTCGTTCCGGAAGAAAGGTTTTGTACCGCCGGTTTCAAGAGCAAAAACAGCCTTTGCCCTTAGAAAATCCACACGTCCCAGAAAATCGAAGGCTATGGAAATATTATCGAGGCCGGGGCGCAAAAAATCAGTAAACTGGATCAGGATGCGGACAATTTCCTGCTGCTCCGACAACTCCAGTTGCCTGATATCATTATTCAGTTCAAATACATCGGCTGGTTCTATGTAAACGGTCTGCCCGGTAGCCGACTGGTCATGAATAAAGCCTTTGATCCGGCGCTTATTTGCAGCCGGAACAGGAATCACAAGCCGTCCGTTGCGGATGGTAATCTGGGCTTCCTCACTGATCCAGCTTTGCGTTTTAGCCTGTGTGAGCGATTGGGCAATACGACGGTCAATTTGTGATCGCAGGCTTACTATACTTTTCCGGACAGAAAACAGTTTTTCAGAAGCATTATCGCGAATTTCACCTTGCTCATTCAATATCCGGTTAATCTCAGATATAATCCTGCCATCCACAAAAACGTCTTCCGCAAGCCTGATCGTCGCCGGAAATGAGTAGCTGTCGAGTGAGCGGATAAAATTCAGAACATCAGAAACAACAGACAAAGAATGCCTTAGCTGAACCAGGTTCTCAGGAATAAGAAATGTTCCTGCCGTCCGGATCCTCTGTAATTCTTCATCCAGATCGAGGTAATCGGACATAGGAAAGCCCGGAACCGTTAGAAGAAGTTCGCGGAACTCTCCCGTAACTAAGAGTTCGGGGTCAATATCCTGAAACCTGGTTGCAAATGTGATGGCGTCAATCAGCCGTTTTCCGGCAGGCCCGAGGCATTTATCCTTTAGCAAACCACGTATAACATCAAAGCCGATTTTTTCCTCGAAATTTCCGGGATATATCACGATCAGATTTTTTACAAAAGTAGGAAAATTGCCATCAGAAAGGCTGCCTGACTATAGGCTGGACCTGCGGCGGCGCCTATAGGCCCAAAAGGTTGCGACAACCACTGCCAGTATGAATGCTGAACCCAATATGTACTTAGCCGATGAAACGGGTTTACCAATATCCTGAACCGGGTCGGTATTGCCGATACTCAGGTAAGCAGCCCAAAAATGCGGATGGGAACGGATCTGGTCCGATGATTTCAGGTAATCGAGTTTAGCTAACCGTAACGCTTCATTTTTGGCTTTCCCTTCCGATAAATAATGATAAAAAGAGGTCATCAAATCAGCCCCGGAACGGTCTTCTACAGCCCAGAGGGTCATAATAATACTCGGAACGCCTGCATAGAAAAATCCACGCGAAAGACTAAGAATGCCTTCCCCGCTAACCAGTTTGCCCCTGCCTGTATTACAGGCGCTCAATACCGCCAATTGGGCCTTCAACTGCATGTTGAAAAGTTCGTAAGCATTGAGAAGGCCATTATCGTCAGGCTTTTTATCCTGATAAAAAACGAGTTTTGAATATAAAGGGTTCTTATCATCGATCAGCGTGTGCATGGCCAGGTGAAGAATACTGTAATCGCCGGCAAACTTCCTGAAATTATCTTTTGTGGCTTTGTTGTTCTGATAAACCTTGCAGTTAAAAATTTTCTTCAGATTATCAACTTCAATCTGGGCGCCGGGAATCGGGAGGAGGTAATTCTGAGCCGACTGCCGGTTCATCATCAGGTTGATCGGTATTCCTTTGAGATTATCGTAACTGGGCGCAAAAGCAAGAACATCATGTCCGGGTTTCCCCTTATTACTAAGCTCACCAAACAGCATGGTGGCTGATGGGGCATAATTAATGGCGCATTTCTTTATCAGGTAAGGAAGGTTCCGGTAACCAGAAGCCTGGTCCGAAGGCTTTTCGGTCAATAGGACATCGAACGATAAATAACCTAATTCCCCATCCGGAATTATGATTAAATCGGGCGGCAAATGCTCCGATATCTCTTCAGGAATAAGCTTTTCGAATAATCTTCGTGAAGCGGAGACAAAACTTGTAAAATCATCCTGGCTAAAATTGTTGAATGATTTTCCCGCCATCTGGCCGGTAAGGGTATTGATGTCGCTGAAGAAAAGAGAATCTAGGGGGATGTGTTTCAGGGTGCAGTATCTTCGCGTAATCACAAAAGCAAACAGATAGGATTCATCATCCATGGTATATTCAATAACAGCCTGGTTATCTTTCAGTTTGCGCTGAATTTCGGAGAGCCCGAGAACCGAATTGTCATACTTAATTTTATAATAAGCGGGATACTCTTTTTCAAATATGACAATAAGGCTGTCGTACCACTTATTCAGCTCAAAAATTTTGTTGTTCCAGAAGTTTATTTTCTGCGCATCGGCGTTAGCCTTTGATTTTTCGTCATAAACAAGCTTCTCATAAAGGCCTATCTCCTCTTTCAGCTTGTTTTCCTGAATCCGAAGTTTTGCGGGAATTTTACCGACTTCTTTAGCTTCCAGATTGCGGATATTCGAGAGTAATACTGCCGATTTGCTTTTTTCAGAGAGTTCCAGGGCCTTTATAAGGTATTTCTTATCCCTATAACGGTTGTAAAGCTCTGAATTAACCTGGATTGCATTCTGGAATATCCATTTTTCGTTGCCAGCCATCAGGAGTTTACTGTCTTCGTCCTGGTAGGAAGAACGCAACATCTCGATCGTGCAGATGGAAACATCATAGGCATCTGCACTCGAAACGAGATAATCGGTGCGGCTGTGATTCTTCAGGTAGAGGCTTCTCAGTGCAAATGCTTTGCCGCTCAGCGAATTCAGCATAAAATAGTTAACTTCACTTTTAGAGATAGCCGGATTGTACGCTGCCTCCGTCTTGTTGAAGTTTGCGAAACCTGCAATAAGGGATTGCTGGAAACAGTTGAGAGCCTTTTCGAAATTGTTCTTTCGTGTATAATGATTGCCGAGATACTTATATGCTGCTGCTACCTGGGGATTTTTGCTGCCAAAAAGTTTCTGGTATACCTGTAATCCTTTGTTAAGGTCAGTGATGGCTTCATGATCGCGACCTGTCAATGAAAGAAACTCACCGAATTTCAAATAGGTCAGCGCTGTTTCCGGATGATCAGGCCCAAATCCAGAGAGGCTTGCGTCCAGGGCAAGATCATAATACAGAAAAGCATTTTCCGGCTGTTTGATAATATAGTAGATATTGGCCAGGTTACGGTATATAGTCACTTTGTTCTGGGTGTTCTTGCCTTTCTCAACCGATTGCAGATAGTATTTCAGGGCCTGCTGGTAATTGCCTTCCTTTTCGAATATATAGCCTATGTTTAATAAGATTGCTGAAATGTTCTGATCCCCTTCCGAGGGATGCGACTGATAAAGAGAAAGGGCTTTGTTGAAATACAATAACGCCTTATCAAAATCAGCATAATTGGCATAAATATTTCCAATATTGTGGTAAAGCGGGGCCAGGTTTTTGGTGCTTTTGTCGCCTGATTTCCTGAAGATGCTTTCAGCCTTATTGTACATTTCCAGCGCTTCGCGGTCATTTTCAATGAGAGAATAATACCTGCCATAATTCAGGTACATCAAGGCCAGTTTTGGATCGTTGGCCGGGATCACTGCCTGGTTGATGGTCAGGGCCTCATGAAAAAAATTCTTAGCATTGTCATAATCCCCTTTCAGCGCATATACGATTCCTGCATTCTGGTTGATGGTAGCCAGATCAGCAGAATTTTTCCTGTCTTTAAAAAGTGTGATCGCCTTCAGATAGTTTTCAAGTGCTTTATCATATTCACCCTGAAACAAATTATTATTTCCCAGGATATTATAAGATAAGGCCATGGCTGTATCTGCATTTTCCTTACCCCGGGAACGGATAAGTATAGATTCACTGAGCACAGAGGATGAAGTGGTATAATCTCCCTTATCCGTAAGGATTACTGCTTTTTTGTGAAGTATGCCTGCATATATGGCATCAGATGTATCACCTCTGCCGGAGGCAATTTGTTGCGCCTGGTTAGCGATCCTGAAAGCTTCTTCAAAATTGCCTTTTGCCCTGTAACAATCAATCAAGCCGGCAGTACCCTTATACCAGATGTCCCAGGAGCCGGTTTTTAGTCCGTTGCGGGCAACCCGGTTATAATAAACCAGAGCGCTATCGAAAAGCGATTGCTGCATAAGGGCTTCACCTGTCTCAAGATCGCCTCCCTGATTAACAGGCCGCTTATCGTTATGATTACCTGAGCAACCGGAAAGTAGTAAAATAACTATCAGCACATGACAGGCAACACCGGTTATGGTTATGAGGCTTGCATTTTTGCATTTCCTTAACAGCAGCGGCAGTTGCATAACAGGGACAGATATTATTGGCAACGATTTTAGTAATATCTGCAAAGGTAAATAAACACAATCTTACTCAATAGCAAGCCGGATAAAAAAACAGGGAGGTTTTTACACCTCCCTGAACTATCTATCTATATTAATACATCTAGTTGGTTTTGATCAGGATGCGTGATTCGTTGTAATTCCGGCTGCCGTTGCTCTGAATCCGGCAGATATAATTCCCGGGAAGCCAGTTGGCGGCATCCAGGTTCACCTGGTTGTAGCCTTCTTTCCTGTCCGACAGGGGCATGGTTAAAACCAGTTGTCCAGTATATGAGTAGATTCTGATAGTGACATTACCATCTTCGGGCAGATAATAGGTAATCATGGTAGATTCGGCAAACGGGTTTGGATAGTTGCTGATCCTCAGGCTTGGTGCGGCATAGGTAATTGTAGGTATGCCCAGTTTTGCACCGGTGATCTTGGTATAATTGCCGCCTGCCAGACAGGTTGAACCATCCAGCGAAAAGTCTGCTTCAGTACCAGGAGCAAAGGCCGCTGTAGTACGGCAATGCAGGGTTGCTAAAGCCGATCCGGCTGAAAAGGAAACCGGAGCATCGCTTTCACCGTACCAATATAGTTTGAGTTGATCACCACTGATGGCATATTGAAAATCATTGCCGGGGAATTCAACCGATTCGATTGATATCAGGTTCCCAGGGTAGTTGAATATAAGTCCCGCGCCGGTCAGTTCGAGCGCATCATAGGTAATCAGGGGGATTTCAATTTCATTTTCAGCAGTAGCGGCAATTTTCGCATTGTGTTCAACCGGGAATGCAGGTAAATTACGTCCACCGGGTACAAATACCCCGGTCAGGTCTCCGGATGATGAACCACTCAGCCCGCCCGGTTCTTCCTTGGTTCCCGAAACGGTAAAATTAAAGGTTTCGAATACCCAATTGCCGACAGGGAAGGGAGTACCATGCAGCAAATGATTCATGATGAGAACAAAGTCGCTCAATTTAACGGACCCGCTTCCGTTTACATCGGCAGCCAGAAGCTGAATCTGTGTAAAGCTTGTTTGCCCGATGAGATATTTCAGCACTTCCAGGGCATCCAGCAGGTCAACGCCGCCGCTTGCGAGAGAGGTTGTTGCCGATAACCTGTAGTTACCAGGCACTACATCAGTAAATTCATAGTTACCGTTATCATCCGTCACAACAGTCATAACCGACTGGGTGCTGAGGTTTGTGAGTTTCACAACGGTATTCGGGATAGGATTCTGCGGATTATCAAGGTACAGTAATACACCGGAAACAGTTGAAGCTGAAGCTGTTCCCAGAAGAAGGGTAAAAACGAGTACCAGAAAATTTCGGTAAGTCTTTTTCATGATAGATGTACAATTAAATTAGAAGAATGAAGTTGTTAATTCGTGGCAGTTCATTGGTTTTTAATTTGCCAGGTTTAAGTTAGATCAATTATTGTTCACCCTGATTTTTTTTTCAAACACGACGCCAACCAACTCTTAACAACTGATTATCTGACTTTTATACCAATTTCAAATGCCAACAACATCTTGTTTTGTTAGGTATTTATCCACTAACTTTAAAAAGGTAATACGGTTTTAGCCCTATTTTGAATGAGAAATTTTTATAAATTATACTTTTTTTTTCATTTTTTCAGGAAATTATTACCAATTTTGCTTTAGGTTATTAACCATTAGCGATTATTTTGTTAATAAACCGGTTAACGATTTGTTTTACTGCTAATTATGAACGAATGAAAAAAATCGAAAAAAAATCGCTAAATGGTATTACCTTTTTACAAAATCCGGATAATATACGAAGTAAATGATTCATTATTCTGACGAAGCGATAGTTGAAGGGCTTAGGCTGAGGAGCGACTACATTATCACTTTCGTTTACCGGGAATACTTTCCATTGATAAAGTACCTGGTAAACGAGAATTCAGGTGCTGATGAAGACGCTGAAGATATCTTTCAGGATGGATTGATCATCATTTACAAAAAAATAACCGATAACCAGTTAACGCTTACCAGTTCTTTCAAAACATACATGTACTCAGTTTGCCGGAATCTATGGCTGCAGAAGTTGAACAAACGAAAAACTGTCATGGAAAAGATAAGCGATGTAGAGGAGTATATCGACTTACCGGAAGATATCATGCATGAAATCAGTAATGAAGAAATCGAATTGCACAGGCTTGTTCAACTTCATTTTCTGTCGCTGAACGAAGATTGCCAGAAAATTCTCCGCCTGTTTATGAAGGATGTCTCATTACGTGAAATCGGAAACATTATGGGTTTCAAGACCGAAAAGTATGCAAAAACCCGTAAATACATGTGTAAGGAAGAATTGAAAAAAAGAATAGCCAACGATCCCAGATGCCAAAAATTTTTTAATGATTAGCTATGATTAAATTTCGACATTCAGCAAGTATTGAGCAATTTCTCAACAAGGAGATGACTCCTGTAGAAGAGGAAAATTTTGCCAAAGAATTGGCGGCTAATAAGGAAATGGCAGCCGAATTCCGGTTTTCACAACAGATTGATAATGCCCTCAAAAGGGATGATATTATTGATGTGCGCCGTAAGGTGAACTATTTGTATGAACAGCAGAAAGCATCCTACTCACATAACCGCGTGATCCATATGCATTCCCGTCGCTGGTATTTTGCAGCCGCATCTGTAGTTGCGGTGCTGGCTATCGGGGCTACCCTGCTGTTTTCCTTGCCTAACCGCACATCTAACGATGCCTTGTTTGCCCAGTATTATTCCTCCGAAAAAATCCTCGACGTTACCCGTTCGGGCGATGCCAATATTGTTGAAGCCATCATGAAATTCCAGGAAAAGGATTATAACATGGCCGCCTGGCAATTCGGAAGAATCCTCGAAAAAGATGAATCAAACATGGCCGTTTGGTTCTATTACGGTATTTCATCCATCGAAACCAAGAACTACACAAAAGCAATTTCCGCATTTGAAAAGATCATCCGCGACAATCGCAATCTTTATGTAGAACATGCTGAATGGTACCTTAGCCTTTGCTACCTGAAATCAGACCAAACCGACAAAGCAATAAACCAGCTCAAACTGATAGCTGCAAACGATAATAATTTCCATCAGCAGGAAGCAATCAAATTGCTTTCGAAAATCGCTAAAGAATAATCATCCCCCCCCCAAATTCCCCCTCACCAAAGCCGGTTATTTCCCCCATACCGGCTTTTATTATGTTCCCTTCAACCCTTAAAACAAAGGAGACATATACGCACCATTCCGGTGCCATGATTTATTTTAAAAAGTTTAATCCACTGTGAATGAATATTTTACTGCACGACGCCAGAAATCACTTTAATTTATTAATAATCATTTTAAATAAAACCATTAAAAATGAAATCCATATCTAAAACCGTCATTTGCTTTATAATAATGGGTAATTTTGCAGCACTTTTCTGAAACTTTTTAAAAAAATTTCTGAAGTCAACTTAATAAATTATACATCATATGACCGAAAAGAAGAATTTCGTGACATGCGACGGCAACTATGCAGCCGCGCATATTGCTTATATGTTCAGCGAAGTAGCTTCAATTTATCCTATCACGCCATCATCGACCATGGCTGAATATGTTGATGAATGGGCTGCTTTTGGCAAAAAGAACATTTTTGGAGAGACTGTTCGCGTAATTGAAATGCAGAGTGAAGGCGGAGCAGCCGGAGCTGTCCACGGTTCATTACAGTCGGGTGCACTTACCACAACTTATACAGCTTCACAGGGCTTATTGCTCATGATTCCCAACATGTATAAAATAGCCGGTGAATTATTACCGGGTGTTTTCCATGTTTCGGCCCGTAGTCTGGCTGCCCAGGCTCTTTCAATATTCGGCGATCACAGCGACATCTATGCCACCCGCCAGACCGGCTTTGCCATGTTGTCGACAGGCAGCGTTCAGGAAATCATGGACCTTGCTGCTGTTGCACATCTCGCTGCCATTAAATCACGGGTTCCATTCCTGCATTTCTTTGATGGTTTCCGTACTTCACATGAAATCCAGAAAGTAGAAGCCCCCACCGCTGAATCGCTGGCAGGTCTGGTTGATTACGATGCCCTGAAAGCATTCCGCAACCGCGCCCTGAATCCGGAGCTTCCGAAGACACGCGGCACGGCGCAGAATCCGGACATCTATTTCCAAAGCCGCGAGGCCGCTAATCCATTCTATCTGGCTCTCCCCGACCTGGTTGAAGAGTATATGCAACAGATGAAAAAAGTAACCGGCCGCGAATATCATCCATTTACTTATTACGGCGCCCCGGATGCAGAAAATGTGATCGTTGCCATGGGTTCAATCACCGAAACCATCAAAGAAGTGATTGACCATCTCAACGCCAAAGGCGAAAAACTCGGCCTTGTCACCGTACACCTGTACCGCCCCTTCTCGACAAAATATTTCTTCAAGGCCATGCCCGAAAGCGTGAAACGTATCTGCGTTCTCGACCGCACAAAAGAGCCAGGCGCTAACGGCGAACCATTATATCTCGATGTTCGTGAAGCTTTCTATGAACGCGACCATAAACCCCTGATTATTGGCGGTCGTTACGGCCTTAGTTCAAAAGATACAACTCCGGCCATGATCATCTCGGTATTCAATAACCTGAAACTGAATGAGCCGAAAAACCGTTTTACGGTAGGCATCGTTGATGATGTCACCTTCACGTCATTGCCGGTTCTTCCGGAAATCGACCTTGCTGATGCCGGGACATTCCAGGCAAAATTCTTTGGCATCGGATCTGACGGCACGGTAGGAGCCAATAAAAACTCCATCAAAATCATCGGAGAAACCACGGATAAATACTGTCAGGCATATTTCGCTTATGATTCGAAAAAATCAGGCGGTGTAACTACATCCCACCTCAGGTTTGGCGACAAACCCATCCGCTCGCCGTATCTTGTTAACACTCCTGATTTTATAGCCTGCCATGTTCCTGCCTATATCAATAAGTATGACCTGCTGAAAGGATTGAAAAAGGGAGGCACCTTCCTGCTGAACAGCATCTGGGATGCCGAAGAGACCCGCAAACGCCTTCCCGACAGTATGAAAAAATTCCTCGCCGAAAACGAGATCAATTTTTACATCATTAACGCGACAGCCATAGCCGAAGAAATTGGACTGGGCAACCGTACCAATACCATCACGCAGGCTGCTTTCTTCAAGATCTCAGGAGTAATCCCTTACGAAACAGCTCTTGAAGAAATGAAGAAGGCGGTGAAAAAATCATTTGGCCGCAAGGGTGAGGATGTTGTCAAAATGAATATTGAAGCCATCAACAGGGGCGCTGCCGTTACAAGGGTTGAAATACCTGCTGAATGGAAATCAATCATAGTTAAAATTGAAGAAACAGTCCAAAACGACGTTCCCGAATTCATCCGTAAAGTTGTTGAGCCTATCAATGCCATGCAAGGCGACCTGTTACCTGTCAGCGCATTCAAAGGCCGTGAAGACGGAACTTTCCCTGCCGGTACCACCGCTTACGAAAAACGTGGCGTTGCCGTAAATGTTCCCGAATGGCAGGCTGAAAACTGCATTCAGTGCAACCAATGTTCCTTTGTATGCCCTCACGCCGCTATTCGTCCGTTCTTACTGAACGAAGATGAAATGAAGGGGCTGTCGGCAGGAACGAAAACGCTGAAGGCTATTCCAAAAACATTCGACGGATTGCAGTTCAGGATGCAGGTAAGCCCGCTCGATTGCACCGGTTGCGGAAACTGCGCCGATGTTTGTCCGGCTAAAACCAAAGCCCTGGTTATGCGGCATCTGGATACCCAGTTGCACCAAGCAGACAACTGGGATTACATGACAAAAAAAGTTACTTATAAAGATACTCTAGCCCCGAAAGACCAGAATGTTAAAAACAGCCAGTTTGCACAGCCGCTGTTCGAGTTCTCTGGCGCCTGCGGAGGTTGCGGTGAAACACCTTATATCAAGCTCATCACCCAGTTGTTCGGCGAACGCATGATGGTTGCCAATGCAACCGGTTGCTCGTCAATTTACGGAGGTTCCGCCCCCAGCACACCGTATACCGTCAATAAAGCATCAGGCTGTGGCCCCGCCTGGGCAAATTCACTGTTTGAAGACAATGCCGAATATGGACTGGGCATGGCCCTTGGCGTAGGAAAATTAAGGGCCCGGATTGCCGGACGCATGGAAAGTATTCTTGAAGGGAATTATTCTGAAGAACTGAAAGAAGCCTGTAAGGAATGGATTGCCGGCAAGGACAAGGCAGCCTCAAGTCAGGCCGCTACGTTAAAGGTACTGCCTCTTCTCGAAAAAGAAAGCGACGGCCTTTGCAAAGAATTGGTATCCCTGAAGCATTACTTTGTCAAGAAGAGTGTATGGGCCTTTGGAGGCGACGGTTGGGCATACGATATTGGTTATGGCGGACTCGACCATGTTCTTGCTTCCGGCGAAGATATCAACGTGTTGGTTCTGGATACTGAAGTTTACAGTAATACCGGCGGACAGGCTTCAAAATCAACTCCGGCAGGAGCTGTTGCCAAATTTGCCGCTTCGGGCAAGAGGGTTCGCAAGAAAGACCTTGGCATGATGGCCATGAGCTATGGATACGTTTATGTAGCACAAGTAGCTATGGGCGCCAGCCAGAGTCAGTACCTGAAAGCCATCCGCGAAGCCGAAGCTTATCCCGGACCTTCACTGGTCATCGCCTATTCAACATGTATCAACCAGGGATTGCACTCTGGCATGGAGAAAGCGCAGGATCAGCAGGAAAAGGCAGTACAGGCCGGCTACTGGCACCTCTACCGCTTCAATCCGGAACTTGAATCACAGGGGCAGAACCCGTTCCAACTCGATTCCAAAGAACCCGATTGGACAAAATTCCAGGATTTCCTGAAGTCCGAAGTAAGGTATACCTCGCTGATGAAAACCTTCCCCACCGAAGCTGCAGAGCTTTTTGCAACAGCGGAAAAGAATGCAAAATGGAGGTATAATACCTACAAGCGATTATCCGAAACTGACTTCACTAAATAACTTGTATGACTCGTGCTTCATTGTTTAAAAACCGGGGATCCTCTCCGGTTTTTTTATTACCTCGGATGCTAGAAAACCGTATATAAAAAATGAGGGCGCTCCCGGAAGGGACGCCCTCATTTTTATCAGATATCCTGTCTCTTACTCAATCCTGATATCGTAAGGCAGCATAGCCTGCACACCTTCCATCCGGCTCATATTCTGCAGGTACTTCAGGTATGGATAAGCGGCGCCAAGTTCCTTTTTCAGCACCGAAGTTTCATCGCCGCTGAATGCTTCAATGATTTGCGTGAATGCATCTTTTTGCTCCGGGAGGCTGATAATACGGTATTTTTCAATTTTCGCCATTTTTGCAGCTTCAGCAACAGCATCCTTCAAACCGCCAAATTCATCGATCAGGCCAAGACGCTTTGCATCTGTTCCGCTCCAGACACGTCCCTGGCCAATGCTGTCGATTGCGGCAACCGACATATGACGCCCCTCTGCGACATGGCTCAGGAAAGTAGCATAAATATGCTCGATATCGTTGGTCAAAAATCCTTTCTCAGCTTCAGTCATCGGGCGTGTTGTCGGAATATAATCAGCATAAGGATTGGTTTTTACTTCGTCGAAGGTAATACCCAGGTTTTTATCAAAGAATTTCTGCATGTTGGGCACGATTCCGAATACGCCTATTGAACCTGTCAGCGTATTGGGACTGGCAAATATCTTGTTTGCAGCGCAGGAAATATAATATCCGCCCGATGCAGCCAGGTCGCCCATTGAAACTACAACAGGTTTTTCTTTCCTGGCCAGCGTAACTTCCCGCCAAATTACATCGCTCGCCAGCGCACTTCCACCCGGCGAGTTTACGCGTAATACAATGGCTTTTACTTTCTCGTCCATCCTCGCTTTGCGTATGGCTTTTGATATCCTTTCCGATCCTATGTTCTGGTCATCGCCATTCCCGCTCACGATACTTCCCTGCGCATATATAACAGCAATCCTGTCCTTTGCCAACGCTTCACGCTTTTCAGGTTTCGGGGCATCCATATATTTTGATAATTTCATGACATGGATATCTTTCACTGATTTGGCCGAGACCCGCGCCTTCAGTTCGTCGAGCAACTGGTCTTTATACATCAGTTTATCAACAAGTTTATTCGCGACTGCATCTTCCGGCGTCTGGATTTTATGGTTGTCGGCTATTGCCGTAAGATCGGCAGCGGGCAATTTCCTGGCATCGGAAATGCCCTGCAGCATATGATCCCAGATGGCCGAAACGTAGGAAAGCGTTTGCACCTTGCTTGGCTCGCTCATTTTATCAAGGATGAAAGGCTCAACGGCGCTTTTAAATTTCCCGTGACGGATTACCTGTGCCTCGATATCGAGCTTTTCAAGCAATCCTTTAAAAAACATCACCTGGCCTGAAAGGCCTTTAAACTCCATACTTCCGGCAGGATTCAGGTAAATTTTATCCGAAACCGACGCTATATAGTAGGCTTTCTGGTTGTATCCTTCAGAATAGCTGATTATAAATTTTCCCGATTTTTTAAAATCCAGCAATGAATTGTGGATTTCCTCAATAGTGGCGATGCTTGCAGGTATTTCGGCCAGATCGAGAAATATCCCGCTCACTTTTTTATCGGCAGAAGCTCTCTTGATGGATTCGAGTATCTCGGTCAGGCCCATGGGTTTGTTAGCGGTCATATCCCTAAAATTCAGGTATGACATCGGATCTTCCGAGGCGCGGTCATTAACCGGCTGATCGAGCGTTATTTGCAATACTGTATTAGCGGGAACTTCAACGACCTGCTTCTTGGTAAAAGAAAGGGCGGAAGCCACAATACCGAGGAAGATGACAAAGATGAGCAAACCGGCCAGGATGAATCCCAGCATGGAAGCAAATGTCATTTTTAAAAATTGTTTCATATCGTGCGCTTTTTTAGGATTTATTGATTATGACGAAGGAATTCAGACAAAGTTACAAAGAGAAAGGCCTCTTGCCAAATTTCATGAAAGGGCCGGAAAAAGTATTCCTGTTGAAAAAAAATTTAAAGGCATCCCCATATGGAAAGCTTTATACTGTCGCCTTATTGTAAATTTGGGGCGAAATAATCATGGCAATCGTATATCTTTCAACCGGCAGTAACTTAGGAGACCGTGAGGCTGCGCTTTCACAGGCCCTCACAGCATTAAACAACCAGGCCGGGAAGGTAATACGCTGTTCTTCAATTTATGAAACCGAGCCCTGGGGGTTTAACGCAGAATTAAATTTTCTGAACCAGGTACTGATATTGCGAACTTCCCTTACTCCCGATATGCTGAACGCAACAATTCATGGTATAGAAAAAGAGATGGGTCGCAGCAGGAACAGTCCAGCTTATGAGTCAAGAATCATCGACATTGATATACTCCTGTATGGACGGCAGATTATTTCCCGTGAAGGCCTGCTGATTCCCCATCCCCGGTTGCATCAGCGCAAATTTGTGCTGGTTCCGCTGGCGGAGATTTCACCCGGCAGAATACATCCGGTATTGAAAAGGAAAATATCTTCCCTCCTCGAAAGCGTTGATGATGAATGCACGGTAAGGGTTTGGAAGAAGGCCGCAGAAATTTAAAGGGAAAAATTTCCCGGAACCTTGTGTAATGATAACTAAAAAGACTGCTGTGGATAAATTCCATTATAACTATATCGCCATTGAAGGTAACATCGGAGCCGGCAAAACTTCGCTGGCGACACGGCTTTCTGCCGAAACAGGCGCCAGGCTCATTCTGGAACAATTCGAGGATAATTCATTCCTGCCAAAATTTTACGAGGACCAGGAACGCTATGCTTTTCCGCTCGAATTATCTTTCCTTGCCGACCGGTTTCAGCAATTGAAAACAGGTGTGGGGAGCCATGACCTGTTCAGCCCCTTCACCGTTGCCGATTACTTCATCCACAAGTCGCTGATCTTTGCCCGGAAAACGCTTAACAACGATGAGTATATGCTGTATTCAAAGCTATTCAGCATTATTGATTCGGTTTTGCCTAAACCGGAATTGCTCATCTATTTGTATTCCTCGGTCGACAGGTTACAAACGAACATCAGGAAACGCGGACGCTCCTATGAACAGAAGATTGCTCCCGAATACCTGCAAAAAATTCAGGACGGGTATCTCGATTACATCAGGCAGCAAAAGGAAATGCGCATTGTGATTATCGATACAAACCTGATTGATTTTGTTGAAAATCCGGGAGACTACCCGAAACTCAAGGAGATAATCCTTTCGGAATACCCCGTTGGCATTCATCGTATAACTCCATAATGTTCAATTGTGGCTGATGCTTCCCATTGAAGCCCGTGCTGAACAGGTTGAAATTTTCAACGCTGAAGTTTATAATCAATAAAGCTCCTGAAAATTATGTAGGTTTGTTATTGATTAAGCCATATTACAATCGGGCTGGAATAAACAAACGTGTTGCTCTACCGCTATCTTAACAATCACAAAATATGTTTCTGGTTTCATCTCACAATTTGTTTCTGACATCGCAGACCGGCAATGAACCATGGCTTCTGGCCAGGTTAATCCTGGCGGCTGCAATGGTGTTGGCTGCATGCCTGATTTTTATGTACTTCAGGCAACGTCGCAAACTCAAAGGCATTCTCCGGGAGAACAGTCTTCTGGTTGATGAGATGGAGAGGCTGAAAGAAGAGATACATATTGTCCGGCAGCAAGCCGGAGAATCCGACAGGTTGAAGTCGGCATTCCTGTGTAACATGTCGCATGAAATCCGGACACCGCTTAATGCCATTATGGGGTTTTGCGGTTTGATTGCAAACCACACCCTTCCCGATACCGATAAAGTTCAGTATGCCTCCATTATCAACCGTAACGTTGATTCGTTGCTTGAACTCATCAATGATATTTTTGATATTGCCCAGGTTGAATCGCAAATCACCCGGGTAGAAGAAAAACCGGTAAAAATAAACGATATGCTTGGCAGTCTTCAATCCTGGTTTAACCTGGAAAAATCCACCCTCGGAAAGGAAATGGTACAGTTCAGGATTGAGAAAGCAAATAAAGACAATGATTTTGCCATCCAGAGCGATGAGTACATGTTGCGTCGCACCCTTAACAACCTTATTGAGAACGCTTTAAAATATTCGGAAGAAGGCTATGTAGATGTAGGGTATCGGTTCGGCAGGGATTCGAAAATTGATTTTTTCGTCAAAGATGAAGGTATCGGATTTTCGAAAGACAAACTGGATATCATATTCAAACAATTCAGGCAGGTTGACGAAACCCAGACGCGGCAGTATGGCGGGCTCGGCCTGGGCCTTACGGTAGCTCAAAAATTTGTAGAACTGATGGGAGGTGAAATGTGGGCTGAAAGTGAGCTGGGAAAAGGCTCTACTTTCTGGTTTTCTATTCCGTATAAAAAGGCATAGGCTCCCGGGTCCCGTAAAAAAAAGGCTGCCGGGAGAGGCAGCCATAACCGGATTCCGAAAAATTATTATTTGTTGAGGAGCAACCAGCGCTCGGCCTCAATAGCGGCCATGCAACCAGTTCCGGCGGCAGTAATAGCCTGCCTGAAAACATGATCCTGTACATCGCCGGCAGCAAAAACGCCTTCTACATTGGTACGCGTGCTCCCGGGGATGGTTTTAATATAGCCCATCTCATCGAGTTCAATCTGTCCCCTGAACACATCCGTATTCGGTTTATGTCCGATGGCAACAAAAAATCCCTGAATCTCAATTTGCCGCAGTTCCCCTGTTTTATTATTGGAAATCAGGGCGCCTGTCACCACTTTGCCGTCACCAAGCACTTCCTTTGTTGATGAATTCCAGAGGATTTCAATATTGGGCGCCGTCATTACACGGTGTTGCATGGCTTTGGAAGCCCTGAGTTCATCACGGCGTACTATCATGTACACCTTTCTTCCCAGCTTGGCCAGATAAGAAGCCTCTTCGCATGCAGTATCGCCACCGCCGACCACTGCAATATCCAGGCCGCGGTAAAAGAATCCGTCGCAGGTAGCACAAGCCGAAACCCCGTGCCCATTATATCGCGTTTCTGACTCCAGTCCCAGCCAATTTGCAGAAGCGCCTGTGGCAATGATGACTGTTTCGGCCTCTACCGTCTTCCCGTCATCAGTGGTCACACTGAAAGGACGGCGGCTGAAATCAACCTGGCTGATGATGCCAAAGCGTATATCGGCGCCGAAACGTTCGGCCTGACGGCGCATATCTTCCATCATATCCGGGCCTTTCGCACCCTCAGGGTAACCCGGAAAGTTATCAACTTCGGTAGTGGTAGTAAGTTGTCCGCCCATTTGAAGGCCGGTGTACAAAACCGGTTTAAGATCGGCACGCGAGGCATAAATTGCGGCAGTATAACCAGCCGGACCAGAGCCAATTATCAGGCATTCCGTCATTTCAATTTCACTATTCATTCTTTTTAAAATAAAGGGTGCAAAATTATGAAATTCTCCGGTTAAATGATTTAAATATTTAAATTTTTATATATTTGTTAATCTGATAATTATGTTGCCTTTTCACGTTATTTTTATATACTGATGCATATCTTCCTGTTTGCAGCGACACTATTATACACGGAATATCTTTATACCGGATAAAAACACCATGAAAAAACCTGCACTCTGTATCTGGATCACCTTGCTTTCGATAGCTATGGGGCTTTTTGAATGCATCGTGGTAATTTATCTCAGAAAATTGTATTATCCGGGCGGCTTTCATTTCCCGCTGGCAATTGCAGACAGTGATGTTATAGCGTTCGAATTGTTACGGGAAGCTGCCACCCTGATCATACTTTTATCTGTAGGTTTTATTTCAGGCAGGTCCCTGGCTGAAAGATTCGGCTGGTTCATTTATTCGTTTGCAATCTGGGATATCTTCTATTATATATTTCTTAAAATACTCATTGGATGGCCAGAATCATGGATGACCTGGGATATTCTTTTTCTGATTCCTGTTACCTGGATCGGGCCGGTAATAGCGCCAGTCATCAACTCTGTCACGATGATCATACTTGCCTGGCTGATACTGGAAAAGAAAAAATGCAGCAATGCTGTTATCATCAATCCGTTTGAATGGATTTTTCTGATCACAGGAGCGCTTATAGTAATAACATCCTATACAATTGATTATATCCAATATATCTTCAGGGCCTTTCCTTTATCTTATCTGACAGATCCCGCCAACCTCCGGCAGGTTACATCCTTTGCCTGCAGCTATGTTCCTGAACACTTCCCATGGTGGATTTTTATCAGCGGTGTTCTGATACATACTGGTGTGCTCACCTCAATTGGCCTGAGAAAGTTTCACAAATAATACTCATGCAACACCCGGAATGAAGTTCCTTGGACACTTATTTATACTTTTGCACGACGAAAAATCAATCAAGGGTATGTCGATCAGGACACAAAATATTACAAAAATCTATGGCACCCAGGTAGTGCTTGACAAGGTAACATTTGACATCAACAAAGGAGAAGTGGTGGGGCTGTTGGGCCCGAATGGCGCAGGTAAATCCACGCTGATGAAGATCATTACCTGTTTCATTCCGCCAACATCGGGCGAGGCTTTCGTAGACGAAATGGAAGTGATGTCGCACGCAGATGAAGTGAAGAAAAAAGTCGGGTACCTTCCGGAAAACAATCCCTTATACCTTGATATGTATGTGAAAGAGTACCTGATGTTCATCGCCGGGATTCACAAGCTGGGGAATGCCAGTAAAAAGCGCGTAGGCGATATTATCGGAATCACCGGGCTGGGCATTGAACAAAACAAGAAGATCGGAATGCTTTCGAAAGGTTACCGTCAACGTGTTGGATTGGCCCAGGCGCTGATCCATGATCCGGATGTGCTTATCCTTGACGAACCGACGTCAGGGCTTGATCCCAACCAACTGGTTGAAATAAGGAACCTTGTAAAAGAAATCGGTAAGGAAAAAACCGTGATGCTTTCCACGCATATTATGCAGGAGGTAGAAGCCGTTTGCGACCGGGCCATCATCATTCATCAGGGAAAAATTGTCGCCGACGACCGTACCATCAATCTATCGACTCTCAAAACACGCGATATTGTCACTGTGGAATTCGGTTCACCGGTAAACGAAAAACAACTCCGGTCAATTTCGGGAGTGCTGAAAATCGAAAAAACCGGTGAAAACACCTGGAGGCTGTTATCGCGTGAAGGCGAAGACATTCGTCCGACGATCAATAAATTTGTCATTGAGAATAAGTTGACCCTTCTCTCCCTGCAGCGCGAAGAGCAGAAGCTTGAAGAAGTTTTCCAGTACCTTACCAAAGAAAATTAGAAGGTTCTTCAATATCATTCATCTTCTCTTGACAATTTACCGCCCCGAGTTGGTAATATTCAATTACCGATTATCCAACATTTTTCCTCATTATTCTTACCAATCAGAATAATTTATACCTTTGCAGCCGATTACTTCGTGGAAAGATTTGATTGATTGCAACCACTGAAAAAAATGCTAAAGCAATAATTCGTCGTTTCAATCAGCATTTCACGTATTTAAAGTTTTAACCTCTTAAAAAATCAGAGATGGGATATTTATTCACATCAGAAAGCGTGTCGGAAGGCCATCCCGATAAAGTTGCCGATCAGATATCAGATGCTTTATTGGACGAATTTCTTCGTTTTGACCCCGATTCCAAAGTAGCTTGCGAAACCCTTGTAACTACAGGCCTTACGGTTTGCAGCGGTGAAGTCCGCACAAAAGGCTATGTTGATATTCAGAAAGTAGTCAGGAGGACTATCAAAGAAATTGGCTATACCAAAGCCGAATACCGTTTTGATAACAATTCATGCGGCGTTATTTCTACGATTCACGGACAGAGCGACGATATTTTTCAGGGAGTTGACAATACCAATCCTGAAAACCAGGGCGCCGGCGACCAGGGCATGATGTTTGGCTATGCCAACAGCGAAACCAAAGAGTTAATGCCCTTGCCCATTGAGCTAGCGCATGTCTTCCTCCAGAAACTTGCCGATATCCGCCGCGAAGGCAAAAAAATGAAATACCTCCGCCCTGACGCCAAAAGCCAGGTGACAGTGGAATACAACGACCGGAATAAGCCCGTTCATATTAATACACTGGTTATCTCCACCCAGCATGATGAGTTCATACTTCCGGCGGATGAGAGTGAAGAAGCCAGGAAAGCGGCTGAAGAAGCCATGCAACAGGCCATCCTCAACGATGTCAGAAAAGTGCTTCTTCCACTGGTAAAAAAGCAATTGCCATCGCAAATCCGGAATCTGTTCGATGACAGTACCATTATCCATGTGAACCCCACAGGAAAATTTGTGATCGGCGGCCCACACGGCGACACCGGGCTTACAGGCAGAAAGATTATTGTTGATACCTATGGCGGTAAAGGAGCTCATGGCGGTGGTGCATTTTCGGGTAAAGACTCTTCAAAAGTGGACCGCTCGGCCGCATACGCAGCACGGCATATCGCAAAGAACCTGGTTGCCGCAGGCGTTGCCGACGAAGTCCTGGTGCAGGTAGCTTATGCCATCGGCGTTGCCCAGCCGGTCGGGTTTTACATTAATACATATCATACCGCAAAAGTTAAGGATGCTTCCGGTAAGAAACTAACTGACGGTGAAATTGCAGAAAAAGTAAGGAAACTCTTCGACCTCCGCCCTTATGCCATTGTTCAGCGTTTCGGGCTGAAGAACCCTATTTTCGAAAGCACAGCCAGATACGGGCATTTCGGACATGAATGCGAAAACCGGGAAGTCGAAGTGTTCTACACCAACGGCAGCACCTATTCCAGGATGGTTGACGGAAAAGAGCACCATTACAAAATGGTTGATTTCTTTGCCTGGGAAAAAACCGATTATGTTGATGCTATTAAAAAAGAATTCGGCTTATAACCGTCTCTTACCATTGATATTAAAAAAGCCTCCTGTATTCACGGAGGGCACTGAAAAAGTCCATCGGACATAATTGTTAAAATAAAAGCAGTAAAGTACAAGTTAACATCTTGTAATTTACTGCTTTTTTCGTACCTTTGAGTCAATACCAAAGGCAGATAAATGTTAGC
>Ga0209099_1000551_pt1 | contig 44127 bp, 36 predicted proteins | sample AD_JPNHW2_MetaG_FD_184430 | JGI IMG/M metagenome (GOLD analysis project Ga0209099, IMG submission 184430) | Active sludge microbial communities of municipal wastewater-treating anaerobic digesters from Japan - AD_JPNHW2_MetaG (SPAdes) (version 2) | ecosystem: Engineered > Bioreactor > Anaerobic...
TTGAACGATTCATCCAGTTTGTTGTAGCTATTACTTTCGTTCATAATTATTTCTTCACTTTCTATTATCTACTTTTAGCTCTATCCTTACCTCATAAGCGTAAGGCTTCCCTTTCTCACCTCCTGCTTGCCACCCACAAACCCAATTTCCGCCAAATAATAATACACACTAGCATTACAGGATTTGCCATTGTATGTACCATCCCAGCCCTGTTTTATATCGTTACTTTCAAAAACCATGTTGCCCCAGCGGTTGTATACCATTAAATGTAACCTTTCTATTTGCTGGCCCCGCACATAAAACACATCGTTATGTGCATCGTTATTTGGTGTAAAAATGTTAGGAATATAAACGACCGTTTCCGGCTCTTTAGACGGTATGGTATCTTCGCAGGGGCAAAGGGAAAAGTTATCAAAGAAATAATATGATTTTTTTGTTTGTGGTTCACCGAAGTATGTACAGCTTACTTCATTTGGTGGTAAAAAATTACCAACAGTAAAAAATTTTTCACCCCCTGATGCAATAAAGCTCCCTGAAATCTTCGTCCAATTTGCGGTATCAGAAATAATTCGTCCGGTGGCATTGTTAATTTGCGATGGAAAAATCATGGCCATTGGATCAGAAGATGTTATTTTCGGAAGAGTATCAGAAAAATATATTCCTAAAGCATCATTCGCACAATATGGAACTAAGTTTTCCCAATTCCAGCATTCAACCCAAAATTCACAATAATAACACTGATTAGGTTGAAGAGGTACTGATAGTGTCCCCTGCACATATTCCCTATAATCCCATGGGGGATCTGCTAATGGACTATATGTGAATGTACATATACCAGCATAACCATTGCCGAAATAAGCATGTTGAAAAAAAGTAAGTAAATTTGGAAATAATAATGAGTCAATACCACATGTATTAAAATACTCTGAAGTGCTTTGCGGTAATGGCTGAGTCCAAAATGTAGCGCAATCTATTAATGCCATATTATTGGGGCAACAGGTATAATCTTCCAGATTTGGATTTTTTATAATATTAATTGATAAGCATTGACTTCTACAAATATGAATAGAAGTCAATGCTATACCAATTATTAATATGTGCTTTTTAAAAAGCATTTCATTTAATTAATTACAATTCGGCCTTTAATTATTGTCTCACGGTTGTTTTTATATGATGCCTCATAAACATAAACTCCTTGTCTCAATTGTTGCACATCAATCTTAATAAATGAATTTGAACCTAATATCACTTTTTCTAAAACTTTAATACCCAACATATTAGTAAGATCAAATTTAATTGATTTATCAGTATTTCCAATGATTTCAACAGTGATAAATTCTTGTGCAGGATTGGGAAAAACCTTAATTTCAATATTGGTGTCATTTGTAGTATTAGAATTTGGATTTACTTCAAGGTTTTTATCATGAATCCCAATTTCATCTTCAGTGTATCCAACTATTGCCCTTGCAGAATATACGGCATCTCCTCTAACAAAAGGTGATGATGAAGCTAATATTTCTAATTCATCTATGATGTTTTGAGGGATACTTTTTTGAGGAACAATATAATCGAAATATACGCTGTTTACCCATTTCCGGTTTGTCTCAATAGTATTTACCGGGCTAATTTGATCATTGAGCGTTTTAGCATTTTCAATATTATTATTTTCAATTTCACGGTATATTTGTTCAAACCTGCCGATATTGCTGTTTTTCAAATAATAATAATAACTACTTTGGGATGTAGTAAGTGTCTGTTGATTCTCTTCAAGCTTTTGATAGGCATATTGCTTTTCAAAATACTTGAACGATTCATCCAGTTCGTTGTAGTTATTACTTTCGTTGATTATTGCTGTAAGCTCAGTATTATTGATGCCTGTTGAAGATGAGCCATTAATTTCATTTACCGTCGGTATTGAATTACCAGCCATCATTGGGCCATAAGTGCAGTTCTGACAATTAACAGCGACCGGGTTCACAGATAGGAACAGTGGAATATAGATAGACAATGGCACAGGCTCATTTGGTATATATTCATTGGAGGGGTTTCTATAATACCAACGAGCAGTAACACCTGTATACGTTCCATCAATTCTAAAATAATTAGCCACGTCATTATACCATGTATTATCATTTGGAGAACTTGAAGTCCCTTGGTCAGAAAGAGCTGTCTGTATGGAGTTAACAACAGCATCAAAATAAAACCCGTTATAGCTCCCGTCGGAGGTATTGCATTTAAACTGGGTATTTAGCAATGAGCCCCTGCCTTTTATGCTAACTCCAAGATTTTCCGAAGTGTTATCATGTATCTGGGCGTTTATAGAATGATGAACCTGCATGCCTCTTATAACCAATTGATGGCTGGAGGGGGGAAGGCTCTCACGGTGTATCATATTACAATAAGCTTCAACGTAATCACACATTTCAAAATCTATCCCATACATAGCAATATCTCTGGCGTTGGAAATATAATTATTTGATACTTTTGTTTTAAAAGCCAGTAGCGAAGGATGCGACCTGATATTCATCAATCGGATACCCATGACGGGGTCTAATATGCTGTCGTATTTAACAGTGATCTTTTTGAGCAATAAGGGCAAAACGTTAATAAATTGAATCCCTGAAGAAATATGAGTTTTAAACGTGCTGTTTGTTACATAGCTGGTTGTTCTTGCCTCCCGGGCCAACACCCCAACTCCGGTTCTTGTTACTTTGGCAAAATTTACATTGGTTTGGGTATTAAATGTATATATTGCATAACGGCACGTATCAAAGATATTCTTGCTGTTAATACCTGCACCGCAGTTTAGCCTTGAAACAATATGATTAGCATCCTGATAAATGGCTACACAATGTATGGCTGTTTCGCACTGAAGGTCATAGAAATTCCCGGCAGTCTCAGAGCATGTGCTTGGTGTATTTATATAATAAAAACGATTATTATAAGCATTCACACTTGAATTAAAACTTGCTATGCCACAAAAAATATTTCTGAACCTGTTTGAATCCTGAGTGCTATCTCCAACAGTAATATTATACACATTTTCCAGAAGGACACCATGCCGCGGTTTTTCATTGAGGTAAGGCTCTATCATACCGGTACCTGTTTGAGTAAAAAGACATCCATAAATTTTCCCTTTATGAGAATACGTTTGGGCACCTACGCCGTAAAAATTATCTTTTACAAATACAGACGTATAATTATTATAAAAGGTTGAATTTTTCAGCTCAAATTTACCTCCATCGTCAGAATAAATTGCTTTCAAGGCGTCTTGTACAACAGATTGCTCCTCAATTACCGTTTTTGCATTACTGTCTGTATTATAAATACCATCCCACATATAGAAACAACCAGCTTTAATCCTAGAAGTTGCAATTGTAAATGTATATGGCGGATTTACTACAAATTTTGCTTCAGGCCCCATATATATATCCTCAATATCAGAGACACTAACGTCATTGTCTATAATGATAGTCCCATTAAAATAGGGCGGGTATGGATTTGGCGTAAAAATCGAAGCATCAGTTATTATAGTATCACTTATTGCTGGTGTTTGTGCACTTTTTTTACAACATTCCCATATTCTTATACTGTCATAAGATTTACAACCGGATACTGAATCACTGGTAGTTACATAAATCCATGTATAATTGGCTTCAACACCCCAAAGTGGTTCCCAAACCACAGAAATTGATGATCCCTCTTGAGGGAAACTACTACTAAAACTGTTATCACCGATTTCCCATAAATATGTATTGCCAGGCTGGGCGTTGGTTATGGTATAGGTTGCATTTGTATCGCAGGTGTTGAAATTACCTGTAATTTCGGGTTTGATAACTTCCACTGTAATTGTCACTTGATCTGTAAATGTATAACCGCATGAATTTGTTGCTGTGACTGTATAGGTAGTTGTTTCTTCCGGGCAAATGGTAATATCTTGTGTGGCCTGGCCATTGCTCCATAAAAAATTCCAAGTGATACCCAAATCATTCACTGCAGGTGGGCAAGGAGCGGTATTAATAGTTAAACATGATGGGTTACAAAATGTAGTATCAGATGTTGTTATTCCAAAGCTATGTTTTACCAAACTAACTTCATCTATATTCACGCTTCTACATTCATCATCATAAGGATTTCTCGGGAATATGCATATTCTTGCATAAGTATCGGTTAAGTTACTAAAACATACTGTTTTTCGGACCCAGTTTGAATTCGTATTATTAATGGTTTCATCATCAACTAAAAACAAGTCTGAACCAGCATTCGTTGCGAAATCATGAGCACCATAATTATGGGCATATTCAATATCGTCATTAGTTAAAACTACATTTAATTCAACAGTTGTGTTAGTGGCATATAAAAAACTCAATGAATAACGTTCATTTTGCTGTGGTAGTCCGAAGTTAAAATCATGGAACATACCTTCGCTGTTAATTTCCCGTGCCCATAAATGTGCAGCATATTCACCTGTAGGTAGTGTTGGAAATCCATTGTAAGAGCCTGTAGTAATATTTGGGGTTCCCCATCCTGTTTGCCAGCCGCAAATAACACCCGCCGGGTCATATTGCTCCAGAAAAGGATCAATTGCAGAATAAAGCTCAGTACTCGGATTAAAAGTCCCATTGCTAATTAATTCGCTTGAGGCTTCACATAATTGTGGTGGTGGGCAACTATCACTTATCCAGGATTTATGTAAAAATTTTTCCACGCAAAGCCTAAAGAAGTTTTTTAGTGTGGTATCCTGCTTTACACAAATAAAATATGTAGCTCCCTGGGTTAAACTATCTGCATATATTCTCAAACTATCACATTGTTGCGTATTCTGAGAAGTTATCAAACTAAGGTTATTACATGAGTCTCCATATAAAAAAATATCGGTCACATTCGCAGCCGCAGAGTCTATAGGTTGAAGTATATTAAAAAAATAATTGATCGTATCAGCAGTGAATTTTATCCAATAATATTGGTTGTCTTGGAACTGATATTCCGAACAATAATTAGTCAACAACGTGTCCGCTGATGAACAATCATTCTGTGCTTTTGCTTTATTCATTATTATAATCAATAGCAAAGACAGTAAAACGATTTTAAGAAATTTCTGAATTTTTATAATCATAAATTTTAATTATTAAAATCAAATCGCCTTCCACTAACGCAGTTTGGCTATGATCCGTCGCATAATTTATTTCAGAAATACCGTGGCGGGGTTTTTAAAATAAGAGTTGTTCTTGGTATTTTTTGTATCTTTGCCGGTTGCCTCCTTGTGTTTGGTTAATTAATATGATTCATTCGCGTGAAAATATTTTTTGCCTGCATAGGAGGCTTTTTATTTAATATAAATTTTAATAATAAAATAATTTCGCTCAAATATATCAAAAAATTTAACAAAACAAGAAGTCATATGATTATTTTTCATTATTACATAAAACCATATTTTTATGATAAATAAAGATTTTTATATTAATGTATATCAATATTAAAGTTTGAGTGAATAAATGAAAACATTTAAAATTCCTGAACCCTATTGTAATCAGGTACACGACCATGCAAAAAATCGTTTCTCGTTTCAAGTATACCAATATTCAGGCCCATACGGGACTGTCCCGAAGGGACAAAATGAATTTTCAATCGGTCAGCAATGAAAAAAAAATTGTTTCGTTTGTATCATCAAGTTAGGATGAGGTCTCAGATATGACATAAAAGGTTTTATTAGGAAGAGATAAATATATCCAGAGGCATGCCAATTTATACTTTAGTCCTTCAAGCAAATAAATGCCTAGTACCTGAAAATCGGATTTGTTACCAGTTAAAAGATAATTCCACCAAAAAAAATCTTCCGGGAGATAAATAACCTTTGCTGTCAACAAAACGTTTATTCAACAAGTTCTGACAAACAATGGCCGCATTGATTTTATTGAGGAACAAACGTTGAAGTTTTATATCAAGATCAAAATAAGAATCCAACTGAACCGTATTTTCGTCATCCACCCATTCCTTGTCAATAAATTTTGCGGTGAGCGTGGTGTTAACAATTTTATTGTTCCATAGGAAAACACCGCTGACCAGGTTTTTGGGAACTTCAATCAGATATTTTCCGGAAAGGTCTGTTGTTGAGGAAGCGTCGGTTTTGTAGTCTCCAATAATTGAATAATTATATGAGTAACAGGCCGTCAGGCTAATGTTTCGGGTAAAACTGAATTTGGTTTTAAGCTCAAATCCTGCAATATCAACCCTGCCCACATTCTGTCTTTTAATGACAGCCTTTTTCTTTGTGCCGCTGGTATAAACGGAATCACCGGTAGCCACAAAATACTGAAAATCGCTCCCGACTGAATAAAATGCGACGGGCTGGAGCAACAACCATTTCAGAGGACGGATACCTGCCCCGAGTTCAAGGCTCTGTATGCGTTCGGGTTTAAGGTCGGGGTTGGCAAGTTTAAAACCTTTGTTAACATCGCCGGTCCGTGAAAGGTCGCTTACATTAGGTGGCCTGAACCCCCATGAATACAGGGTATAAATGTTATAGTCTTCGTTAAAAATATACTTCAGTCCGGCTTTTGGACTAATGGCGAACCAGGTTTTATTTCCAAAATCACCCTGATAATCAAATAAAAATTCTGTGGCGAGTGTAGGAGAATAAATATGAAATTCGCCCCCGTAAAAACGCACCAGGTCGGCCCTGATCGAGGCCAGTATTACTAATTTATCTTTCAACAAGGACAACTGATCCTGAACAAAAACCCCGTAAAAATCCATTTTACCATTATTCTCAATAGTATCAACAGACGTATGATAAATGTCTTTTGAAAAACTTGAACCACTTTTGAAATCGGCGCCGACAGTGAGCAGGTTATACTTCAGTTTCCTTGTGGTAAAGCTAAACCAAAGCCCCTCATCCTGGGTGGTGGTGTATGTGTTATAAAGCGAATAAAGACCGGTACTTTTTACTGATTCATTTTGTTTGAAATAAAATTCTTTTTTGAAAAAAGCAGTCAGATGGATTTCTGATTTTTCAGTATCCCGGTTGTATGCGATCCTGGTAAAATGAGTACGGTACTGGTTATAACTTCCCTGTTCTTCATAAAATTTATTTCCATTTCCACGTCTGTCGTATGCATATTCATATTCAACTTCGATGTTATGTCCCTGATTAAAATTATAACCCGCTTTTGCGGTGGCGTTGTACTCCATAAGATAAGTTCTGACATCGGTGGAATCCCTAAGAGAATCGGGGGCCATTATATAGCCGCCGCTTTTCCTGTAAAAGCCATCAGCAGCCCAGTAAAAGCCTTTATCAATTTTACCTTTATAGCCACCGACCGAAAGCGCACCACCCTGGGTGTTATAAGTGCCAAAAAATATTTTCGCCCTGGCTTCGAATGGCTTCTGAGGCTTGTGGGTATTGATGCAAATAACGCCCGACATGGCATTACTGCCGTACAAAGCGGAATTGGCTCCTTTCAGGACTTCAATATTATCGATTTTATCAGCATATAATTTGTTCCAGATATTCGCACTGCCGTCGAACAAGCTGTATGGCACGCCATCGAGCATTATCAGGTTGTGAATGTTGCGGTTTAAGCCGCGCAAAGTCACATCCCCGGTTTTATTATAAATACCGTAATTTCTTGATGCGTTCAGGCCGGGAATCAGAAGAAAGGCATCGTCAACGGATACCAAAGGCAACTCCTGTATTTGTACTTTTGTGATCACTTCGGTGCTGGCAGGAACACGGTAGCCTTTATCTGTCCGGGTAGCAGCCACTGTAACCTCAGAGATATCAACAACCGTTTTTGCTAATTTTATTAATACATATTTTTCACTTTTTTTTCCCAGGGTTATCACGGTGGTGTCATTTTTATAACCTATATAACTAACCACAAGGTGGTATGTTCCCGGCTGAAGGTTTTTTATGGAAAAGCCTCCTTCTTCATCAGCAGACTGAGGCAGGTTAAATTCAGAAATTACAAGGGAAGCATAAGGAAGAATATTTCCGGTCTGATCATCCACTACAATACCGCTGATTTTATTCTGGGCCAAAACCGGAATAACACAACATAAAGCAATAAAAAGTATTATAAGTCTTTTCATCATTTCTGAATCCTAAGTGAAAACTGGATAGTTCCCGAATCAGCGCCTGTAACGCTTTCAACAGCAAACATTCCATATTTAGCGTGGGTAGTTTTAAAAGAATAGACATCGCCGGCTACCAGGTTTTTTGCCTTACGTTTGCCATTAATCTCATCATAAGCCACCAGCAGCAGGCTGTCGTTTTGAATATTATTAAAATCAGCTGTTGTATAGGTTGTTTTAAAAAAACGGGTTTCGTTTCGAACCGCCCAGTAAATAGGGCTGGTAGCGCTGCTGTATATAGTGGCATCAATATTTGCACCGGGCGAGGCAATAGTGTTATTGTCTCCGGCTGGATCATAATAGTAAAGCAATTCAATGGAATCCTGCATATCAAAAGCATCAGCCTGAAACCATATGTGGCCACTTCTCACGCTCATAAAACTTCCTGCTGAAGGGCAATTTTGCGCCCCAAGAACCCGTCCGTCAAATATCAAAACATCATGGTATACCGAAGCTGTATCCATCTTCACGGTAAAAGAAACCGAAGCATTTTTCCCATTTTTGTCAATCGCCATAAAAGTCCAGGTTTCGCTTTCAAAAACATTTTTGGTGAGTATTTTTGAGATAACAATTTTCTCATTATTCACACCGGTGTCGAAATAACTTATGGGTTCTCCATCATGCGTGTTTTTGATAACAATATTGGTAATATTTGCATCGCCCATTTCGGCAACCAGTTTCACATTATAGTTAGTCCCGGCTGCCAGTACCGTATCTTTAAATATAAATCCGTCTGCGGTCTCGAGATAAATCGTTGGTGCTTCGGTTTCGTTTTTTTTACAGGATGATAAAAAACAAATTACGATAATGGTGATAAAACCAAGGAGAATTTTTTTCAAGGTTATGAATTCAGCTGCATGACGATGATAACAATTTTTGCCATGTAAACTCATAGGCTTAAGTTTTATTCAAAAATTAGCTTAGTGTTTTCTTTTTATGAGTTTGAATATTCCAAGCGCCATTAGTCCTCCGGCTGCACCAAAAACAAGATGCATGACAAGGGGATATAAAAATCCCGAAATAAATGATCCGTAAATAAAACCGGTAAACATAGAGATGAAGAGACGTACCACGGGTATGGTCATGTAAGCAAACCCGGATAACAGAGCAACCAATACCACATGCTGGTTTTTTGTCCGGAAAACACGATAAAAAATGTCCACTAAAAATCCCGGAAGGATATAGAGAACCGGCATAAAAGGATCTTTGAACCCAAGGGGCAACAAGAGCATGGCAACAGCGCCTATGCTTGACAAGCTTGATGCATAGGGTTTTTTCGAAAAGAACCTGCCGGAAAAAAGCAATGCCATGTAAACAATTCCCCAATGACCGGGCAGCCTCAGGGGAAAACGGAATTTTGCATGGAGCAGCACGCCAACGGCTCCAATAAGAGTCAGGAGTAATATTTCAAGGATCGTCAATAAAACCTTAGTTGGATATGCGCTTGATATATTCTTTTGTGACAACTGTGTATTCATAATCATTTGAATTTGCAGGTTCGACATAAAGTATGGCTTGTTTATGCTGCAAAACAGGCCTCCACCATTCTGTCAGTAATACTTTTTCAAAGTTAGACAATATTTTATTATCTGTAGTTTTTATTTCAGCGATACCGGTAATATTTAATATTTCTTTGGCCGGGTATATACCAAAAATTTCGCGCATACCTTTGCACAACAAAAAACGCCCGTCGTTACCGGCAGCATGTAACCCTACTGCAGCCAATGATCCGATAATTCCCTGCCGGGTCCCGGTGTAACCTTCCAGAAAAATTTTATGCTTCCGCGCCAGTTCCCTCGTCCCTTCCATGGTCAGCACTTCGGTTTTGGCTTTCCTGGCGTAAGAGATCAAATCCTCCGTAACATCATGTTCTGTACAAACGCATAATCCGGCGTCGGAGCCCGGAGCTGAATGCTCCACCAAATAGTTTGCTGATAATTCAATAATCTGTTCCAGCATATTTTTTTCAGTATCCATAACTATGCATGCCGAACTATTATGCGAGGTGTACGGGATCTTTTCACTGACAAACAACTGATGACGTGTGACAGCTGAAACATTACCCAGTTTTTCTTTCCGGATCATAGCCGCAAGTTCCCGCGCCCTGAATCCTGTACCCCGGCTCTCAGCATTATCCGTGTCATCAATGGCAACAAAAACTTTCATATTATTGGACTTGTTTCAGGATTTTTTTAAACTTTCTGATCGTTTCATCAACATTTCTCTGAAACTCTTCATGAAACGACACGTACGCTGCTGTCAAACGTGTACCTTCATTTGTCAGGATTGTAACGCCACCCGACTTTCCGCCGCGGTGTTTTTCCACGAGCTGAAATCCAAGGATCGCTTCCATTTTTCTGACGTCGCCCCAGGCTTTGCGATAACTAATATTTTCTTTGTCGGCCGCAGCTTTCAGCGATCCAAGCTTTTGTATGGAGATCAGCATCTGCCATTTATCATCATCTATGATGGCATCACCATTTTCAGACGACATCCAAAGCTTGTAATTAATGCGGATGTTGGAATATTTTTCGATTTTTTTATGTTCCATGGCGTCCTGCAAATTGATTCATATCTTTTTGCAAAATAAAATCACCCGAAGGTGATCTTATTTATTATTGATAATTCTCTGCGAGTCTTCGCAAGGCTACTATTTCGCGCCATTTTTTACGGGCTTCAATAGCCGGTGACCCAAAATAAACTTTGCCGCCTTCCATAGATTTATCAACAGCTGAAGTTGCAAGCAAAACAGCGCCTTTACCAATAACGATATCTTTATTGACCATGACCTGTGCCCAGATACAAACGTCGTCTTCAATGATCGTAACACCGGCTATAGCTGAATGTGCACCAATCAGGCAGTTTTTCCCAATATGAGTATCATGCCCAACCTGAACATGATTATCCAGTTTGGTACCTTTTCCGACGATCGTATCTCCTGAAACGCCTTTATCTACAGCACAGAGTGCTCCGATTTCAACATCGTCTTCAATGATGGTCCTGCCGCATGATTGCATTTTATCGTAATGTGTCGGGCGGCGTTTGAAATAATAAGCGTCTCCGCCAATTACGGCGTTCGATTGAATAATGACATTATTGCCCAGGATGGTGTGGTCGTAAATGCTCACATTCGGATGTATGATGCAGTTTTTACCAATCTTCACATGGTTACCGATAAAAACACCGGGTTGTATAATGGTGCCTTCTCCAATTTCGGCTGAATCACTGATGTGTTTGGGGCAGGGTTCAAATTTACGAAAACGTTCGACAATTTTATTATAATCACGAAAAGGATCATCAGAAATAATAAGCGCTTTGCCGCTGGGCGGCGTCAAACTTTTATTAATGATCACTGTGGATGCTTTTGAGCTCAGGGCTTTTTCGTAATATTTGTGAAAATCAACAAAAGTAATATCGCCGGGTTCGACCATATGTATTTCGTTGATACCTGTAATTTTATGATCATCGCTGCCAATATATTTTGCTTTTATAAACTCAGCAATATCCTTTAACGTGTAACTGTCTTCAAATTTCATAATAAAAAATGTTAGTCTTTTAAGGTCGGCTTATGATTTAACCCGTTCGTAATAGGAATGAGTCCTTGTGTCTATTCTGATTTTTTCACCGATATTGATAAATAAAGGGACATCAACAATGGCGCCTGTTTCCATGGTAGCATGTTTAAGGGCGTTGGTGGCAGTATCTCCTCTAAGTCCCGGCTCGGTATAGGTGACTTCCAGTTCAATAAAAGCAGGCAATTCACACGAAAGTGGGCGTTCGGTATCGGCATGAAACATAATTTCAACCATCTGTCCTTCTTTCAATAAATCATGGGCATCGATCATTTCTTCCATAATGGTAACTTGCTCGAACGTTTCCAAATGCATGAAATTATAACCGGTATCGTCTTTATACAAATATTGGTATGGCCTTCTTTCAATTCGTGTTACTTCGATTTTCGTCCCGGAATTAAAAGTGTTTGATATAACTTTCCCGGTTGTCAGGCTTTTTAGTTTGGTGCGGACAAACGCCCCTCCTTTTCCGGGTTTAACATGTTGAAAATCAACAACAACAAACAAGTCGTTGTTAAATTCAATACATAAACCGTTCCTGATATCTGCTGTTGTAGCCATAAATGTCGCTTTTTTCAAAATTTCGTGCAAAAATAGTCAAAATAATAAAACACAAGCGAGAATTTTGATTTCAGCAAAATTCATTTTAATTGGTCATGAAAATGGTTTGAAACTGTTTTAATGAATCTTTGTTCAAAATGGTGAGTCCTAAATTGAGGACAACATAGGTGACAGGGGGTGTCATTTTTACATACCGAGCATTTTGCGTATTTCGCTGGTAGTAATTGCATCCGGGTCAGTTTCGTAGGCGGTGAAAGTAAAATCAGACTTATTGGGGTTGCCGGCCCAGGCATTTTTAACGCTTACATTGTCTATCAATCCTATAGATCCATTTTCATCAATTAAAAAAATGGCTGTTTCCGATTCCGGGTCAAAGGAAATTCTGTTGGTTCCATATATACCCCCATAAGAAAGCACTCCTTTTTTGCGTGAGTCAATCACATTTACCTGAACGGCCTTCATCTCCTTGCCGTATTGATTTTTGAAATGTGCCAGCACGTTCACAGGATTTTTCAACCGCAGTATCTGGTCACAGTTCCATAAACCGAAACCGTCAATATTAAGGCTTCTCGTGATGGTTAAATAACTTGTCCGATAATTATCCAGACTATCTTTTTCTTTCGCAATCCTTAGTCTTGCATAATCTAGCCATTCCTCCCTGCTCATTTTCTTTTCTTCAGGGCTCATCATGGCCCGAATTTTTTTCCATATAGTTTTCTGTGCCCGCAACATTTTACGGACAATACTTTTGTTAAAACGGGCTTCGATACTGTTCAGCGATGCTGTATAGCGCTTATCCAGGCGGTGATATACCTTTTGGTATTCTTTAGTATCAGTAGAATAATCAGGTTTCACAGGAAAAGCTTCCATGCTAACAGTTTCATGCGGTGATTTTAGCTCGATAGTGAATAAATTCTGCCCCTGGTTATAGCTGATCCTTGTATCTGTCCATTTCTTGCGGGACACAAATTTATGTGCAAATTCTTTCCTGTTAAGTGTACCGGAATATACCCACACATGACCTCTAAATGCATTGAGTTCTGCACATGAAGAATAATTTTTTAAATTCATAATAAAATTTGGTAGTTTCCTGACATCCTTATCCTTGCTGTATCTGTATATTCTCCTGATCTTAAAATACTTATCCAACATCCTTTTCTTTCCCTGGAAATATCCCGCCGGAATTTTGGATGTTCGTGTGTAGGTGGAATCATAATACCGTTCAGCAAAACGCAAGGTATCAAAATTATATTTAAAAAGGTCATAATACCTTGTGTAAGCCCAGGAATATTCAGGTTTTTTTATTTTGAAATTATTCTGAAGCGGAGTGGTAAAATCCCAGTTCCCTGTATTTTCATTGAGCCGGTACAGGTTGAATCCGGAGGTGGTATCCAGCGCAGCAAAATCAAGGACGATCCTTTTCCCAGGTGCCATAGATAATAGTTCATTGTCTTTGAAAGCATATATTTCAAACATGCCTGAGGTACGGAAAAAATATTGCTGTCCGGCGCTGTCATAGGTCATAGGAACACCATTCGCTACAATGTCAACCACATCGTCAAATTCATGATAATAAATATCAACATCGTCATTTACAATTCGTCCAAGAGAGTCTGTAAATGAATTAGGAGAAATGTAGATGGAAGTCCCTGAACTGTTCAAAAGCCGCACCTCCCGGTTTGGATCGATCGTATATTTTTTCACATGAGACTTGGTATTGCCCACAACCGGGGTTACGATATTCCGGTAATATTTTGTAATGGCGGAAGGGACAATTTGTGGCGGGCTGTTTTTTTTATTAGTATACACAATATCGGGTTCACGGTATACCGCAATGAAGAGGTCAATATTTTTAAGTTTCTTCTTTAGAAAAACTGAGTCCATCCTGCTGAAGCATGTAACAGATAAATTTTTCAGGGGCAGGCTGTCTATCTTTTTCACCAGCTCTCTCATGTCGCTGAAATTATTTTCGGAAATATCAAGCGTATTGATTTTTACTGTTGTTCCGATGGCATCAGGCAGGTCGGACAGCCAGTTGTCAGACAAGTCGAGGTTTGTCAGGTTCTTAGGCAAGGGAGCTTCATGATCCATATCGAGCTTACTGATGGAAGATAATGTAAGCTGCTCCAGATTAGTCAGCTGCGAGATATTTTTCATTAGTTTGGCGCCATTCACATAGTCATAATTGGAGATTTTCAGCATCTTCAACCTTTCGAGGCTACCGATATTCGGTGGAATATTTGCCGATTCGTTATCGTCAAGAATCAGACCTGTCAGGGCAGGCATACCGCTCAGGTATTGAAAGAACTTTCTGAAGTTCAGATCGGGGCAGTTGACAACAGAAATCACGCTAAGATTTCTGAAATTTTTTAATGATGAAGGAATAATGTTGTCAGAATAACTATTGATATTTATTGTAGTGATCTTTTCTTTGAACGGGTAAGCTGCAAAAAACGCATCAAGATCTTTCGAACTTGAAACTCCGCTCAATTCAATACAATAGGTATTACTATCGGGATAGATAAGCCCCTGAAGAGAATTGTATTTTTCAAAGTCATAAAAAAAACAGTCTGACGTGTCAATTGTCTGGCCTACTGCATAATGCAGATTATTAAATAACAAACACAAAATCACGAGGTGTATTTTTTTCATTTTTTAATATTTATCAGGTTATTAAATGGGTATAAATATAACATCAAATTAAGTCCATTTATTATCAATACCGGAATAAAATCAGCGATTCTGTCCAAATTATTTTATGACCATATTATTTACTTAAACTGAATAAACCATTTTTATTCCGACTCAGGCTAAATACCTGAAAGTATCTGTTTCCATCGTTCATTCCCTGAAGTTATTTAAATTTATCAACAATCTGATTTCCGATTTTCTAATTCCTTAATTTTACAAAACGTAAAAAAACAGCACAATTTTTAGGTATTATGGTCAATTTCACGCACTTACATGTTCACACCCAGTACTCAATTCTCGATGGTGCTTCTGATATTGAAAAGTTAATTTCAAGAGCAAAAGAGCTTGGCATGAACTCCATAGCCATCACCGACCATGGTAATATGTATGGTGTTAAGGAATTTTATAATGTGGCAGAAAAAAAAGACATAAAACCTATTTTAGGCTGTGAGACCTACGTTGCTTCAAAGGGGCGCAAAGACAAATCCGATTCAGACGACAGGTCGGGTTTTCATCTTATTTTACTTGCCAAAAACGAAACCGGATACAAAAACCTCTGCAAACTTATCTCTCTCGCATGGCTGGAAGGTTTTTATTACAAAGCGCGCATCGATTGGGAACTTCTGTCGCAATATCATGAAGGGCTTATTGCATCAACCGCGTGTATTGCAGGAGAAATCCCGTACCTGATCCTCAACAACGATATGGAAAAGGCGGAGCAGAAAATCCAGGACTTTATAAACCTGTTCGGGGATGATTTTTATCTAGAACTGATGCGTCATAAAACGGGTGATTCCAAAAAAGACGAAGAGGTTTTTGCACAGCAGGAAATTGTGAATCAGGCGTTAATCAAGCTTTCGCGTAAGTACAATGTGAAGCTGATTGCCACCAACGACGTCCATTTTATCAATGCCAAAGATGCCGAAGCCCACGACCATTTATTATGCATCAATACCGGGAAACTCATCACCGACACCAACAGGCTGAAATATACCAGAATGGAGTATCTGAAAAGCCCGGATGAAATGCTTGAACTATTTTCAGATATTCCGGAAGCCATAGAAAACACCAATGAAATTGCGGATAAAATTGAAGCCTTTAAACTTAATAAACCTCCTATCCTGCCTGATTTTCCGCTTCCCGAAGGTTATAATGACACTTACGAATACCTGGAGTTTTTAACCTATGATGGCGCGAATAAACGATACCCCGAAATTACCAGTGAATTAAAGGAGCGGATTGAATTCGAGCTTTCGGTGATCAAAAGAATGAAATTTCCCGGTTATTTCCTTATCGTCAACGACTTCATAAGAGCCGCCCGCGAAATGGGCGTTTCGGTCGGACCCGGCCGTGGATCTGCAGCAGGTTCGGTGGTTGCTTATTGTCTTTTCATTACAGACATTGAACCGCTGACCTATGGGTTACTTTTCGAAAGGTTTCTCAACCCCGACCGCATCAGCATGCCTGATATGGATATTGACTTTGACGAAGACGGCCGCGAGAAAGTGATTAAATGGGTGGTGGAAAAATACGGAAAATCAAGAGTGGCACAGATCATCACCTTTGGCACCATGGCATCAAAAATGGCCATCCGTGATGTTGCCCGCGTTGAAAACCTGCCGTTACCGGAAGCAGATAAACTATCAAAACTGGTGCCTCCACGGGTAAAAAACCTGAAGGAAGCCATCGAAAGCACCAACGAACTGCGGCATGCAAAAGAATCTTCCAACCCACTGGTCGCCAGGACCATTAAATATGCCGAGGAACTCGAAGGTTCGGTAAGGCATACCGGAATCCACGCCTGCGGCATCATCATTGGCAAAAACGACCTTATTGATCATATTCCATTATGCACATCAAAAGATTCCGAACTGATGGTTACTCAGTACGAAGGCGCCCACGTGGAATCGGTCGGATTGCTGAAGATGGATTTTCTGGGCTTGAAAACGTTGTCCATCATTAAAGACACCCTGGAAAACATCAAATATTCCAAAGGGATAGACATTGACCTGAACACCATACCGTTGGACGACAAAGAAGCGTATGAATTGTTCAGCAATGGAAACACCACCGCCATTTTCCAGTTTGAATCGGACGGCATGAAAAAACATTTGCGTGAGCTTAAGCCTAACCGGTTTGAAGACCTCATCGCTATGAATGCCTTGTACCGCCCGGGCCCGATGGAACATATCCCGAGCTATATCAGGCGGAAACACGGAAAAGAACGGATCACGTACGACCATCCTTTGATGGAAGAAAGCCTCAAAGACACATATGGGATTACTGTTTATCAGGAACAGGTAATGCAATTGTCGCGAAAACTGGCTAACTTCACCCGCGGTGAAGCAGATCAGCTGCGTAAAGCAATGGGTAAGAAAAACCGGAAGCTGATGAATGAGCTGAAGGAAAAATACCATGCCGGCTGTACCGCAAACGGAATTGCCGAGGCTGTTGCAAAAAAAATATGGACTGACTGGGAATCTTTTGCCGAATATGCTTTCAATAAATCGCACTCCGCTTGTTATGCCATTACCGCTTACCGTATGGCTTACCTTAAAGCATATTATCAGAATGAGTTTATGGCCGCTGTGCTGAGCAGAAACGTTTCAGATATAGATGAAATCACCTTCCTGATTGATGAATGTAAAAAACTGAATGTACGTGTTCTGGGGCCCGATGTGAACGAAAGCCAGGTACGCTTTGTGGTGAACAGCAAGGGCGAAATACGTTTCGGTATGGCGGCTATCAAAGGTTTGGGAAATGCCGCTGTGGATTCCATAATTTCTGAACGTGAAAAAGGAGGAGCCTTCAAAAATATTTTTGATTTTCTGAATCGGGTAAGCCTGCGAACCGTCAATAAAAAAAGCATTGAAGCCCTGGCCATGGCGGGGGCATTTGACAGCATGGGCATCCACCGTGCACAATTCTTTTACAAGCTTCCAAACGAGGAAATTACATTTCTTGAAAAAATCATCCGGCATATCTCCCTCCTACAGGCCAGGCAAAACTCCATGCAACAATCCTTGTTCGGTGAAAGCGCCGAATCAGAGATCCCCGACCCTGAGCTTCCGGTATGCGAACCCTGGAGCACCATCGAAATGCTAAATCATGAAAAGGAGGTCATCGGATTTTATATGTCCGGCCATCCGCTTGATAATTATCATATCGAGATGAAGCATTTTACCAATTTCACCCTGGACAAATGCCAGAATCTAAGCCCTTTTGCAGGCAGGGACATACGTTTTGGCGGCATGATCACACAGGCGGGGCACAAATTAAACAAGAACAACAAACCTTTCGGGTACTTTGAGCTGGAAGACTATACCGGAACTACCCGGCTTAGCCTCTGGTCCGAAAACTACGACAAATTCAAACACCTCCTTGAAATAGGCAAATGCATTTTTGTTTCCGGAAAGGTTGACCGCAGAGGCTGGGATACCAAGGAAAAAGAAAAAGATCCTAATTACGTTATCGAATATGAAATAAAAATTCATTCCATCGAACCGTTATACAGTTTAATGGAAAAAAGGGCAAAAGAACTAACACTTTTCATCAGCCTGGATATGGTCAACAGTCAATACATTGAGCGGATCAGGCAACTTATTGATGAGTTTCCCGGCAATGTGAAGCTCAAACTACAGGTCGTTGACGAAGAAGAGGATATTTCGGTTGACATGTTGTCCCGAAAACGCAAAGTGAATTGTGAGGGATTTTTAAAGGAAATTGAAACAATTACCGGTATAAGATATAAACTGAATTAATAAAAAGTGATTAAATTTGTACAAATAAAAATTAAGATATATGGCACAAGAAATTAACGATGGCAATTTTGATGAATTAACTACCAAATCAGGTAAACTTGTATTGATCGACTTTTGGGCTGAATGGTGCGGGCCTTGCAGAATGATTACGCCTATTATTGAAGAACTGAGCTCGGAATTCGAAGGCAAGGCGATCATCGGCAAGGTAAATGTTGATGAAAACCCCGGCATCACCACAAAATTAAAAATCCGTAATATCCCCACACTTATTTTTTATAAAGACGGTGCAGAAGTAGATAAAATTGTTGGTGCCACATCCAAATCAACTATTGTAAGCAAGCTGAACAGTTTACTTTAATTGTAACAAGGCAACATTATGCCGGTGCCTATTGATCAAAAACTGATACAATCTTTTGGCAATCTGGAATTTATTGCCAAGCAGGTTGTTGAGGGATTTATTACCGGATTGCACAAAAGCCCTTTTCATGGTTTTTCGGTTGAATTTTCCGAGCACCGCCCCTATAATCAGGGCGAATCCATACGTCATATCGACTGGAAACTGTTCGGCCGGTCGGACAAACTTTTCACCAAGCGGTTTGAAGAAGAAACCAATTTGCGCTGCCAGATCATCATCGATAATTCATCATCCATGTATTATCCGGCAACAAAAGATATTTCTGTCAATCATCCTAACAAAATCACCTTTTCCATTTATGCCGCGGCAGCGCTTATTTATCTCTTCCGTCTTCAACGCGATGCCGTTGGCCTGAGTGTGTTTTCAGAAACCATTGAAGAACACAGGCCGGCCCGCTCCAGCATGGCGCATCAGAAACTGATTTATCACACCCTCGAAAAAATGCTGCATGCTTATGAGGAAGGGTCAAACAAAAAGACGTTTGCCTCCGAAGCCTTGCACCAGTTATCCGAATTGATGCATAAACGTTCATTGGTGATTATTTTCAGCGACATGATGGAAAGCAACAAGGACACCGACGAACTCTTTCATGCCTTGCAACACCTGAAGCACAACAAACACGAAGTGATCCTGTTTCATGTGACGGATAAAAGCAAAGAACTGGATTTTACTTTTGATAACCGGCCATACAAGTTCATTGATATGGAAAACGGCGACGAGATCAAACTGAATCCTTTTGAGATAAAAACCAAATACCTGGAAGCCATTAACACTTTTCGCAATGAACTTAAGGCCCGGTGCGGGCAATACAGGATTGATCTGGTAGAAGCCGATATCAACGAGGGCTTTCATCATGTGCTGCTTTCTTATCTGTTGAAGAGAGAACGGATGTTTTAGAAATAAGACAAAGCCTTACTTATCTGAAATTTAAAAAGAATTCATTATGAAAAAGAAATTCAGGATCAAAAAGAGGCACATTATCCTATTGAGTATTTTTCTCGTAATTTTTTTATTGTTGTTTTTCTTGTCTTCCATTGTCAGGTGGTACCTGGTTAAGAACAGTGAAGAACTTATCGGGCGCAAGATCGAGCTGAGCGGGCTGCACATAAATTATTTAAAAGTCAGTGTCCGTGCCGAAAACTTTCTTATGTACGAAAAAAACAAGGCAGACACTTTTGTGAGTTTTAAAGAGTTGTATATAAACTTTGATCCGTGGCACCTGTTTAAAAATGAATATGCTTTTTCAGAGATACGCCTTGACAAACCTTATGTTTCATTGATTTATGCAGATACTCTTTTTAATTTTAACGACCTGATCAAATCAGACACTACCAAACAGGAAACTGAAGAGGACAATGGTGACACGGTCAAATTCCTTGTGAAAAATATCAGCATCAACCAGGGTTACATCCGTTATGAAGATAAATCTTCTGGGAGCATCACAGAAATAAAAGACCTGGGCGTTCATGTCCCCGAGATATCATGGAACAGCCGCCAATCGGAACTGGGCGTTGATTTCACCTTAGGAAAGGATGGAAAAGTATCTGTGGGTGGCGAAATTAACCAGGCAGCCGGAAAATTTTCCGCTACCTTGAAAACTGAAAATATTGATATTGAGCCCTATTCCGGTTATGCCAAACCATTTTTAAATGCCCGGCTGATAGCAGGCAAATTGTATACAGACCTCAAGGTGGCCGGTGAAATGAAAAATCCTGCCGGTATGAGAATATTCGGCAGCGCCGGATTAAAGGACTTTCTGGTTAAAGACGGTGACAACAAACAGATTTGCGCTGTTAAAGACCTGTTTGTGCAGCTTGATTCACTTGACCTGGGAGCCTCAAATTTCCGCATAAAAAAAGTATTGCTGGATCAGCCTGACATCACCGCAATTCTTGAACGGGGCACCACCAATATCCAGCGCCTGATCGCCCCGCTGTCAGCCAAAGACACAACGGCTGCAGTACAGGATACTATTGCAGATACAACGGTGGTACATTATTCAATAGACAGCGTTGTAATAAAAGGCGGGAATGTCAATTTTTCCGATCTGACATTGAACCGGCCCTTTCACTACAATATAAGTAATCTTGACCTTGGAGTTACCGGATTCAGCGACTTGTCCACAAAAATTCCCGTTTCATTTAGTATGCTGCTTAATAAATCCGGCTCATTCAAAGGTGATGCCATCATAGATATGGTTGAAATGTCAAATGTGGTGTTCAAAGGTTCGATTGAAAACCTTGATATGATAAGCTTGTCGCCCTATTCGGAATATTACCTGGCCCGCTCCATCACCAAAGGAAAATTTAATTACAAGTGCGACTTATTCATGAATCCCACCAAGTTGGACAACCTGAACAATTTGAAGATCGCCAACCTTGAATTCAGTAAAAAAACAAAAGATACCACCGCATACAAATTGCCCATGGCCCTGGCGCTTTATATTCTTAAAGACCGTCAAGGTATGATAAAGTTTGAACTTCCGGTAAAAGGGAATCCCTCTAATCCAACATTCAAACTAAGAAAAATCATCTGGAAGACACTGGAAGAATTCCTGCTTAAAGCAATTTCAGAGCCTTTCAAAGCTATTGGAAATATGTTTGGAGTTGATGGTGAAAGCATCAAACAGATCCCGTTTGAAATAATGCAAGACAGTCTGAATACCGATCAGAAAAATAAGCTTGATAAAATTTATGAGGTAATCACCAATAAGCCAGAGCTCACTTTTAATTTCACCCAGACCAGCGACAAGGAAAAAGAAAAGGGCATTATGGCTGTTCAGAAAGCCAAATATATGTTTGTTGCTAAAACTGCAACTGCAGGTGCTGATACCAACGAAATAAAAAATAAAGCAGCAGCCATCGCTGATTTCGATCCTGCTTTCCTTGCCTTTGTAGGCGTCGAAGCTGAAAATGCCAAAGGGACGCTTGTAAACCGCTGTACCCAACTGGCAGGCGAAGATTATATAGAGCGCACGTTTAATAGGTTGCTGCAAAAACGCGAAAATGCGGTGAACAGGTATCTGGTGAGTAAAGGCATGGCTCCGGGTACGGTTGTATTTAAAACAATAGATTTTCAAAACCTGCCCGAGGACCTGAAAACGCCCAAATTCATCATTGACCTCACCCTGAAATGATCTATGCTTAATAAACGGATTGTATAAAACATGAGATCTTCCACGAAAAAGTTTTGGAAAAAAAAATGGCTTGATTTCATAAAATTTATTTTGATCATTTTACAATTGTCGCTCACATCGCGGCGTTGCAGAAGGTATTTTATAGAAGCCCGAAACCATTCCTACGATATGGTGATTGTCCCGGGTATTCCGTTCAATGGGAAAAAATGGGATTTCATCATGAAAGGCCGGGTTTATTGGGCAAAATACCTTTTCGATGAAGGCATTGCTAAAAATATTATGTTTTCAGGCGCTGCGGTACACACCCCATGGATGGAAGGAAAAACCATGGCCTTATTCGCAGAAGCTATCGGAATTCCAAAAGAACATATTTTCACGGAAGACCAGGCAGAGCATAGCACTGAGAATGTTTTTCTGTCGTATAAAATGGCAAGCGAACTCGGGTTCTTAAAAATCGCTTTTGCTTCTGACCCGGTTCAGACCAAGGTTTTGCGGAAATTTATCACCAAAAAAGTTAGCAGCGAAATTGCCCTGATCCCTATAGTTTACGACCTGCTTGGAATCATAGAAAAAAAAATGATTGACCCGGTTATTGACCATAATAAAACCTTTATCAAAGATTTTGTCCCCCTGAAGAAACGAGAAAAATTTCATCAACGGTTCAACGGTACTTTGGGCGGAAATATAATATTGACAGAAACTATCAAAAGCAAAAACAACCGCTAATCCATAATTAGTTTCCTGGTAAAAATATTGTCGCGCGTTTTTATTAACACGAAATACATTCCTTTGTTAAGGGTGCTCAGATCAAGTTGATGCTTCATTTCGTCCACTATTTGGCCCGAATAACATAATAGGCCTGAAACATTGTATATCTCGACAACAATAGGCTTTTCAACAGTTTTATCGAAAGACAGCGTAATCATTCCGCAGGATGGATTCGGAAATAATTGAATGTTGGGTTCAGCAGCTTCATTTTCATCCGTTGATACTATTATATTGTCGTTAGCTAATAACCCTCCTGTTATTATTTCTTCGTTAGATGCGTTCCGCACATAAGCAGTAATATGTGAGTTTGATATATTGTATTGTGAGGTGGAATTATCAAACACGTAGTGTTTTGTATAAAATGCGCCTTTGTTGGCCTGTAAAAATAAGGTGTCGCCCCACTGTAGTGTCAAGGCCTCACGGAATACATGATTGTGGATATAATCCACGCCGCCGTTCAGCTGCTCGGCAACAAGACTGTCTTCGGTCAACATTACATATAAGGTACATGCCGAGTTTAAAGTATCGGTTAAATAAACCTCCACATCGACTGCCAACGTTGATGAGGATTGTAGGTAAACGCTGGCCATGCCAATATTTAGCGGAGACTTTTCATTAAGGATGGTATCCGTATGCTGGCGCCATGTTTCCCGGGATTGTTCGCGCCTCAATGGGTTCCATTGCCTCCTGTTGACAAATGCTCCCGGGAAAAACCGTATGGAATCATGGACAAACGGGATGGTGAAAAACGCATTTACAAATGTCCGGCGAAGGTCGGGGCTTCCGGTATATGGCACGGTAAGCGTCCCTGTGACATTTGACGGATACATGGCCACGGGAATAATTCTTCCCGGGTTTTCATCGATAATGCTATCCAGAAGGGCATGGCCGGAAGGGCAGTAATAACAACGCACCGCGGTAAATTCTTCGATAACTGCATTTTTATTATGAGGCAGCGTGTCTGTCAGTGTTTGTGAATAACATGCGGATGCAAAAGGAAAGGCCAGGCTTACCAGTACAATTGATAAAAATACAATTGAGGCACATGGAGCTTTGCTGTTGTGCATCGTGTTTATAATAATCTGGCAACTATATTTTGCTATCCTTACGCTTTCTTATTTGAATACAATTCTATGATTCTTAGAATAACTTCTGTTGCTTTTTCCAACGATTCCACAGGAACATATTCAAACTTTCCGTGAAAATTATGCCCGCCGGCAAAAATGTTCGGGCATGGCAAACCCATGTATGAAAGCCGGGCGCCATCGGTACCTCCGCGTATGGGAACTACCTTAGGAACTATACATAGATCTTCCATTGCTTTTTTAGCCGTTTCCACCACATGAAAAACAGGCAGCACCTGATCTTTCATATTAAAATACTGGTCTTTCATTTCAAGCCGCAACACGTCAGCACCGTAACGGTTTTTCATAAAGTCGACCGCTTCGGTGAACAGTTTTTTCTTTTCTTCGAATTTTACTTTATCATGATCGCGGATGATATACTGCAGCATGGCATTTTCAACAGTTCCTTCCATTTTCACGATATGAAAAAAACCTTCATAATCCTGGGTATGCTCGGGACGTTGGTTTGCCGGCAGCAACGAATTAAATTCCATAGCAACCAGCATGGCGTTTACCATTTTATCTTTGGCATATCCGGGATGTATGTTACGGCCCTGGACAAATACTTTAGCGCCCGCGGCATTGAAATTTTCATATTCAAGCTCTCCTATGCCGCCGCCATCAAGCGTATAAGCAAAATCGGCGTTGAATTTTTTCACATCAAAATGATCTACACCGCGTCCGATTTCTTCATCAGGTGTAAACCCCACCCTTATGGTTCCGTGTTTTATTTCAGGATGATTTACAAGGTATTCAATGGCCGTTAGTATTTCAGCGATTCCGGCTTTATCGTCGGCGCCTAGCAAGGTTGTGCCGTCAGTGGTGATAAGGGTTTGGCCGATATAGTCTTTTAATTCCGGGAATTCAGTAGTAGTAAGAACAAGGTTTTTCTCTTTGTTTATTACAATATCTTCACCGTTATATTCATACACAAAATTCGGATTTTCAACACTGCCGGGCATATCGGGGCTGGTATCCATGTGCGCAATAAAACCTATGGTAGGAACTTTTTCGCTGATGTTTGATGGCAGTGTCGCCATGAGGTAACATTTTTCATCGAGCGAGATATCTTTCAGTCCAAGGCTTTCCAGTTCCTGTTTCAACAGGTTTGCCAGGGCAAACTGTTTTTCAGTACTTGGTGTTGTTTCCGAATTTTCATTTGACTGTGTATCGATTTTGATATACCGTAAGAAGCGTTCTAAAACTTTTTCTTTCATGATTATTTTATTTTCTGATTTTGTTTACAATGAAAAACAAATTTAATATCATATTTCATTCCGTATTTCATAACCCTTATTGTCTAATTGGCTTTATTTTTTAACCGCAATGGACGCAAAGGTTACGCAAAGTTCGCAAAGAATATTAATCGTTTTCTTTAGCTCTGAATGATTCCCAGATAAAATATCCTATCAGGCATAAAAATGCGATAAGCGCAACAATTTGTGCCCCTTTCGCGCCTTCGGCCCACAAATGGGTATCAAGGTTTATATCGAAAAATAAGAGGAACGCACCCACCACGCCAAATAAAGCGGCACCGGCAATAAATCCGGATGCGATCAAAATACCACGGTTTGAACGGGCCGTATTGAGTTTTTCGTTTTTGGTGCTTTTGTTAAACCAATGATTCAGCAAGCCACCCACGACTAACGGAGTATTTAAATCAAGAGGGATAAACATACCTAAAGCAAAAGCCAATGGAGAAATTTTCAGCCAGTTCAACAGGATGGAAATTACAGCACCAATCGATAACAACACCCAGCTTACACCGCTTCCCGACATCAGCGGTTCAATAATGGCGGCCATGGCATTGGCCTGAGGCGCTGTCATGGGTTGTGTATGTTCTGCCGTAGGGACAAATCCATAAGCTTTGTTCAGAATAAAAATTACCCCGCCCACGGTAGCAGCGGAAACCAGCGTTCCTAAAAATTTAAATGTCTGCTGTTTGTATGGCGAAGTCCCAAGCCAGTAACCAACCTTAAGGTCGGTGATAAAACCACCGGCCATGGAAAGCGCGGTGCAAACAATGCCTCCGATCACTAATGAACTTACCATTCCCTGCCATCCTTTTAATCCAACAGCAACCAAAACTACCGAAGATAAGATCAAGGTCATGAGCGTCATACCTGAAACCGGGTTGGTTCCCACGATGGCAATGGCGTTTGCCGCAACGGTTGTAAAAAGAAAAGATATGATGAAAATGGTAGCGAATGCCACAAGGGATTGAACCAATGTGATTTTAACCCCAAAAATTAAAAATATAAAAACAGCCACCATTGTAAGGAACAGGAATAACATTACAAAGGACATTTTAAGGTCTTTTTGTGTGCGTTCCACTTTTGCCTCCGCATGGGTTTTTGATCCTACTCCGACAGCGAGTTTAAAAGCGCCTGCAATCACACCTGATGATTTAATTATACCGATGATACCGGCCATGGCAATAGCCCCGATACCAATCGGCCTGACATAAGCCCTGAAGATATCTTCAGCGCTGAGGGCAGCAAACGGATTTACGCCGCCGCCAAGGTTTGCCACAATATTTCCAACTTCATTAACCAACGGAATAAAAACAAACCACGACAGCAAAGAACCCACGGCAATGATCAGCGAAAATCTAAGCCCTACCAAATAGCCGAAACTGAAGATCAGCGCACTGACATTAAATTTAAAAACCATTTTGACTTTATCAGCGAGCGCTTCACCGGCCGGGATCACACGGGAAGTAATTACTTCACTCCATAACCTGAAGGATGAGAAACAGAAATCAAACAATCCGCCGATGAGTCCGCTGACAACAAGCAGCTTTGCCTGCGAGCCGCCTTTTTCACCGGTCATAAGAATTTCGGTAGTGGCCGTAGCTTCCGGAAAAGGAAGTTTTCCATGCATGTCTTTCACAAAATATTTTCTGAAAGGAATTAAAAACAAGATTCCCAGAAAACCTCCGAGCAATGAAGAGAAAAATATCTGCCAGAAATTGACCTGAATATCCGGATACTTTGCCTGCAGTATATATAATCCGGGGATGGTAAAAACGGCACCGGCAACAATCACTCCGGAGCTGGCCCCAATGGATTGAATAATTACATTCTGTCCCAGTGCATTTTTTTTGCGGGCTGCGGCAGAAGCGCCAACAGCAATAATGGAAATGGGAATGGCGGCTTCAAACACCTGTCCGATTTTCAATCCTGAATAGGCTGCTGCTGCTGAAAAAATGACGGCCATCAGCAATCCCATCAACAGCGACCAGGTGGTTACTTCAGGGAAAACCTTGTTGGCAGGCATCACAGGAATATACTCTTCGCCTGGTTTCAGCTCGCGGTATGCATTTTCGGGTAAACTTTTTGTGGTTTGTTCGTGATCTGACATAATTGCTCCTTTTATTTATTTATTTTTCTTTTCGTCAGTAAAAATATAAAAACTATGATAAAAACAATGAACGCTGCAGAAAAAATAATGTAATACACTGTTTTGCTGATACCCGTATTATAATTATTACCGGTTTTTTCTGTGATGATATGAATCTTAGACGTATCGCTGTTTTGAATATTTGTTCCGGCAAATTCAGTCGCTTCATTTTTCATGGAGTCTTCCAGAATTTTGTACAGATCATCATAGTAAAGCCCATGAGCCGTGTCTTTTAACTTATAATAGGCTTGAGAAAGATATTTGTAATCGCCAAGTATTTCGGGCCAGGCATCAATGTCACTCGCAATCTCAAGGCTGTTCAGAAAATAGTTTATGGCCTGCTCATATTCCTCATCTTTTACAAGCATTTGTCCTTTGTTAGCAAGTACGATGGCTGTTTTCTTTTTATTTCCGAGTTCCAGGTCAAGGTTAATCGCTTTAAAAAAATACTCATTCGCTTTTTCTTCATGGCCGGTGGCTTCATAAATAATGGCCAGGAGGTTTGCCGTGGCAGCTTGTCCTTGCTTATGATCAAGTTCATTCCAAAATTTCATTGCCTTGCTGGCATACAGATATGATCTGAAATAATCCTTCATCGAATAATAAAGCTGCCCGAGGTTGTGACAGGTAAGCGCGATACGGTTACTGTTCCCCGTTTTCTTAAAGATCGCAAGTGCATAATTATAATGTCCCATACTTTCTTCAAACCGGTCATTTTCCTGATAAGCCGCGCCGATATTCATCAGACACTCGCCCACACCGTCATAATTTTTATATTTGATTTCCAGCCCCAGCGACTTTTTATAATAGGAAACGGCATCATCATACAGGCCCTGCAAATGGCAGATTTCACCAATATTGCTTAAGGTGCTTGCCAGCGCTTCTTCGTCTTTAAGCTGGTAATCCGTTTCTGCACTTTTCTGATAATACGTCCGTGCTTTTTCATAATCGCCAAGGTCTTTATAAATAATGCCCATATTGTTCAAACAGCTTGATATCCCTTTTTTGTCAGAAAGCTCAGTATAGATTTTCAGGGCTTTTTCATAATAGGTGAGGGCATTATTATTCTCACCGGTAAAATAGAAAATAATCCCGGTATTTTTTAATGCCATCGCCATATTAGCAGAATCATGTTCTGCCAGCGATATATCATAGGCCATGCGGGCATATTTCATAGATTCTTCAGGGTCCGTGCTCCAGAGTTCGCGTGTCAGCGCATGGAGGATTTCAATTTTCCCATTTCCATTTGCTTTTACCAATGCTGATCTCAGGCTGTCAGCAGGTTCATTAATGGCATATGCATCCGCTGTATAAAAGCCCAATAGGTTCATTACCAGAAGCCAGAAGATTATCAAAGCATACTTTTTCAGGAACATCCGAAAGCCATTTTATGATTCAAAAGTAGAAAAAATGTTTATATATCCTACCTTTGCAAAAAAATCCGCCATGAAAAAATTCACCCTGTTTTTGATATTATTCTTTTATACTTTTTTTAATGGTTCAGCACAGGACACAATTCAGAAGACAACTACCAATGATACCGTCCGTACATCCATTTCAAAGGACACGTTGGTGATTGTCGGCGTTGGTGATGTCATGCTTGGGACCATCATCCCTAACCGCGAATCACTGCCTCCGAACGAAGACTGTTCCAATGAATTTGTCCATGTTAAAGATATTTTTCAGTCGGCAGATGTGGCGTTCTGTAACCTCGAAGGCGTTTTTACCGATACACCTGAAGGTCGGAAAAAATGCAAAAATCCGGACAACTGCTGGACCTTCGGCATGCCGACAAAGTTTGTAAACTGCTTGGTGGATGCCGGTTTCGACCTGATCAGCACGGCAAATAATCACACCAAAGACTTTGGCCCGACAGGAAAGGCCAGCACTGCCAAGGCTCTTGATTCTGCCGGGCTGCATTATGCCGGATGGATTACAATGCCTTATACCATTTACGAGAAAGACAGCATAAAATATGGTTTCTGTGCTTTTTCGCCCGAAAGCGGCAACTGCGATATTCGTAAATATGATGAAGCCCGAAAGATTGTCCATTACCTTGATTCCGTCTGTGATGTGGTCATCGTTTCATTTCACAGCGGTGCCGAAGGGGCCGATCACCAGCATGTAACCAAAAACGATGAGATGTTCATGGGCTATAACCGGGGCAATGTTTTCGCGTTTTCGCATACGGTCATTGATGCCGGCGCTGATGTGGTTTTCGGCCACGGTCCTCATGTAACAAGAGGTATAGAAGTTTACAAAGACCGGTTTATTGCATACAGCATGGGAAATTTCTGTACTTACAGCCGCATCAGCATTGCGGGCGTATGCGGGCTGGCGCCGATCGTGCAGGTTTTCACCGACAACACAGGAAAATTCCTGAAAGCAAAAATTCATTCCACCAACCAGGTAAAATATCAGCCGCCTTTGATCGATCCTCAGAAACGGGTGTTGAAAATCATTCAAAACCTCACCAAACAGGATTTTCCGGAAATGAAGATCAATATCAGTGATGATGGTTGGGTGACGTTACCCTAAGCAATTGTAATTCATCCGATGACTTTTTTTGAGTCATCGGATGAATAACCAATGTTGTATGCAAATAAGGCTTTTAAGAAGCTATTCTTTTACTATTTTTCCGACTTCCGTTTTGTCACCGTCATTAAGTTTCAAAATATACATTCCTCTTGCCAACCGGCTAATATCTATTTCTGTTTTTTCTTCTCTTATTATTTGTTGAATCAGCAATTGGCCTTGTATGTTTGTTAATAAAAGCTGTCGATTGTGCATGGCAGCATCAGGACACAAGAGGTTAATAGTATTTTGTGCAGGATTGGGGTAAATGATAAATGATTGATTTGAGCTGTAGCTTTCATTTATACCTGACGCATCGAAAACATTTGTGGTAGTGTTGGTAGCAATAGGGGCATTATAGTCGAAATATATCCATGCCGTATTTGTGATCTTTGTCCCCAGTGAAAGGTTCGTTTTTGGCTTGATGCAATATTGGAAAAAACCTTTCGATCCTTCCGGATTCGTGGCACTGTCAGGCAACTGAATATCAAGAAACCTCACGGTTAATATATTACCATTTATTGTAACATTATTTTCATGACTATAATTGATAACCTTAAATGTGTTTATATCCAAATTGGGATTCAGCGTGTCAAGAATACGGATATTTATTGCATTTGCAGTTCCTGTATTCTGGAAATGTATCGTATACTTCAAGTAATCATTATAACCCGGCATTAGTTTAAGAGGATAAACTTCTTTGAAATTTGGATCCATAGAGTTAGACACATTATAACAGTAGTCAAAACTATTATTTACCGTATTATAGTCACCGGAAAGAGGTGTGACATCAACATGAACACAAATTGAACTTTCGGAAAGAGCTGTGGTGTCAGTTAAAAAAATTAATCTGAAAGATGTAGCATTGTTAACATAGCCAAAATCAGGGATGGTATACGTATACACATTTCCCGCAACAGATGGAGTTAGTGACCCTGCAACAACTCCCTGATAAATCACAGGCCCGGTTACGGTAATTTGTACCTGACCGCTCACCCCATTTGCACAATCCAACTGATTCCAATGGCTTAGATCTCCTGCTGAAATTAGTAATTCATGTGTCTGGCCAGGAAATACCAAGCCTTCGCTTACAACTGATTGAACGCCTATGTCAAACCCCGGTTTACAATCGAGTGCATAATTAACATCATACACTGTAGGGTTGGCCGTCGTCAGGATTATTGCAGTATCAACACCCGGATGGGAACATTGAAGATAATATGGCAAACCTGCTGTATCAATTCTTACTGTATAAGTTCCCGGCAAAACAGAAAACAGGAATATACCACTAGATAATGAATATGTCTGGCCAATAAGGTTGGTAACGCTGTCGTATAATGAGATGTGAACATTTTTGATATTTAATTCGCCACTTTCTTTTAAGCAATTGGCATTATTGTCTTTATAAATATGTCCTGCAATTCCATTAAAGCCAGCGCAATTATATGGGTTATTATTGACATCCCCCGCTTGACAAAGAGGATAATTCAGTAAATTGGCGTCCATGTATGAAACATAATTTGGCAAGCAGGTAAACGGATTGCCTGAAAGATTTAAATCCTGCCAATAAAAGTCAGGTATGGTTGGCAAGCATGTAATGGCGTTATTAGAGCAATCTAAATATGAAAGCCAGTTCGGTAAATTGGGGAGACTTGACAATTGATTATTGTTACAGTAAAGCGATGAAAGCTCAACGGGTAAATTTGGCAGGCTGGTAAGTTGATTATGTTGACAATCCAAAGCTATCAGAGAACTGGGTAATGACGGAAGGTATGTCAGGTGATTAAATCCGCAATAAAGGTCTTGGATTTCATCTGGCAACGTGGGAATGCTTGTCAATTGATTATGTGAGCAATTAAATGAATGCATTGAATCTGGTAACGCTGGACAACTTGTCAATTGATTGGAGTCACAATATAAGTCATAGATTGTCGCCGGTAATACAGGCAGGGTCGCCAGCTGATTATAACTACAGTATAGATAATTCATTGAACCAGGCATAACAGGGAGACTAGTTAATTGATTATTAGGACAAGTTAACAGTTGCAAGCCCGCAGGCAAAGCCGGAAGGCTTGTCAAATGGTTGTCACCGCAAATTAGTCTGTTTAAATTAACAGGTAAACTTGGAAGGCTTGTCAATTGGTTATTACTGCATTCTATAAAATTAACCGAACCCGGTATAGCCGGAAGACTTGTTAATTGATTATTACTGCAATAAATGGAACCAAGGCCCCCCGGGAAATAAGAAATGCTGGTCAACTGATTATTTCGACAATCTAAAAAACCAAGTGAGGCCGGTAAACCTGAAATGCTTGTAATTGAATTATAACTGCAATCCAATTGTAATAATGAAGTAAAATATTGTATTCCAGTAATATCAGAAATCGATCTTCCCTGTATAGGCATAAACATCATTGAGGTTACACTATGGTGAGTGATATCCATCTGGTTGCCGTTCATGGCTGCCGGTATATACATTTGTAGCCAGGCAACAAAATTTGTGTCAGGGATGGTTACATATGTCTGCGCCTGCCCACTTTTCAAAACAAATAAAACGATTATTAAAATAAAAAGTTTTTTCATAATTACTGTTTTTAAATTTTTATCAAAATAATATATTACCTATATAGACACAAATTTTTCTGAATGGTTGCTTTAAAAAATTTTTTTTAGTGATTATTATAATGAGTAATTAAATTTGAACAATAATTTCTCAATGTTACCGAAATGTATCTTCATAAAAAACCCTAATCATTCGCGGCAGTCCCAAAACCTACTTTTTGCGGTTTCATCCGCAAATTATCGCATCTTTTTGCGATTGTATTCGCAAAAAGTTGCAAATATTTGTGATAACTTTTGCAAAAAATTTATCCTGATAAAAATTCTAAAAACTATTACGTTTAATTTTCGTGTTTTTGATACCAATCTTTTTAATATCGAGAAAAATTCCGAGTTTTTTTCTTAATTTTGTATTAAACTTTAAACTATGAATGCGGCTGAATTAAAAATAAAAATATTCCGGCAACTTGATTCTTTTGATATAAGCAAACTTGAGGAATTTTATGGCGTCATGCAAAATTATATCAATAGTAAAAAAGATATAGATGAATGGGTCGGAGTAACTGATGAAGAAAAACAAGGGATTGAAGCAGCCATAAAAGAGTTAGATTCAGGTAAAGGCATCGCACATACTCAAGTGATGCATAAATTCAGGAAAAAACATTCGAATGCATAGGAATGTAATTTGGTCACCTCTTTCTGAGATTGATCTTGAAAATACTTTAACCTATTTACAAAAAAACTGGAATGATCAAGTTGTAAATAATTTCCTTGACAACATTGAAAATCTTATAGAACAAATTGCAAAAAATCCAAAACAGTTTCCTTTAATAAATAAAAAGAGGAAAGTCCGGAAATGTGTCATAACTAAGCATAACACAATTTTTTACAGAGTACACAAAGGTTCTGTGGAATTATTAAGAATTTTCGATAACAGGCAAAACCCTCAGAAAAGAAAATACGAATAATTCTTTTCAACTTCATTGGCGAAATTTAATTTTTCCGGATATTCTGAAATCTAAATTCATAACTCTGAATTGTTTTGTACTTTTGAAATGTCAAGATCATTTTAGTAAATGCAGCCCATCAAAAAAATCCTCATCATCCGTTTCAGTTCCATAGGCGACATCATACTTACCACGCCTGTGGTACGCTGCCTCAAAAAACAACTGCCGGGTGCCGAACTGCATTTTCTGGTAAGAAAACAATATGTTCCTTTACTGGCAAGCAATCCTTATGTTGATAAAATCCATTCTTTTGAAAAAAAATCAACGGAGATCATTCCTGAATTAAAAAAAGAACATTTCGATTTTGTCGTTGACCTGCAAAAAAACCGGCGTTCCCTGTATGTCAGGACTTGTCTCGGATTACCTTACGGGACGTTCAATAAGCTCAACAAGAAAAAATGGCTGCTCACGAATTTCAAAATAAACCTGCTGCCAAAAATTCACATTGTCGACCGTTATTTCCAGGCGGTAAAAAAACTCAACGTAACCAACGACCTGCAGGGGCTGGATTTTTTCATCCCCGAAAACGACAAGGTTGATATTACTAAAATTTTACCAGAAACTTTTCAAAACGGTTACATAGCCCTGGTCACAGGGAGCAAGCAAAATACCAAGCAGATGCCGGTAGAAAAAATACTTGAACTGTGCAAAAAAATTGAAAAACCAGTTTTGTTACTGGGAGGCAAAGAGGATGTCGACAAAGCAAAACAAGTTAGTGATCAATTAGGGAACCGCGTTTTCAACGGATGCGGAACGTTCAACATCAACCAGTCAGCATCGCTGGCAGCGCAGGCGCTAGCTGTTATTACCACCGATACCGGGCTGATGCATATTGCCGCCGCCCTCCGCAAAAAAGTGATTTCGGTTTGGGGCAATACCGTTCCCGATTTTGGCATGTTTCCTTACTTTCCAAAAGGCAAAGAAAATTATCATGTGATAGAAGTCATTGGCCTGAAGTGCCGGCCTTGCAGCAAACTCGGCTACAAACAATGCCCGAAAAAACATTTCCGTTGCATGATGGATATTGATGCCAGCAAAATTGCGGATTTAGTAAAATTCTAACCTGCCCGACTGTCCGCCAACCGGAGGATCAGGCGGGCTTCCGGCTTCTAACTTCTGACTTCCGACTCCCGACTTCTGACTTCTGACTTCCGACTTCCGACTTCCGACTTCTGACTTCCGACTTCCGACTTCTGACTTCCGACTTCCAGCTTCCGACTCCCAGCTCCCGGCTTCCGACTCCCAGCTCCCGGCTTCCGACTTCCTGCTCCCGGCTTCAAAATTCTTCTCCTCCCTCCTCCTACTAAATCTAAAAATCTTACCTTTGCACCTTATTTTATTAAATTATGGAACTCCCAACCAAATACGACCCCTCGCAAACCGAAGACAAATGGTATGCTTACTGGCTTCAACATAAGTTTTTTCATTCCGAGCCCGACGAAAGGCCTGCTTACACAATAGTCATTCCTCCGCCAAACGTAACGGGTGTTTTACATATGGGCCACATCCTGAACAACACTATACAGGACATTATCATCCGCCGGGCACGAATGACAGGGTTCAACGCCTGCTGGGTTCCCGGCACCGACCATGCTTCCATTGCTACGGAAGCCAAAGTGGTAAATAAACTTCGCGAAAACGGCATCACGAAAAAAGATATTTCCCGCGATGAATTTCTGGATCACGCCTGGGAATGGAAAGAAGAACATGGCGGCATCATCCTTGAACAGCTGAAAAAACTCGGCGCTTCCTGCGACTGGGACCGCACCAGCTTTACCATGGACGCCCATATGTACGAATCGGTGATCGATGTTTTCATCGACCTTTATAACAAAGGGCTTATCTACCGCGGCGTACGCATGGTTAACTGGGACCCGAAAGCACTGACCGCCGTTTCAGATGAAGAAGTGATCTATAAAGAAGTAAATTCTAAATTATACTACGTCCGTTATCAAATAGAAGGCACCAACGACGAATGGATCACCATTGCCACCACCAGGCCGGAAACAATTTTGGGCGATACTGCGGTCTGTGTCCATCCGGAAGATGATCGCTACACCCACCTGAAAGGTAAAAGGATCATCATCCCGCTCATCAACCGCTCTGTGCCTTTGATCTATGACGAATATGTGGAACGTGAATTCGGAACGGGCGCATTGAAAGTTACTCCGGCACATGACATCAACGACTATAATTTAGGGATCAAGCATCATTTGCAAACGATCGACATTTTTAACGATAACGGTACCTTGAATGAAAAAGCCCTGCTTTACGTCGGCGAAGACCGTTTTGCTGCCCGTAAAAAAATGGTGGATGAACTCACTGACAAGGGATTTCTGGTAAAGACAGAAGATCTTTTAAACAAAGTCGGCTTTTCGGAACGTACCGATGCGGTTATAGAACCCAAACTTTCGATGCAGTGGTTCATGAAAATGGCTGAACTTGCCAAACCGGCGCTGGATGTAGTGCTTGAAGAAAAAGTCAAATTTTATCCCCAGAAATTTCTGAACACTTACCGCCACTGGATGGAAAATGTCCACGACTGGTGTATTTCGCGGCAGCTCTGGTGGGGACAACGCATCCCGGCCTTTTACCTGCCCGACGGAAGTATTGTGGTGGCCAAATCTTCGGAAGAAGCCCTAGGAATAGCAAAAGAAAAACTCCAGCGTGAAGTCTCCCTTTCAGAAATAACACAAGATGAGGATGTGCTCGACACCTGGTTCTCTTCATGGCTTTGGCCTATCTCTGTTTTTGACGGGATACGCCATCCGGAAAATCCCGATATTAAATATTACTATCCCACCAACGACCTGATCACCGCACCCGACATTTTATTTTTCTGGGTGGCGCGCATGATCATGGCAGGACTGGAATACCGTAAGGAAATTCCCTTTAAAAATGTTTATCTCACCGGAATGGTTCGGGATAAGCAGGGACGTAAGATGTCGAAGTCGCTGGGTAACTCTCCTGAACCTATTAAGCTGATCAATACCTTCGGTGCTGACGGTGTCCGCATGGGAATGCTGCTGGCTTCCCCGGCAGGCAACGATTTGCTGTTCGACGAATCACAGTGCGAACAGGGACGCAATTTCTGCAATAAAATCTGGAACGCGTTCCGCCTGGTAACAGGCTGGCAACTGGATAAATCCTTACCTCAGCCCGAAGAATGTAAAGCTGCCGAAAAATGGTTCGAAAACCGTTTAGATCAGGCGCTGGAAGAATTGAACGATCATTTTGACAAATACCGCATGTCGGATGCACTGATGACCGTTTATAAACTTATCTGGGATGACTTCTGTTCCTGGTACCTGGAAATGATAAAACCGGCTTATCAAAAGCCTGTTGACGCTGCAACTCTGGAAAACACCATCGATATTTTTGAAAAGCTGATGCAGCTGCTCCACCCTTTTATGCCGTTCATTACCGAAGAATTGTGGCAGCAACTCAAAGAAAGGAAGGAAGGCGAATCCATCATGATCACACGTATGCCTGTTGTGAAACCTTATGATGACCTGATGTTGCAGTCGTTTGCTTTCGTTCAGGAAGTGATCTCACAGATACGAACCGTGCGCAAGGAAAAAAACATTCCGATGAAGGAAGCCATCGTACTCAAAATCCGCAAAAACAACGAGGAAAAACCGGATACCACCTTTGACAAAATAGCCGCAAAACTCTGCAATATAGAGCAAATTGAATACGTAGATGAAAAACCTGAAAACTGCCTCACCTTCCTGGTCCGGTCCACTGAGTTTTATATCCCGGTTGGCAGCAGTATCAATGTTGAAAGCGAACTTGCAAAGCTTAACGAAGAATTGAAATACCAACGCGGTTTCCTGGAATCGGTAAATAAAAAACTCAGTAACGAACGGTTTGTGAATAATGCCCCGGCCGAAGTTGTCGCCATCGAAACAAAAAAGAAAACAGATGCCGAAAGCAAGATCCGGATCATTGAAGAACAGATACGCTCACTGAAGCAATAACATAGTTTAATAAGCGTTTTTTTACAAAGAAAAACTGATGCCTGTAAATTTTTGTTTTCGTTTTTCATGTTATTTCCTTTTGATAATTTTTGCTTCCTGCTTTTATTCATGCCAGACAAAGAAAAGTTGTACTGCCGGCTGCCAAAATAGTAAGGTCAATGAAGTGAGTATACAAAAACAAAAAAATGCAAAGCGTACAGCAAAGAATATGCATACCACAACCCTTACAGGCGCTTCTGCCAAAGACCTTGATGCATATTTTAATGATAACTCAACAAAGCCAAAGGTAAAAAACAAAAAAAAGCAAAATAAAACCCCGAACAAACCAATATTATAATGGCTCTTAGTTGTTTTACCGATCCCTCAGTTACGCCGGACAACAAAGCTCTTGCAGCGGCGCTTTCATCTTCATTTTCGTGGTGGAATGAAATCAAAGACTTTGTTTTTCAACAATACCCCATGACGGTTGAAGAATGGAAACACTCCGGGAAAAACTACGGCTGGGGCTTTCGGCTCAAAGATTCGAAACGGGTAATTGTGTATCTGACCCCGGCGGATGGGTTTTTTCTGTTTTCCATTGTTTTCGGTGAAAAAGCCACACAGGAAGTACTCAACAGCGACATTTCCGAAGATATTAAAAAGACACTTCGCGAAGCAAAAGTTTATGCGGAAGGAAGGGGTGTCCGTTTAGAAATCACCTCCAAAAAAATGATCAGCGATGTCAAAAAACTGGTCCTGATCAAGTTGAAAAATTAGCATTCGCAATTACTTTCCATCAAAGTATTTTTTCGCCAGATACTTGTATTTCAATAAATTATATTGTAACTTTGGGTTAACCCAAAAAAATATAATTATGAAAACATTAAAATTACTGGCTATGCTTCTATTTATGGTTGCAATAGCTGTTTCATGCAAAAAAGAAGAAGGTCCTGCAGGGCCTCAGGGGCCGGCAGGCACAAATGGAACTGATGGTAATGCAAACGTCACGGTATACGGGTTTGGCGAAACCTTGTTGAACTCAGGAAATTCATATTGGGTTTCATTTGAACCTGCTGGCCTGACGGCAGGAATGATTGATTCGAGTCTATTTTTGACATACTATCTTCCATCCGGAGGGGGTTATCCATGGTATCCAACCGGGTGTATCGGGCCCGACGGCGCTTACCAAACGAAACTGATGCTGTATAACTCGTTCCAGATATCCGTAGATGTCAGATTATACAATCCGGATGGCACCGCCTATTCCGGAACGGATGTGACCTGGGATTCGGTAAGAATTTTTGTAGTTCCTGCAACTACTTTCAGACGTGCTGAGGCTGATAATGTTGATTTTAACAATTATGATCAGGTAAAAAATTATTTCCCCGAAAAGTAATAAGCCAAATATCACAATAAAGCCTGCCGACAATTTCCGACAGGCTTTTTTTATTTTATCAGGCCTTATGAAGAATTTACAGATTAATCAACATTATCAATAATTTGAAATATAAAACAGGCAGTATTAAAGATTGCCAGGTCCTCCTAAGTCAATAATTTTTTCTATAAATTATGTTAATTTGAGTACTTTTGAACAAATTATTAATTGTTATACTATGAAAAAATTAAAATTATTAGCGATGATCCTCTTTATTGGGATAATAGCTGTATCATGCAAAAAAGAAGAAGGCCCCACTGGGCCTCAGGGACCGGCTGGAACAAACGGCACAAACGGTAATGCCAATGTCAAAGTGTTTGGCTACCCCAAAGACACCTTAAATGCTGCAAACTGGTATGAATTAGAGTACTCACCTGCCGGCCTGACTGCCGGTTTAATTGATTCAAGCGCCATTTTCATTTATTATTCAGCATATACCGGCCAATGGAATATGGCCAATGGCATGGGGCCCGGCGGTAGCTATGCAACTATTCAATACACCGATGTCTGGTCTACACCCTATGTAGCAGTATATTTAAAAAATGCTGACGGTACCGCCTATTCAGGATCTGATGTAGTCTGGGACTCTGTAAGAGTATTTATTATTCCGGCTTCAACATTAAAAGTTGCAAAACAACAAAATATCAACTTCGACGATTACAATGAAGTTAATACTTATTTTGACGCGAAATAAAACCTGATTATCTATTTTGCAAAAGCCTGTTGGAAAATTCTCCGACAGGCTTTTTTTATGCAATCAATCTCAGCATCATTGTGTATTTTTGCATAAAATTTTGTTACCATGAAAATCTCTTATAACTGGTTGAAACAATATACCGGACTGGAAACCGATCCCGAAGAACTTTCCCTTATGCTCACCAATTGCGGGCTGGAAGTGGAAGCCATGGAACATATTGGTATTGACAAAACCCGTCTTGAAGGTGTGGTCGTTGGACATGTTGTTGAAAAAATCAAACATCCGAATGCCGATAAACTCAGTCTCACCAAAGTCGATATCGGTAAAGGCAATTTGCTTTCCATCGTATGTGGCGCCCCTAACGTTGATCAGGGCCAAAAGGTCCTGGTGGCAACCATCGGAACAAAAATGAAAACGCCAAAAGGTGAATTTGTAATACAAACCACAAAACTGCGCGGCGAATTGTCGGAAGGTATGATATGTGCCGAAGACGAGCTTGGCCTGGGTGATTCACATGCCGGCATCATGATCCTGGATGAAAATGCTCCAATAGGCACACCCGCAAAAGACTATTTTAATGTTGATGAAGATTACACCTACGAAATCGGGCTGACACCCAACCGCTCCGACGCTACCTCACATATTGGCGTTGCCCGCGACGTACTTGCCGTTTTGAATTGTAAAAACAAAAGTGAAATAAAACTCCGGATCCCTGATGTCAGCAGTTTCAAAACCGATAACCACCAATTGCCGATTGATGTTATCATTGAAGACCCCAAAGCGTGCCCGAGATATACCGGATTAACCATCAGCGGGGTTCAGGTAAAGGATTCCCCGGCTTGGCTGCAGGAGAAACTCAAAGTCATCGGGTTGCGCCCGATCAACAATATTGTTGACATTACCAACTATGTGCTTTTTGAAACCGGACAGCCGCTGCACGCCTTTGATGCAGGCCAGATCAAGGGGGATAAAGTGATCATAAAAAAACTTGCTTCCGGCACAAAATTCAAAACGCTGGATGGTGTTGAAAGAGAACTTTCTTCCGACGACCTGATGATTTGCAATAGCGAAGAAGGAATGTGCATTGCAGGTGTTTTCGGGGGTGAAAAATCTGGAGTTACCTCACAAACAAAAAATATTTTTCTCGAAAGCGCCTATTTCAATCCCGTTTCAATTCGCAAAACATCGAAATACCATGGACTGAAAACAGATGCGTCGTTCCGCTTTGAACGGGGCGCAGACCCGAACATCACGGTTCATGCGATCAAACGCGCGGCATTACTCATCAAAGAAATTGCCGGCGGTGCCATTTCATCAGAAATTGCGGACGTTTACCCGGAAAAAATTGAAAACCGTGTATTCGATTTTTCTCTGGACAAGCTGAATATCATAGCAGGTAAGACTATTGAAAAAGATCTGGTGCTCAACATTCTCAACTCACTGGAAATTGAAATAATCAACAACCAGGACCGCAAGCTTGTTTTATCGGTCCCGCCATTTAAAACCGATGTGACAAGGGAAATTGACGTAATGGAAGAAATACTCCGCGTTTACGGGTATAACAATATTGAATGCAGTGAAACCCTTCATGCTTCGCTGAGCTATTCACAGAAACCTGATGGGGAAAAATTGCAAAATATCATTTCTGATTACCTTACAGCCAACGGGTTTTATGAGATCATGACCAATTCGCTTACCAGTCAGGATTATTATGAAAAAAACAGCAACCTATTTGATCCCGGCCTGCTGGTACATCTGGTAAACCCGTTAAGCAAGGAACTAAATGTGATGCGTCAGACGCTCCTGTTTAGCGGCCTGGAATCTGTTGAGTTCAATAAAAATCACAAAAATCCGGATACCTTCTTTTATGAATTCGGAAAAGTTTACCAGTGCATTCAAACGGGTTCCGAAAATCCGCTTGACAAATACAAAGAGCACAAACAACTTGCAATTTTTGCGAGCGGAAATATCGTAAACCCCAACTGGCACGGCAAAGAACAGGCTGCGGATCTTTATTTCATAAAGGCTTTTGCAGTCAACGTTATGCAAAGGTTGGGCGTGGATACAAAGAGTCTTAAAATTGCGGAAAATTCAACTCCGGAACTTTATACAGCACAGTTGACGTATTACCATGACAAAACCCGGCTCTGCGATCTCGGACAGATCAGTCCGGCAATTTTAAAACAATTCGATATAAAAGACGATGTTTATTTTGCCGTATTGAACTGGGATTACCTGGTTTACGGAATCGAAAAACAGACAGTGAAGTACCGGGAAGTAAGCCGTTTCCCTGAAGTCCGCCGCGACCTTGCCCTGTTGATAGAACGTTCGGTAAAGTATTCGGAAATTGAACGTATCGCATATGAAACAGAACCGAAACTGATGAAAAAAGTGGAGTTATTCGATATTTATGAAGGGGAAAACATCGGTAAAAACAAAAAATCCTATGCCGTCAGTTTTATACTTCAGGATGAGGAAAAAACCCTTACCGACAAGCAAATTGATGAAACGATGAACAAACTTATCGAAGCATACAAAAACAAACTTGATGCAACTTTAAGATAATCCAGAAACTAATCATTACCAAAAAACTATGTCCGGCAACTTGTTTAATTCTATCGTTTTTGGCCCTGTAAAAAGCCGTCGGTTGGGTGTTTCACTCGGCATGAACATAGTGCCGCCCCACATTAAATTCTGCTCGTTCAACTGCGTTTACTGCGAATGTGGCTGGACCGAAGCGAGCAATGTGGAAAATGCAAAATTTGATCCCCCCGCAGAAATCCGGGAAGAACTTGAAAAAACACTGATCCGTCTTAAAGAACAGGGTATCGTTCCGGATTCCATAACCTTTGCAGGCAACGGTGAACCAACGATACATCCGCAGTTTGATCAAATTATCGATGACACCATTGCGTTGCGGGATATGTATTTTCCTCTTGCCAGAGTTACGGTATTGTCAAATTCCACCATGCTTTCGGATGAAAGAGTTTTGAAAAGCCTGATAAAAACTTATAACATCATGAAGCTGGATGCCGGTACTGAGCATACATTCAGGCTTCTGAACAAACCGCGGGTAAAAATTACGCTTGACGAAGTCATTGAGGGCTTAAAAAAATTCAACGGCAACCTGGTGATTCAAACCATGTTCATACGCGGAAAAATCGGCGAAGAAATCATCGACAACACTACCGGAGCGGAACTTGAAGCCTTGCTTCAGCATATTGTTTCTATAAACCCGAAAGAGGTGATGATTTATTCACTTGACAGAAAACCTCCTCTTGCAGACCTTGAAAAAATCAGTCGGGAAGAACTTGAGAAAATTGCCGTAAAAATAAGACAATTGAATTTTAAATGCAGCGTTTATTAAAACATGTGGAAGCAAAACAACAACCATCTTGTCCGGGTTTTTGAGTTCAATGGCTTTGCCAGGGCGGTTGAATTTATGAACGGCATAGCATTGCTGAGCATAGAATCCGAGCACATACCGTTCTGGGAAGAAAAAATCCATCTGGTCGTTGTGAAGCTAAAAACCAACCACAATATGGAAAACATTTCAGAAATTGAAAAAAAAATAGTGGAAGAAGTAGAAGAAATTTATTTTCACATATGACCTGTTTATGTTGAATTATGATCCCAAAATATTAGTTGCTTTTGGAGAAGCTGTCAGCGGGAACAATAAAATATTCCACTGGCTTGCCGAAAACGGGTACATTGAACTGGCATCACTCGCAAACTGCATCAATTCTGATAATGCAGCCTTTTTTTGGTTGTTGAAGAACGGTTATCCGCATCTTGCCATATTGAGCAATGCCATGGACGGCTATGAAGATGCCTACAAATGGCTTAAAGAACACAATCTGAATTTTTTAATTGTGTTTGCCGATGCCTGCCGTAATAAACCCAAGGCCATTGAATGGCTCAAAGCCAACAAACTTGAGGTTTTCGTGCACCTGTCAAAAAAAATCTATGATGTCCTTGAACAGCAACGCCGCGATAATTACGACTACCATAAGGTGAGATTCAGATAATTTCAGAATTAAGCCCCGATAGCAATCGGGAGCAGAAGTCAGAATTAAGAAGCCTACCTGATCCGCCATTAGCGGACAGTCGGGCAGGTCAGAATGCAGTCCTCTGGAATGCATCAGTAGCAAGAAACTTAAAAATTTCTAACCAAATTATTGATGATTTTAATGGAACTGCGGAAGTTGCAAATTTTCTGAATGACAACAATTTTATACCGATTTGAAAAATAATATAGTCCAAACTTCATTTCAATTGTTTGTACTATTTATTTTTCTATCGGCATAACCAAAGTAAGAATTTGTAGTACGTC